>Ga0256406_1004842_pt1 | contig 14956 bp, 9 predicted proteins | sample RumenRJG_03DNA_FD_185986 | JGI IMG/M metagenome (GOLD analysis project Ga0256406, IMG submission 185986) | Bovine rumen microbial communities from Lethbridge, Alberta, Canada - RJG_03 | ecosystem: Host-associated > Mammals > Digestive system > Stomach > Rumen | place: Canada: Alberta | collected... | reverse complement strand
TGCCCGTCCGCCCGGCCCGTCATGCATTCCTCCAGCAGGATCTTCGCGTGGGAACAGACCGAGCTGTGAATGACGGAATCGGCGTGGCGGAAGTCATCGACGTCACGGTTCGGTTCCTCGAGAGGGACGCCCATCGCCGCGAGCAGCTCAAGAGGCGTGTATTTGCAGATATAGGTGATCATGACTGCTCCTCCAGCTGTTCGATAAACGCGTTGGCTCTTGTGACGATCTGCTCGGCGCCTCCGTTGGCGCGGTCGCATCCGTCTCCGTCCAGAACCAGCGCCGGGATGCCGGCTTCTTCGAAGGTGCGTTTTGCCGCCAGCGCGATGCCCTGCGTCTGCTTGCATCCCCACTGGCAGAAGATCAGAATACCGTCCGCTTCCATGCTTTTCGCCAGTTCCAGCGCGGCTCCGATCCGGCGTGAGCCGGGGCCGTTGAAGCTGTCGGAGACAAGACGCCGCGCCATGCTCTCGTAGGGATGGTCCGGGTCCATGTCGATCAGGTCGCTGACGGCAAGATCGCTGGCGACGATCTCGACTCTGTGGTTGTCCCTTCCCTGAAAGAGATCCTTGATGGTTTCCTGCCAGTTCGGAAGGACATGCATCCAGACGATCCGCTTTTCGGAGGTGCGGCGCGGCGCACGCGATACATCCTCAAGAAGAAGCCGCGAATAGGCAAGTCCCGCTTCCGTGCCGAGATAGAGGTGATTGCAGGCGATGTTCAGCATCTCCGGAGTGAGCGATTCGGGAAAATGCACCTGGGACCGCCGCCGGAGGTACGTGCGGAAATTCCGGATCTGTTCGGCGCTCCGCGCGACACAGGCTTTCAGCCGGTCCGGATTCAGCCGCGCCCCGGCGCATTCCTCCGCAGTGCGGGCCATCCCCCGGAGCTGCCCGGCGACGTAGGCGACCGCGTCTTCGTCCGCGCTCTGCGGCACGTCGATCATCGCATGCGGGACGTTCCAGAGAGAGGCCAGATGGCGGAAGGTCAGCTGGTTCGCGTCGCAGGCGAGGGAGGTGCTCGCGACCATCGCGGGCCTCTTCATGACGCCGGTTTCCGCCATGCCGGTCAGCACCTTGTGAAAGGAACAGAACGTATCCGGCGCGCCGCCCTCCTCGGCCCGGTCGATGAAGACACGTTCGCTGGCCGTGTTGACGACATAGGCAGCCAGTGCTTCGGGCGCCATGATGGGCATGTCGAGGGCGCAGAAAATCTCGCTCGGCATGAAGATGTTGACGACCGCGGAGCGGGCAGGGTCGCGGAGCAGCTTCGCCAGAAGCCGCGCGGTGTAGGACTGCAGATACTCCCGCGAGCGTGTGTAGGAGCCGGAGGGGAAATGCGCCGCCTGCATCCCGACAATATCGTAGGCGGCCGCCAGCATCTGCGCGGTCCGGCCCGGATGCGCTTCCGCCTGTGAGGAGATGAAGGCGCCGAGCTTTTCGATTTTTCCGTTCATATTCAACCTCTTCCGGACTTGCGGGCAGGTCGGCGGCACGAAGGGGATTCCGCTCCGCTGCCGGCGGATCGTCCGGTCTTCGCGCGCCGGCCCGCAGTCACATGAAGAGTATAGCATCCCGAAAACGGCGGCGGGGCAACAGATTTCGCCCGATGTCACCGGAAACCTATTCCCGACAGCAATCTTTGGTATTTCTGCAGAAAGATAAGCGGCGAGATTCGTCCATGATTCCGGATTGCCGGGACGGGGATCCGCCCGGTATAGTCTGAGTACGAGCCGCCGGTTCGGGGTGAGGGAGAAGCGGCCGCGGCGGGAGAACAGGGGAAGAGGCGGACTGGGGACGTCTTCCGGGTTCTGCCGGGAAAGGAGCGGTCCGGTGCGGACGGAAAAGGAGGATGAGAGGATGATGGTGAGAATCGCAGTGCTTGCGGTCGCATCGGCGGCCCTTGTTTCCGATCTCCGAAGCGGCAGGATCGGGAACTGGCTGTCCGCGGCCGGTCTGACCGCCGCCGTGCTGTGCCATCTGGCGGAGCCGGCGACGTTCTGGCTCTGCCCGGCGGGAGCGGCCGTTCCTCTCCTGCTGGGCTGGCCGCTCTTCCGTCTCCATATGATCGGGGCGGGAGACGTGAAGCTTCTGATGGCGCTGGGAGCGCTCACCGGCGCGGCGGATTTCTGGCCCTTTCTCGCCGTGGTGCTGGTGTTCGGAGGCGTCCTTTCGCTGGTGCTGATGCTGGCCTTTTCCGGCGTGAAGGGACGGCTTCTGTATTTCTCGTCATGGGTGAGCCGGGGACTCCGGACCGGAAAATGGGCGCCTTACCGGACCGGAGGCACAGAGCGGACCGAGAACTTCCACTTCACGGTTCCGGTTCTGATGGCGGCGGTGTGCTACGCGGGCGGCATGTTCTGAACGGGGAGAGGAGGCGCGATGAGGAGACAGATTCTGGCGATGATGGACTCGGAGACGGGCTATGCGGTGAGCTTTATGGAATACGCGAACCGCCGGAACCGGATTCCTTTTGAGATCAGAGCTTTCACCGACGCGGCACAGCTCAGGATTTTTCTGCTCCGACACCGGCCGGCGATTCTTCTTGTGGCGGAGAAGGATCTGACAGAGGAGCTGGAGAAGTGGACGGACGGTATGCTGATCCGTCTGACCGGAAGCAGGACGGAGGAGGAAAACTGTGTGTTCAAGTATCAGGCGGCTTCGTCCGTGATCCGGGAAGTGATGCGGATCTACGGCGGAGAGGATCCCCGGACGCCCTGCGGGCAGGGAGAAGGGAAGATACTGAAACGAAGCGCGAAGGTGATCGGCGTCTTCTCTCCGGTCGGCCGGTGCATGAAGACGGCTTTTGCCGTTTCGCTCGGCCAGTGTCTTGCGAGAAAGAAGCCGACGATCCTTCTGAATCTGGAATGCGGATCGGCGTTTTCCGAGATTCTCCATGAGGAGTATGAGCAGGATCTCGGCGACGCGATCTATTACCTCCGGTCCGGTGAGAAGAAGCCGGCGGCGAAACTGATGACGATGGTACGGTCGGTCGGCGGTCTGGATTATATTCCGCCGTTCCGCTCGCCCGGAGAACTCTTTCTCACGAAAGACGAGGAATGGGAGAGACTGATCACGGTATTGACCGGAGCTTCCTCCTACGAGGCGGTGCTGATTGATTTCGGCATACTGCCGCTGGTCAGCCCGAATCTGCTGGAACTTTGTGATCTGATTTATATGCCGGAGCGCCGGGATTATATGGCGGATGTGAAGATACGGGCGTTTCTGGAGCAGCCGTGCCGGATCGGCGGGGACGGAGAGGAGAAGCCTGAGGCGCCGGCGGACATGACCATAGAGGAACGGATCGGCGAACGGCTGAGGAGGCTGAGACTGAATGACCGCAGCCTTCCTTCCGGCGGCGACCGGTGGTTTGAGTCGATGCCGTACAGCCGGCTTGGCTCGTACGCGGAGGAATGCATTGCGAGAGATGAGCTGTGAACGGGAAACGGGAGTGTTCGGCGCGCTGCGCGGCGAGCTGATGCAGATACTGGAGGAGCACAGCGAGGCGGATGACGATGAGATCAGGGAAATGATCGATGCGCTTGTCCTCGCCAGAACCCGGCGGAGCGGCCTTTCCGTAGCGGAACGGGTGGACCTGGGGCGGAAGCTGTTTGACTCGGTCCGGCGTCTTGACGTCCTTCAGGAACTGATCGACGACAAGTCGGTCACGGAGATTATGGTGAACGGACCGGATATCATCTTCATCGAACGGCGGGGCCGGATCAGCAAGTGGAACAAAACGTTCGAATCCGGGGAGAAGCTGGATGACGTCATCCAGCGAATCGTGGGAAAATGCAACCGCGTCGTGAACGAGCAGAATCCGATTGTGGATGCCCGTCTGTCAGACGGGAGCCGTGTCAACGCGGTGATAGCGCCGGTGGCGCTTGACGGGTCGATCCTGACGATCCGCCAGTTTCCGGAGCATGCCATCACGATGGAGGGTCTGATCGCCTGCGGCAGCATCACGCAGGAGGCGGCGGAGTTTCTGGAACGGCTGGTGGGCGCCGCCTATTCCATGATCATCGGAGGCGGAACCTCCGCAGGCAAGACGACGTTTCTCAATGCTCTTTCCAATTATATTCCGAAGGGCGAGCGGATCATCACGATCGAGGACAACGCCGAGCTTCGGATTCAGGGCGTGGAAAATCTGGTCCGGCTGGAAGCCAAGAATGCCAATATGGAAGGAAACCGTGCCGTAACGATCCGGGATCTGATCAAGTCCGCTCTCCGGATGCGGCCGGACCGGATCGTGGTCGGCGAGGTGCGTTCCGGAGAGGCGGTAGATATGCTTCAGGCGATGAATACGGGCCATGACGGCTCTATGAGCACGATTCACGCCAATTCGGTGGAGGATATGGTGTCCCGACTGGAAATGATGGTGCTGATGGCGTTCCCGCTTCCTCTCCCGGCGATCCGGAGGCAGATCGCATCCGGCGTTGACCTTTTCATTCATCTCGGAAGGCTGCGGGACAGGTCCAGAAAGGTGCTGGAAATCGCGGAGCTCGACGGACTTGAAGGCGGGGAAGTAAGGATGAACCCGCTGTTCCGCTACGATGACGCGGCCGGAAAACTGGTCAGAACCGGAGAACTGAAGCATACGCTGAAACTGGAGCGAGGTGGAGGATGAAGGAAGCAGGGGGACGGACGGATTATCACACATACCGGTTTTCATCCATGGAAAAGCTGAAGCTGTTTCTGAGCTACGGCGCGCTGTCCGCCGCAGCCGGCTGGCTGTTCTACGATTCATGGATCGCGGCTCTGATTCTGACGGGACTGTTCCCTCTGTACTTCCGCTCCGCGGTCAGAAAAGCGGCTGCCGGAAGGAGGAGGGAACTCTCCTATGACTTTCGTGATGCGCTCAATTCACTGACTATTTCCATCCGGGCGGGACGCTCCGTCGAACATGCGTTTCCCGAGGCGGCGAGGGATCTGGCGATGGTCAAAGGACGGGAGGCTCCGATGACCGAAGAGCTTTTCTGGATTTCAGGACAGCTCAGGATGGCGGTGCCCGTTGAGAAGCTGCTTCTTGATCTGTCGGCCCGGTCAGGCGTTGAAGACATCGAGAATTTTGCATCCGTCTTTGTCGCCGCCAAGCGGATGGGCGGCAGCCTCCCCGATATTATCAGGAAGGCGGCCGGCTGCATCGAGGGGAAAATTGATGTGGAGAGGGAGATCGAGACGAATCTTTCGGGCAAGCAGCTGGAGCAGAAGATCATGACGGCAATGCCCGCCGGAATCATCTTCTATATGAGGGCTGCTTCTCCCGGATATCTTGATTCGATGTACGGCAATCTTCCGGGAGTGCTGATTATGACCGGCTGTCTGGCCGGGTATCTGGGGGCGGCCGTGTGGGGACGGCGTATCGTGCGCATCGAGGTGTGACCGGACGGATATCCCGGGCGGCGAACCGGGTGCGGAGCCGGGCAAGTTTCCGGGACGGAAGGAGAGAGGCGGATGAACTTTCAGCGATATTCGATTTTTCTGGTGGTCCTGATGGCCTATCTGGTTCTGTTCATCCGGTCAAAGGGTCTGTTTTCCGCCTCTGCCGCTTTCCTCCTCGGACGAATGCCGGACCGACCGGCGGCGCTTACGAAGGAAATGGCGGCGAGGGCGCTGGTCATCCTGTTTCTGGCGAACCTCCTCGGCGCGCTGATGACATGGAAAACGGGAGAAGAGGATACGGCAGCCCATGGATATCTGATGCGGAACGAATACGGAAGCGGAGACGACACGAAGGCGCTGACTCTGACGGTAGACGGAGAGGAGACGGACATCGACCTGCCGGTCGCCGCAAGAAAGCTGAGTGAGAAGGAGATCCGGGAAGCGATTCGGAATGCCGGGGAACGTCTCCCCGCGGAGGTTTTCGGAGGGATGGCCGGACAGGGGGATAAAAGCGGAACGATTCGGATCGAACGGAGCCTGAAGCTGCCGGAGAAAATCAGCGGCCTGCCGGTCAGAATTTCATGGATGACAAGCCGGCCGGAGTACTTTGATTTTGACGGGACGGTCACGGACCGGGTGCCGGAGGAAGGCGCCGACGTGCTGCTCACGGCGACACTGACGTGTGAGGAGATGACGGAGGAATTGCGTTTTTCTCTTCGGGTGATGCCGAAGCGTCTCGCCGGTAAAGAGGCGATCCGGAAAAAGGCGGAGGAGGCGGTGGCTGACGGGAACGATGGCAGCGAAGCGAAGATCGTCCTGCCGGATACCCTCGACGGGAAAAAGGCCGAGTGGGCTTCGAGAGAAAACACGGCAGGTGTCAGCCTTCTGATGACGGGATGTCTGATTGCGGCCTGTTATCTGTATTCACGCGTTCGTCGCAGCCGGAACGAGGCAGCACTGAGAGAAGAACGGATGCGGCGGGATTATCCGGGGATTGTCAGCAAGCTGGTGCTTCTTCTGACGGCGGGACTCAGCCTCCGCAGAGCCTTTGAGCAGATCGCGTCGGATTATCAGAGACAGAAAAAGCAGGAGGCAGATGCCGCGGCGCGGCGCCGCAAAAGAACGCACGTTATGACAATATGCCGGAAAAGAGAGGCGCTAAGTCCTGTGGAAATGCATCCGGGCTGCGAGGAGATTCTGCGCACCTGTCAGGAGATGGGGCATGGCGTGAGCGAACTTGATGCCTACCGGAATCTCGGGAAGCGCGCACGACTTCCGGAATACCGGACGCTGGCGACGGTTCTTGCGCAGAACCTCCGAAAAGGGGGAAAGGAGATGACCGCGATACTGGAGAGGGAGGCGGAAGAGGCTTACGAAAACAGGAAGAAACACGCGGCCGTTCTGGGGGAACAGGCGGGGACCAGAATGCTGCTTCCGATGCTTGTGATGCTGCTTCTGGTGATGGTGATCCTGATGGTGCCCGCGCTGTCACTGATCTGAGTGCGGCGTGCGGCGGCACCTCTTCCGGTGTTGAACCGGACAGATTGACTTTTCGCGTCCGTTCCCATACGCTTACCTCATAAGGCATGCAGAGCGGGGGTAAACGGGGGGCGGATGAGGACAGGCTGCAGCCGGGAGGAGGTTTATGTCTGGCAGGCAAAGGCGGAATCGGTCGGGGATGAAACGGATCATTTCGGGGCGCCGGTCCGTGCATCCGGAAGAGCCCGGGGAGAATAGACGAAGGCAGGGCCGCCGTTGCGGGAATCCGGTCCTTCTGATCCTGCTGGCGGTTGTGATTCTCTGCGGGGGCGGCGCGGGGCTTGTCCGTCTGCTGCATCCTCGTGACGAGACGATGAAAACGGCACCGGTCGAACCGGTCCGTGACAAGGGCGCGGAATCCCGGAACGCGGCGGAGACGGTGAGGGGGACGGAGACGGAAGCGGCCGCGCTGCCGCAGGGCTTCGCCGGCGATCCGAGAACGCGCCCGGTCGGACAGGAAATGACGGATGATAAAGCCGGAAACGCGGGCGGGGAGGGTGTCCTGGACCGGTCGGTTTCACCAAAGGCGCGTCAGAAATTCTGCCGGCTGAAGGGAGACGGATCAGACAGGGTGACGGTCATGATTTATCTGTTCGGGACCGATTCGGAGACGCCGGCCGGTATGGCGGCCGAGGACTTGAAAGAGATGACGGCGGCGGACCTTGGTCATCTGAATGTGGTTGTCTTTACAGGCGGGGGTCCGGGCTGGGAAACAAGCGTGATCCGTTCCTCCGTCAATCAGATCTATCAGATTCAGAACGGGGGACTGCGCTGTCTTGAAGAAAACGCGGGCACGGGGAAGCTGACGGATCCCGCTACGCTGTCCGGTTTCATCCGCTGGGCGGCACGAAAGTTTCCGGCGGATCGGAGTGGACTGATTCTGTGGGATCATGGCGGCGGACCGCTCCGCGGATACGGGTATGACGGGACAACGGAGGAAGGCCTTACGCTTCCCGAACTGCGAACCGCGCTGGATGGAGGCGGCGTGAAGTTCGATTTTATCGGCTGTGATGCCTGTCTGGCGGCGACGGCCGGTCAGGCACTTGCGCTTGCGCCCTGCGCGGATTATCTGATCGCCTCAGAAGAGACAGAACCCGAATGCGGATGGGATTACACGGAGTGGCTGAACGCGCTGGCCCGGAATCCTTCCATGAAAACCATTGAACTTGGGAAAACGATCTGCGATTCGTACAGCCGGGCCTGCGGCCGGATCTGCCCCGGACTGCCGATGACGCTCTCCATGACGGATCTGGCGGAATTCTCCGCGACGGTTCCCGATGCGCTGGGGCGCTTTGCCGAGTCTGTCACGAAAAGCATTCAGACGGGCGGTTATACCGGGATCGCCGGCGCCCGCAGCCGTTCGCTCTCCTTTGCGCTTGTCACCGGAAGCGATCAGATTGATCTGGCGGACTTTGCCGACAGAGTGGGATCGGCGGAAGGACAGTCTCTGGCGTCGGCGGTGCGGAGCGCCGTCAAGTATCAGGTCATGAATCATGCGGCCGGAGCATCCGGCATAGCTGTCTGCTTCCCGTATCATGATCCGGAACAATCCGACGCCCTGATCCGGCTTCTGCGCGGTCTTTCGGCGGATGAGCGCTGCGTGCGCGCGGTTCAGACGTTCCGGGAAGCGGAAGAAAATGGCCGGGACGCTTCCGGATCGGATCCGTTTATCTCATTGTCCGGCCGGGCGTCCGTTGCGGAGGCGGATCGGAAGGAGTCATCTTCGGAGAAGGAAAGTGCAGAGGCCACGCTTCCTGCGGACAGCCGTGCGGAAACGGACCGCGATGCGGAAGCGGCCGTCACGGAGAAGCCGGAGGGGATTACGCATGGAAAAACAGTTTCTGAGGGAGCCCTCGGATCGGATGATTTTCTCTGGAAGATGACAGAGGAAGGAACGGAAACGATTCCGCTGACAGAGGCGCAATGGGAAAGGATCCAGACGATCGACCGGTGCACATGGCTGGAGGACAGGGTCGGATGGCTGCTGATGAGTTCGGTGAACGGCGCGGATTTTGACGGAGAAGGACGCCTTTTGGGTAAGAAGAGTGAGTCTCTGATCTGCGTCAACGGACAGAAGGCGGCTCTTGAGTATCTCGGCACGGAAACGGACGGGAGCAGCTATACCGTGACCGGCCGGATTGCCTGCCGCGTCAACGGGAGAAGGTCGGAGCTGATCGCCGTGTTTGACGCGGCTTATCCGGAAGGCCGCGTCGCGGGGATACAGCCGCTGTATGCTGACGGAGAGACGGGGATGGCGGCGAAGACGCAGCTTACCCTGAACGAGGGAGACGTCATCACACTGCTGGCCGACCGGGTGACAGGATCCGGAAGGCTGCTGCAGGATTCCGAGATCGGCACGCCGATCACCTGGCATCAGAAGGACGGACTGACGCTGTCAGATGCGGCGGCGGGGCAGCGCGCGGTGACGCTGTACCGGTTCACGGACGACAGAGACGGGACATTCTGGTCATCCGCTCTGTCAAAGTGAGAAACGAGCCGGACGATAATGGAATGCAGGAATCGAAAGAGCGGTTCCGGGCGATGATCACGTTTCCGGGAACGATAAGACTGAGTTTCGGGAAAAAGCCGGACAGAAAGCATATGATTCCGTCCCGTCTTCAGTATTGACTTTTGTTTTATGCAGGCTGGCCGCATACGCGATGGACGTCACATCTGCGAGATCCCCGCGATCGCGCCGCTGGCAAAGAGGATGGCCAGAACGATCAGCACGATGATCAGAACGCAGAAGTAGGAACGTGCGAAGTTCTTCAGATTGATGTTCCGAGTTCCGCCGAACGAGAACACGAGCAATAGAATCAGCCCCACGAACGGGATGCCGAAGAGCAGCTGATACCCGAAATAGCCCCACATGCTGATCGGCTTATATTCGTCCGACAGCGGGTCGTGGTATGTGCGGGGCGCGGCGTTCGCTGCGAGCGGCTCGCCGCAGTTCAGGCAGTAACGCGCGCTTTCCGGATTTTCAGTTCCGCATTTTCTGCAATACATAGTCTGGTCACCCCTCTTTTCTCTGTATGTGACAGGTTCAGATCCGCGGATTTTGTATTCTCCGCATCGAAAAGTATAGCACGATCCGCCAGTAAGTTTACAGTGCGTAAAGAAAAATTACACGCGGCGTGTTTTATATCCTCTGGAGGAAAGGCCGGGCATCGCGGCTTAAGGCGAATTAAGAGCTGTCCGCAGAATGTATGTGATATAATCATCTGTAAGACTTATGTGATTTGATCATGTCTCAGGATGGAGGAACAGATTTATGTTCAGACATACATCGCGGAAGCTGCTGACATGCCTTACGGCGCTTACGCTTACACTGTCGGCGGGAGCTTTTCCCTCGTGGGCGGACGGGGCCGTTTCGGGAGGCGGAGAGCCGGCTGTCACGGAGCAGAATACGGATACGCAGGGGACGGGCACAGCGGTGACGGAGACACCGGCTCCGACGGAGGAACCGACACCGGAACCGACGCCGGAGCTTACGCCGACGCCGTCCGCAGAGCCTGATGCCGGCGGCTCGGGAGAAAACGGCGGGTCCGGCAGCACGGACAGCACAGGTGAGAACGGAACCGGCAGTGCGTCTTCATCGGCGGTTTCATCGACTCCGTCGGTTTCCGGAGAAAGCGGCACGAGTTCTGCGGTATCTTCCGTAGCCAGCTCCGTTCCGGCCGTCAGCCAGTATACGGTTCAGATTCCGGAGGATCAGCAGAAGGCGAAGGCGGAGGCGTCCGCCCTTCCGGGAGGAGGAAATTCGCTGCAGAATCTCTTCGGCCCGCTCTGGAATTATGGAATGCTGGCGGAGAAAATTACGTTTCAGTCTCCATCCCAGCAGTCGAACTTTGCCGCCGTGACGGTACAAGGAGATGTACAGCTGGCGGCGTCTCAGGCCGGCAGCGTGCCGCTGATGTACCGGGCGGCCAGACTGAACGGCTCCGTTCAGATGACCGGTGAGCAGACGGCGCCGGCCGTCCTTTACCTCACGGAGCGCGATGCGGCGGATCTGAGCGCCGGAGAGAATACGACGGGCGCATCGGTCGTGAACCAGACGGAGGATGCGATCACGGACCGGGTGCATGGGCTGATTCAGGATGCGCAGACGATCTCACAGAATCTGGAGGCCCAGCCCTCCGTTGTGCTCAGGAAGGCGGGCGCGGACGCCGTCGGCGATACGACCGTGACGGTTCCGGCTGTCGCGACGGCGCAGGCGGATCAGACGAACGATGCAACGGCGCAGGCGGATCAGACGAACGATGCGGCGGCAGCGGCGGGGGCCTATGCGGCGCTGACGGTGTCGGATAAGATGCTGATCGATACAGCCGCTCTGGGCGATGACGCGGTTTTCTTCTTTTCGGTCAGTACGCCCGAGGCCGCGCAGCGGATCGCGGACGGGAAGCTGGAGATTCGGAAGAAGAAAGGGCAGAGACTGATCTTTACCTTTACGAAGGATGCCGGGACGGATGTGACGCTCGGCGCGTATCAGATCGCGATCGATGAAACGCAGGGGAATACGTCGGACGGGACGCAGACGGAGTTTCTGAATGCGGTGACGGATTCCGTCGTCTGGAATCTTCCGAACGCGGCGAATGTGACGATGAACGGAACAGCTGGCATCGTCCTCGCGCCCTTTGCGGGCACAATCACGGGCACACCCTCATCGGGGATGCTGCTCACGGCCGGGAACGTGACCGCGGGCACCTCTCTGCGGTTCATGAACCAGTCCCGGATCGATCCGAACGGCGATCACGGGCAGGCCAGCGTCACGCTCGGCGTGAGAAAGATTCTCAGCTGGCAGGCTGGTGAGGCGCCGGCTGCGGATCAGACGTTCCGGTTCACGCTGAAGAAGACCGGAGCGGCATCCGGAGACGGATCGGACGGAACAGCCGGCGAAGGAACGGACGGACAGACAGCCGGCGCGGAGAACGCCGACGGGCAGTCCGCGGATAGTCGGAACGCGGAGCCGATCGAGACGTCTCTGACCATGAAGGCTTCGGAACTGACCTCGAACCCGGAACAAAGCACGGCGGAGGGAACGGCTTCGTTCGAGCCGATCACCTTCAGCGGCGAAGGAAACGCCGTCTATGAGATCACGGAGGTGAACGGCGGGGCGGAAGGCGTCACCTACGACCCGCAGACCTTCACGGTCCGCATCGACGTCACAGCCGATGACGAGGGAAAGCTGACGGCGGCGGTTGTGAAGATCGACCCGCGGGGGAATGAGATTGCGCTCGATCCGGAAACTGACGGCGAGAACCAGAGTGTCTACCGTGTCGGTCCGTTCACCAATACATTTGCGAAGAAGACGCTGAAGCCCGTTTCCTTCACCATCGGCGCCGGTAAGACGCTGAGCTGGACGAGGGGAATGCCGCCGGTGCGGGATTCGTCGTTTGCGGCCACGCTGAAGGGTGTCTCGCAGACGGCTATCAGCCGGACGATGAACGCGTCCTTCACGGCGGGCGAGATCAACAGCCTGATCAGCGGAGAGAAGGTGCCTGGTCTGGCCTACTCCGCCTCCGGCGATACGCAGACGGCGGTGCGGGCCGCGGCCGGATCCAATCTGGTGAATTTTACCTATCAGACGGCCGGCACCTATGTCTACACACTGTCCGAGAAGAACAGCGGCGCGACGGGCTACAGCTACGACTGGGATACGAAGACGGACAGCCAGAAGCAGCCTGCCGTCTATCGCATCGAAGTGAAGGTGGAGGAAAACAGGGCGGGCGATGCGCTCGTCGTGTCGAAGGTGACGGTCAGCCGGAACGGGACGGATGTCACGAATGACAAGAATCGGGTGACGCTGACCGCGGACACAGAAAGACAGTCCGGAGAAACGGCGTCCATGAAGCAGGTCGAGGTGAACCTCAGGAACACATACCGCCCGCTGCCGGTGATGTACAGGATTCCGGTGACCAAGAAGGTGGAGGGAACAGCGGAAACAAGCCGTTTTCATTTCACTCTGTACAAGGGAAGAACCGGTCGTACCGCCGCGGCTGCAGGAGAATTGAACGGAAGCGGCACCATTAATCTGAAGCCCACGGGGACAGCGCATTACAGCGAGGCGCTGGCGGAGAAGTATGACACAGCCGATACCCCGCATTTCTTCTTCACCAGTCCCTGCGACGAGTGGTACCGGCTGGAGGAGGATACGGACGCGCTGGCTCCGGGGTATGTGCCGGTGAATTCAGTGTGGTATCTGCACGTCGTCGTGAAGGACTACGGCGGCCGGCTGCAGTCGACGGCAGTCGTGACAAAGGAGAACGGATCGAAGCAGCGGCAGATCGGCGTCTGGTATCAGGCGGCCAGGTCCGGCGGTCAGAATGAGCCGGACATGAGCCGGATGCACATCCGCGCCACGATCACGAACCTCTACACCACCGGAAGTTTCTCGTTCAGCAAGGTATCCTCCGCCAACCCGGATCTGGGGCTTCCCGGCGCCGTATTTAAGCTGTACCGGATTCCGATCGCGACGCAGGGCGAGCGCTCGGGCGAGACATATCAGAAGGCGGCAGCCCGGCTGAAGGGCGGTCAGGTCTTTGACAACAGCGGCGAAGTGGCTGATTCACTTAAGGAGTTCAAGGAAGGAACCAGTTCCTCCACCGGATCGGTCACCTTCAGCGGCCTCTATCCGGATGAGTATTATGCCATTGTGGAGAAGACGGCTCCGGCGGGCTATCAGGTTTCCGCCAACGCGGTCGTGATCCGGACGTGGTACAGCCGGAACAGCGGGAGAGTTGAATGCAGTGTCGTCAGCAGCGGCGGCTTCACGTTGGGGCGTGACGGCGGCGCGCTGAAATGGTACGACCACCCGATCACTGTGCGGATCGACAAGATCGTCGAGGGCGGATATCTGCTCCGCGGCGCCTACATGCAGCTGCTGGATTCGAACGGCAGCGTCATCGAGCGCTGGATGAGCGGGAAGATCAACCCGCATATGGTGAAGGCGCAGCTGCGGGTCGGACAGACCTATTACATCCGCGAGGTGCAGGCGCCGGCCGGATACAACCGGGCGGAGTCAATCCGCTTTACGGTGGAGTCGCTGCCCGGAGGCGGATACAGCGCGGCGAACCGGGTGCAGGTGCTGAAAATGCAGGATCCGGGCAACGGCACGAAGACGGACGGCAGCGAGATCGGCGTCAACCCGGATACGGGCGCCACGGCTGCCAGCGCCGGCAATGTCAGGACCGGCGACACGAGCCCGATCGGCCTCTATGTGCTCATCGCGGCGGCGGCTCTGGCGGCTGTGATCGCCGTGATCACGGGCGGACGGAAGAAAAAGCGCTGAGTCAGCTTCAGCTTGAGTTTTGACAGAAACGTGTTATAGTAAGTATCGGCGGAGGCATCAGCCTCCGCCGATTCGTGTTTACCTGTTTTTTCGGAGTCTTTGAAAAAGACCGGTTCTTTCGTACTGCGGTATGCGCGGAAGAATGGATGGAGGATGGTATGAAGATTATCATTGCAGGCGACGGCAAGGTCGGCTCGATGCTGGCCCGCCAGCTTTCCGCCGAAGGCCACGACATCACGCTCGTGGATAACGACCCGGATGCGCTTGAGTCAACCATTGAGCGGTATGACGTCATGTCGGTGCAGGGCAACTGTGCGTCGATGGAGGTACTGCGGAACGCGGGCGTTGACTCGGCGGATCTTCTGATCACGGCGACGGGGCAGGATGAAATCAATCTGCTCTGCTGTCTGACGGCGCATGGCATGAATCCGCACCTTCATACCATCGCCCGGATCCGTACGCCGGATTACGCGGAGTCCACCTACGCGATGAGAAAGATGTTCGCCTTGTCGCTGACAGTCAACCCGGAGCGCCAGACCGCGCGGGAGATCGACCGTCTGCTCCGCTACCCGGGGTTCCTGAAAAGGGAAAAGTTTGCCAACGGGCTGGTGGAAATCGTCGAGATCCGGGTGGACGAGAAGAGCCCGCTCCGTGACCAGCCGTTGTATAAGCTGAGCGAGATCGCGCACTGTCAGGTGCTGGTCTGCGCGGCGCTGCGAAACGGAAAGGCGGTCACGCCGGACGGCGA
>Ga0256406_1004841_pt1 | contig 14957 bp, 18 predicted proteins | sample RumenRJG_03DNA_FD_185986 | JGI IMG/M metagenome (GOLD analysis project Ga0256406, IMG submission 185986) | Bovine rumen microbial communities from Lethbridge, Alberta, Canada - RJG_03 | ecosystem: Host-associated > Mammals > Digestive system > Stomach > Rumen | place: Canada: Alberta | collected... | reverse complement strand
CGTCGTCGACCTCGATACCATGCGCATCTGGGACAGATCCGTCTCCCCCACCACGAGGGACGACCTCACCGTCGGGATATCCCGGGCCCTCGACGGGCTCGACCGGGACCTCCTGGACAGGATATCCCTCGTCTCCCTGTCATCCACCCTCGCCACTAACACCATCGTCGAGGGCAAGGGCGGGCGCGCAGGGCTGATATGCATCGGGCGCGGCTACAGCGACCGCTCCTTCGGCGGGCCCTGCTGCGTCATAAAAGGATCGCATGACCTCGACGGCAACGAGACCGAGCCTTTCGACGAGGCCGCCTGCAGGGAGTTCCTGCAGGGCCTGGCCGGGAGCGTGGACGCCGTCGCGGTGTCCGGGTACCTGAGCGTCAGGAACCCGGCCCACGAGGACCGGGCGGCCTACCTCGCCCGCGAGATCCTGGGCGTGCCCGTGGTCTGCGGGCATGAGCTATCCTCCGGGCTGGGGTTCAACGAGAGGACCACGACGGCCCTGATGAACGCCCGCCTGATACCTATCATCGCCGAGCTGATCCGCGCAATGCAGGAGTCCCTCCGCGGGCGTGGCATAAACGCCCCGCTGATGATCGTGAAGGGGGACGGATCGGTCATGAGCTCTGCGGCCGCCGCCCTGCATCCGGTCGAGACCGTCCTCTCGGGGCCGGCCTCCAGCCTGGTGGGGGCGTATGCCATCACCGGGGAGAAGGACATGCTGATGGTCGACGTCGGCGGCACCACCACCGACATCGGCCTGCTGAAGGACGGTTTCCCCCGCCTCGAGAAGGAAGGGGCGTCCATCGGGGGCAGGCGCACCCGCGTCCTCGCCGCCGCCATGTCCACCTTCGGCATAGGCGGGGACAGCAGGATCCTGGTCAACGGGACCCGCCCGATGATGACCTCCCTGAAGGTCATCCCGGTCTGCGCCGCGGCGGAGAGATGGCCGCATGTGAAGGAGGTCCTCGGGCAGCTGAAGGATAGGAGGCCGTCGGCAGCCTTCGAATCGGTGGAGCCGGACCTCATCAGGCAGGAGACCGAGCTGTTCGCCGCCGCCAGGCCCCCTGCCTCGGAGGAGCTCACGGACTACGAACGGAAGCTCCTGGGACGTTTGAGGGAATCCCCGATGACCGCCGCCGAGGCGGAGGAGTTCACGGGGACCATGGGAATAGCGTACTCGCTCAGCAAGATGGAGAAGCTCGGCCTCGTCACCAGGATCGGCGTGACGCCGACGGACCTGCTGCACGCCGAAGGCTCCTTCACAGAGTTCGACAGGACGGCCTCGGAGGCCGCGGTATCCTACCTCGCCAGGAAGTCCCGCATGACCCAGGCCGACTTCGTCGCCAAGATGAAGGAGGCTGTGGTGCAGAAGATCGCATCCTGCATCATGGAGCACCTTCTGACCGAGGAAGGGGTCACGGACCCGGCAAAGCGCGCCGGGGAGCTCATCGCCAAGACGGTCTCCCGGAATCCGGACCCGGACTACACGATGTCCCTGCATATCGCCCGCACGATCGTGGGGATCGGGGCGCCGGTGTCAGCATGGCTCCCGCCCGTGGCCAAGCTGTTCGGGGCCAAGCTGGTGATCTCCGGGAACGCTGACATCGGGAACGCCGTGGGGGCCGTCGCCGGGATGGTGACGGTCACCGAAGACGTGCTCATCAGGCCGGCGGCGGGGAGCGTATCGGCCAACCCGGCCTGCATCGTGTTCACGAAGAAGGGCAAGCGCGAGTTCCCTGACTTCGACACCGCCGTCGGATATGCCAAGACCGTGGGGGCCGAGGAGGTGCGCCGCCGCGCGGCCGAATCGGGCGCCGGTAACGTCCTCCTGGAGTATCAGATCAGGAAGAAGACCTACCGCAACGAGTTCGAGGGAGGCGCCTACTCGCTGCTGGAGGCGAACGTCCTGGTCAGGGCCAGCGGGAAGCCGAGCCTCAGCAGGGACGGAGACCCGTCCCCCGGCGCCGCGCGAGGCGGCGGACTCCCTGCCCGACGGCCTGTCATCGGCTGCTGGGCTGATCATTTATGTCCATCAGTAGTATCTTTTAAATATTGATGGATACGAAAAAGGACATGTTCGTATCAATAGTTAATCCTCCGTCCGCGTATCATACGGGCCGGAGCAGTTAATTTGTCAAACGGGGACAGAGGCCCTTCGACCACCGCGAAGTACGGCATCGCGACCTTCGCCATATTGGCGGCAGCATATTTCCTGGTCTATTTCCATAGGACGACAGGAGGAGCGCTATCCGAGACCTTCGCGGACCGCTACGGGGTCAGCCCGTCAGCGGTGGCGCTCCTCGCTTCGACCTATCTGATCGCATACACTGTCATGCAGATACCCAGCGGGATGCTGACGGACCGCTGGGGGCCCCGCAGGACGGCCACCGCGGCCGTGTCCCTGATAGCCGCCGGCTCCGCCATGACCGCCCTCTCCGATTGGACCGATGAGTTCATGCTCATAGTCATCGGGAGGTTCATCATCGGTTTCGGGGCGGCGTCCATATTCATACCGATGATGAGAGTCCTCGCCGTTTGGTTCAGGAAGGACCGCTTCGCGACGATGAACGGCATCATCCTGCTGATCGGGAACGTCGGCGCCATCGCTGCCGCCACGCCGATGTATGAGATGACCGACGCCCTCGGCATAGGCGAGGCGTACATCCTCCTCGCGGCGGTCACCGTGATGGTGGCGGCGTGCTGCTGGGTCATCGTGCGCGACAGCCCCAGGGACAGGGGCCTCGGGTCCCTGGACGCAGGGGCGGAGGAGAGGATCCCCGCCCGCCGCGCTATCGCCACCGTCCTGGGGGGCAGGATGAGGTTCTGGCCCCTGGCCGCCAGCATGTTCTTCTTCTTCGGGACCATGATGATGTGGCAGGCATCGCAGGCCGGGTCTTTCTACACCAACGTCTACGGATACGGCGAGCACGACGCGAGCATCATGGTCATGATGATCGGGATCGGGTCCCTTTTCGGATGCCCGGTCGGCGGCGTGCTGTCCGACAGGGTGCTGCGCTCGAGGAAGGCCGTCGCCATGCTCGGAACCGGCGGGTACGCGGCGGTGTGGGCCGCCATGTGGCTCACCGCCGGCAGGGACGCGTTCTCCCCGGAGGTGTTCCAAGGGTCGATGAACTTCCTCTTCGGGTTCTTCTCCGGCTTCCTGGTGGCCACCGTGGCCCAGATCAAGGAATGCTTCCCGTCGTCACTCTCCGCAATGTCTGTGGCCTGCATGCATACGTTCACGTTCATCGGCGGGGCCCTGGCGGTCGCCACCTGCGGGTTCGTGGTCGCGGATTCCACCGTGGCCGAGTTCCAGACCCTCTGCCTGATAGCCGCCGTCATGGCCTTCCTCTCGTTCGCCTGCGAGGCGGTGTCCGTAGAGGACGGGCCGGACGACAGCCTGAGCAGCGACCCGGCGGTCGGGTACATCGTGTACCTCACCGAGATGGGGGAGGACGGCGGGTTCCTGCGCAGGCGCCGATACCGAACGCAAGGTCAATAAGCAGAAACGCGCATGCTGCACGCATCTGGAGGACGACACCGTGTTATGCCCCGAGTGCGGAAAGGAATACGAGGATGCATACGGCTTCTGCCCTTGGTGCGGGGCCGTCAGCAGGCCTGAGCCGGCCGGCACCGCGGGCGCGGGGAGCACGGCAGATGCCGCGGGGAGCCCTCAGCAGGCGATGATCCCGGGCCTGCCGGCATCCATGGTGCCCAGGATGAGCCCCGCCAAGAGATCGACGGTCTGGCTCCTGTGCTTCATCCTCGCGGCCGGGATCTGCGTCTACGGAAGCGTCTCGCTCTCGTTCCTAGCCGGTTCCGCGGCGCTCCTGCTGGCGACCTACATCCCAGGAGGAGCGTTCTTCCCGATGGCGGGAGGAGGGACCATGGGCCTCATGACCGGGATATTGTTCAGGTCGATGCTGGGCCTGAGCTGACGGCGCAAACCGTATTATCGCAGGTACGCCTAATACCGGCCGAGAGAGGTACGATAAGATGTACTGTCCCAAATGCGGGCGCCCGGTGCCCGAAGGAGCCAGATTCTGCCCCGACTGCGGGGCCTCGATGGACATGGTCTACGGCGGAGACCGGGACGGCACCGCCACCTCCGGAACATACTCGGCGGACAGGCCCCGCCGCGGGAGGGTGAAGGACGATATCCGCTACACCAACAACACAGAGAGCAACATCTCCCTGCTCGTCGGGTTCACGCTCGCGATCCTCGCGACGATATTCCTGACGCCCATCGGCGGATTCGTCGCCGGAGTGATCTTCATGCTCCTCGCCGTAGGAGCATCGGTCCTCGGCATGGTCCCGGGGAACAGGGTGTTCCTCCTGGGCGCCGGAGGCACCGCAGGGTTCCTGATCGGATGCCTGCTGTGGATCATCATATGATATCTGAGGAAAGGAGGAAGATGAGATGTACTGCCCGAATTGCGGGATGATGCTGCCTGAGGGAGCGGATTTCTGCCCCGACTGCGGGACCAGGACCTCAGGGTACGGGAAGACTTCCGGAACACCCGGCACGGCCTCGGTGCCGGAGGACGGGAAGCTCAGGCACAACATCCTCCTGATAAGCTTCCTGCTGAACCTGATCGTCACCTTCGCGCTGGGGTTCGCGGTGGACCTCGTCATCTGCACGATCATCCTCATGGTGATCTACGGCAGGCGGAACCTCTACAGGAAGAACCCTGCGGGCGAAGCGCTCGTCGGATCGGCCATCGGCCTGATCATGGGGATCATGCTCCAGGCAGTCTACCTGTGGCGAGGGGAAAATCAGGCGCCGGCATGCGGCGATGCATGCCCGCCGTCCGTCGAAGGGTTCAGCTGAGGGCCTGCGCGCGGAACGCCGCTATGGCCTTCGTCCACGCCTCGACATCCTCGAGCGGCGTGTCGTTGACGAACCATTTGACCGGCATGATGGATGCTCCGCGGGCCGATTTGCGTATGCCGGGCATGACGTGCCCCTCGTTGCCGATGCTGCCGGAGACGTAGAACGGGCAGACGGTCTTGCCGATGAGGGTGCAGGCCCCGAGGAACCTGTCGACGACCTCCGGTTCCTTGAACATGACCATGGGGAAGCCTACGATGACGGTATCGTACCCGTTGGATGGATCCTTCGTCCATTCGGACTCGGGATCGAGCGCGATGATGTCTGCCTCCATCACGGCGGATATCATCTCGGCGGTGCGTCTGACCGCGCCTCCGATGGAGAAATATGCAACCAGGGGGACCATCCTTTCTTCCAACCAGTTGACGTCCTTCCCCATGTGTTTATTTAAAGATTATCGCGAACTGATACGTAATCGGAATTAATCCATCGCAGAGGGGCGGCAGTCCTCCCGGAAGGGCCCCGGAAGGGCCGGAGAAAGGGTTTTCAGAGCGATCCTGCCCATTCCTTCAGGTCGGGAACGGAAACGGAGGATGAGAACCTCCTTCCCTTGAGCACCTTGGCCTTGGGGACGAGCTTCTGCATCCTGGGGCCGATGCCGTCCATCCCGGAGCTCCCGGAGGTGGCGAAGGGGACGACGGTCTTCCCGGAGAAATCGTAGGATTCCAGGAAAGTGTCGATGATGTTGGGCTCCTTGTACCACCAGATGGGGAAGCCGACGTAGATGACATCGGCGGAAGCGACGGGCGCGCCGCCGTTCTTGATCTGCGGCCTGCAGGAATCATCCTCCTTCTCCTTAGTGGTCCTGGAGCTCTCGTCCCTCCAGTTGAGGTCCGCGGCGGTGTAGGGGGTCTCCGGTACGATCTCGAAGATCTCCGAACCGGTGGCCTCGGCGAGCTTCTCCGCGACGGCCTTGGTCACTCCCGAGCAGCTGAAATACGCGACTAACGACGCCATATTCTCACCTTGGCCCTGAATGGCCGCAGACATATAAATGACTGTCCGTCCGTTAATTCCGTGTTCCCTGCTTTTAATACAAAAGCGCCGTTCTTGGATCACCATGGATGCGGGATCCGCGCTCAGGAAGCTGGCCGAAGGGAACAGGAAGTACGTCGAAGGGCGTTCCGCAGGAGATTTCTCAGAAAGCAGGAGGAGGGAGCTCGCAGAAGGGCAGGCCCCTTTCGCGGCCGTCATAACCTGCTCTGACTCCAGGGTGGTGCCGGAAGCGGTCTTCTCGGCGGGCCTGGGGGAGATCTTCGTCATACGCACGGCCGGGAACACCGCCGGACCGGACGCCCTGGCCTCAGCCTGGTACGCCGCGGACCACCTCCGCGTCCCGCTCATCGTCGTCCTGGGCCACACCGGGTGCGGGGCTGTCTCCGCCGCCCTGGAAGGGCACAGCGGCGGCCCGATGGGGGACATCGTGAAACGGATATCCGCCAACATCGGAGGGGAGCGCGACCCCCGCACCGCCGCGGAGATCAACGCGAGGAGGACGGCCGAGGCGGTGGAGAAGGCCGTTCCCGGCACGGCGGTCGCGGCGGCAGTGTACGACACCGCCGGAGGAGGCGTCCGCTTCCTCCTCGGGGAAGGTGCGAAACCGTTATAATCTCCGTGCTAATGTCTAGCACGCTATGGGCTCCCTGACTGTAGGATTCATCGGACTGGGTCTTATCGGAGGCTCGGTCGCACGCGCGCTGAAGAAGGCCGATCCGGGCACCGTCGTCATGGCCTACGACAGGGATGCCGAGTCCCTCGCCGAGGCGTACAAGGACGGGACGGTGGACATCCTCCTCTCGGGCATCGACTCCCGCTACTCGGACTGCGACATGATCTTCCTGTGCGCCCCCGTCAGCACCAACATGGAGCTGGCGGCGCAGGTCGCCCCGTTCATGAAGCCCGGCTGCATCCTCACCGACGTCGGCAGCGTCAAGGCCCGCATGCACCGCAGGATCGGAGAGCTGGGCCTGTCTGATCGTTTCATCGGCGGGCACCCGATGGCGGGCAGCGAGAGGACCGGCTACAGGAACTCCAAGGCGCTGCTCCTGGAGAACGCCTACTACATCATCACGCCCACGCCCGAGACCTCCCCGGAGGACCTGGAGCGCTTCCGCTCCCTGGTCGCCTCCATGGGCGCCATCCCGATGGTGATGGACCCGGAGGAGCATGACACGGTGACGGCGGCGGTCAGCCACCTCCCCCACGTTATCTCCGCGGCGCTGGTGAACCTGGTGAAGGACTCCGACTCGGACGACGGCCGGATGCGGACGGTCGCCGCCGGCGGCTTCAAGGACATCACGAGGATCTCGTCCTCGTCGCCGGAGATGTGGCAGAGCATATGCGCCGAGAACTCGGAGAACATATCGCGCCTGCTGTCCCTCTACATCAGCGACCTGGAGGGAGCGAAACGCCTCATAGACGCCCGCGACAGGGAGGGCCTGAGGGCGATGTTCGACAGTGCCAGGCGTTACCGGGAGACCTTCCCGTCCGCCTCTGCGGGCCCCATCAAGACGGACAACGCCATCCATGTGGAGATCCCGGACAGGCCGGGGGCCCTGGCGGTGGTGCTGACTATGCTGGCCTCTGCATCGATCGACGTCAAGAACGTCGGCATCGTCCACAACCGCGAGTTCGAGACCGGATCGCTGAGGATAGAGCTCCACAGCGAGAGGGATGTGGAGAAGGCCTCCGGCATCCTGAAGGGCTACGGGTACGCCGTCACCGTAGGATGAGGCCCCGTCGCGCCCTGCGTGCGAGGACCGCGTCCCTCAGCTTCCTGACCGATTCGGCGCCGTTCTGGTCGAAAACATCCGCGCCGGCCCTTTTAGCCCCTTCCTCCGAGACCGGCTGGCCTCCACAGCAGAACACGATGCGGTCCCTGATGCCCAGTTTCCTGAGCTCGCTGTCCACCGCCCTCATCTTGGTGTCTATGGAGGCGAACTCCCCGGACACCACGCAGGCCGTGACCCCGTCCTGCCTGCAGCGGGCGGCGATGTCGTCCGGCATCATGCCCTCCTCGACGATGTCTGTCTCGAATCCTTCGATGCCCAGGAGGAGAGCCATCAGGTTCCTGCCCTCGGTGTGGATGTCCAGGGTGGCGACGACCGCCTTGCCCAGGTCCGGCCTGGGTATGCCCAGCGCCTCGCGCACCTCGTAGGCGGTCTTCACGGTGCCCATGAGCTTGGGGAAGACCGTCTTCCCGGCGGTGTACCCCTTCTCGGCCCTGAACACGGCCTCGCGCACCTCCGCCTCCGCTTCATCCCTGCCCATGCCCTCCGCGGCCTTCACGGCAGCGGCGGCGTCCATCCTCCCGACGGCATCCGAGACTTCCGACATTCCGATCACTCGCAACGAGATATGGACAGGGAGCATATAGGGTTCTCCCTCTCCCATTCCTCTTTATACCATCCACACCGATTCGCCGAGCATGGCAACATATGTCGTTCTGCACACGAACATGGGAGACATCAAGATCCAGATGCACGAGGACATGCCGATCACCACCGGCAACTTCGTGAAGCTCGCGAAACAGGGATTCTACGACGGCACCATCTTCCACAGGGTCATAAACGACTTCATGATCCAGGGCGGGGACCCCGAGGGAACCGGCATGGGCGGCCCGGGATACACTATCGAGGATGAGTTCGGCCACGGGCATTCCAACCAGCCCGGGTACGTCTCCATGGCGAACACCGGCCGCCCCCACACCGGAGGGAGCCAGTTCTTCATCAACACCAACGACAACGGCTACCTGGACAAGGAGAACCCCAGCACCCCCTACGCCCACCCCGTCTTCGGGAAGGTCGTAGAGGGGATGGAGGTCGTCCTGAAGATCCAGAAAGTCCCCACCGACATGAACGACAGGCCCCTCAGGGACGTCGTCATCGAGAAGGCAGAGGTCATCGAGGACTGATCGCCATGGCCGCCGGCAAGGACCGCCACGTGTTCCAGGCCCTGGGACTTACCAGGGTCGTGATCGAGGACGGGAAGGTCGTATCGGTCAGCGAACCGAAGCTTGATTACTGCCCCCTCTTCAAGAAGTTCCGCAACCTCGACCGCATCACCCCCGAGGCCGTGAAGGAGAACGTGGAATCGAGGATCCGCGAGTTCGGCCTGTGCACCGAGAACAGGAAGGTGCGCGACGGCGACTATGTGACGTTCGGGATCTCCGAGATTCTCTCGGCCGCCCTGGCCGCCGGCAGCATCGACGCCGCGGTCATCGCCTGCGACGGGGCGGGTACCGCCGTCGTCACCGACCCAGAGCTCCTCCAGGGGCTCTGCGGGAGGATCTCCGGCCTGGTCGAGACCTCCCCCCTGAAGGTCGTGCAGGATGCGGTCGGGAGGGAGAACATCCTGGACCCGGAAGGCTGCACCATCGACCCGCTCAGAGGGGCCGACATGGCCGCCGCCCGGTACGGGAAGTTCGCCGTCACCGTGGCCAACCCCCACGATGCAGCGGCCATCAGGAAGAGATACGGGGACAGGGCGGTTGTGGCGGCCGTCCACAGCAGTGCCATAGGGCCCAAGGGCGCACAGCTGTACTTCGACAACTGCGACCTCGTGACCGCATGTGCCAGCGCCCCGATCCGCAAAGAGGCCGGCAGCCGCGACATAGTCGTCGCCGGCAACAAGGTCGAGATCTACGGCGTCACCGACATCGGGAAGAAGCTGGTTATCGACAAGCTCGCGTCCCTGGGCAGGAAGCCGTATGACGGCGGGCCCCTGGACGAGCCCCGCCCGCTCCTCAACGCCGACCTGCTGTCCGGCGACGAGTGACCGGAAAACCCCATCCTTCCGCCCGGTGCCCTCAGGCGCCGGGCCTCATTTCTTCTTCGGCGGATCGCCGAACTTCTCCTTCAGCGCCTTCTCGGTCAGGAAGATAGGCACCATCAGGGCAACGGATTCGGCGATCACGACGGCCAGCATCATCATGGATATCCCGTACTCGTCGGAGTCCATCACCGGGATCATCGAGACCGCGGCCGGAAGCAGCATGACGAGACCCAGCCACTCCATCTTATTCCCGGAGTACACCTGGGCGAACTTCCAGGATTCGATCGTCCTCATGGAGCGCCGCGTGCGGTAGCCGAAGAAGTGATTGGGCTCTTTGGGCGGATGGGCCGCCAGGAAATGCCCGAGGGCGGCCATGATGCAGGGCGTGAGGACCGCTATGAAAAGCGCGAACCACCAGAAAGGGCTCATGCATTCGCATCGGAGTATGATTATAAAACCGCGCCATCTCGGCGGGAACAGGATCATGCAGGACGGACGCCCGGAAGGACCGGGCCGCCGAAAGACCCAGATCCCTGCCGGCACGGATTTCCGCCTTACAGTTTCGCGCCGATGTACCTCTTGGGCAGCACGTATATCTCCCCGTCCTCGTCGAGACCGACGCGGGCATCGACCTCGTAGACATCGCGGATGAGCTGCGGGGTGATGACCTTCTTCGGGTCCCCGATGGTCATGATCCTGCCCTTCTTCATGATGATGCAGACGTCGCAGTAGCGCGCCATCAGGGAGATGTCGTGCTCCGCCACCATGACGGTCATGTCCGTGCGCGCCATGGACTGAAGATATTCCATCACGTCCAGCTTGTACTTCATGTCGAGGTGCGAGGTCGGCTCGTCCACCAGCATGAGCTTCGGCTCCTGGACGTACGCTTTGGCTATGAGCGCCCTCTGGCGCTCCCCGGACGAGAGCTTGCTCACCTGGTTGTGGCGGAGATCGTCGAGCCCGAAGGTCCTGAGCGCCTCCCTCACCTTGGCCTCATCCTCCTCGGCAGATGCATTCTGCCAGTTTCCTAACCGTGAGTTCTGTGGTTGCTCCTCTGAGATCGGCCGTTCCGGAGAACAGGTCCCTGAGGGACACGGTCCCGTTGGATTCTCCTGATTCGAAAAGGCTCATAGGATACATATCCAGGAACCCGAATCTGCCGGCACCGCTGTGCTTCATTGAACCTTCCTTGGGAGCACTGGATCCGGTGAGTATGAACTGACCCACGTCGTTCCGTTCGTCCACTTCATAACGGACAGAATCCCAGATTTGCGGATACTCCTGCCATTCATCGATCAACCTTGGGGTCGGCCCGTCGAGAATCAGGGAGAGATCGGTATCTGCCGCCTTCAGATATGCCTTGGCATCCTTGCCCTGCATCAGGATCCTGCTCTTCGCATATCTCGATGCGGTGGTGGTCTTGCCGCACCATTTCGGCCCTCTGAGGCAGATGGCTCCGAAAGCATTCAGCTGGTTTTCGAAACGTTCATCGATGACCCTGCGGAGATACTTTTCAGGCACGAATTCCCCCATGCATAGCCAGTATATTGATTGCGGTAATTTGCTGTATTCTCTGCGGTTATTTTGTGGTATTTTCTGCGGTGTTTTTGCGATGAATTCGATGCCTATGAGATGCCCAGATCAAGGAAAACAGTAATGCTCGGTCATGAAAAACCTCAGCAATGCTCGGAACTGAGCAAAATGATAAGATGCAAAATGTGCCGGGCCCGTTCAGTAGGTCTCGAGGACGAGATGGGTCCCCGACCTCAGGTAGATCAGGGGGATGAGAAGCTTCCTGGCGCGGCGCCGGAGCTCCTTGTCGTTGGTGAGGATGTAGGCATGCTCCCTCTGGGCGACCTCGAGGACGGAATCGTCCCCGTGCGCCTCCGAGGGCACGATCTCCCTGGACCTCGCCAGCGCCAGGGCCGCCTTCGCCCACTTGCTGTCGAGGTGCTTGAGCTCGCCCACCAAAGGCCCGGGGACGACGAAACGGACGTCCCCGAGGAGGCCGGACACCTCGGCATCGAGGTTGATGCCGATCTCGAACGGCATCAGCAGGGCATTGGTGTCCAGCACTACGGTCTGCATCGGCTCACTGTTCGATCACGCCGTAGCCGATGAGGCGCCACTTGTTGGAGATCCTCCTTGAGATGGCGACCCTCTGGCCCGGCAGGATGCAGACGGGGAGTTTGAGGACGACGTCGGCCTCGCCCTTGCGGGCGCTCCTGACGACGCCGACGGTGGTGGCGATGCCGACGCTCAGCATCAGCGGCTCGCTGCTCTTGATCTCGTCGACGTTGAGCTCGTCGGCGGCGCCGACGACGCGGTCCATCAGGGTGATCTTCATCGTGAAGGAGCTGACCACTTTGGGGGTCTTGCCGGGGAACCCGATGACCTTACCGGTGAGGCCGTCCGATTTGGTGATGGACGGGTCGAGCTCGGTCCCGAGGGCGATGAGGCCTCCGGGGACGACGGACTTGACCGCCCTCTCGCCGGCCTCGAGGGAGACGATCTTCGCGATGATCTTCTCGTAGGTGACCTTCTTGTCGGGGGCGACGACGCGCCTGCCGGGGACGATCTCGATCTCATCGCCGATCTTCAGCTTCCCCTGGACGAGGGTGCCGCCGATGACGCCGCCCTTGATGTCCTCGGGCACGGTACCGGGGGAGTTGATGTCGAACGACCTCGCGACGTACATGATGGGGTCCGCATCTGGATCCCTCTTCACCTTCGAGACGATGGTCTTCTCGATGGCCTCGATCAGGAGGTCGATGTTCACGCCGCGGTTGGCGGACACAGGGACGATGGGGGCGTTCTCGGCGACGGTGCCTTTGACGAACTCCTTGATCTCCCTGTAGTTCTGCATCGCCTGCTCGCGGGTGACGATGTCGATCTTGTTCTGGACGATGACGATCTTGTCGATGCCGATGATCGAGAGCGCCATGAGGTGCTCCCTGGTCTGGGGCTGGGGGCAGTGCTCGTTGGCGGCGACCAGGAGCAGGGCCCCGTCCATCAGGGCGGCGCCCGAGAGCATGGTGGCCATCAGGGTCTCGTGCCCCGGGGCGTCCACGAAGGAGACCGCCCTCAGGAACTCAGTGTCCGCGCCGCACACAGGGCACTTCTTCTTGGTGCTGTACGCGGCCGCTCCCTGGCAGTTCGGGCACTTGTAGAACGCGACATCGGCATAGCCGAGGCGGATGGAGATGCCCCTCTTGATCTCCTCGGAATGGCGGTCGGTCCACTCGCCGGAAAGCGCCTTGGTAAGGGTCGTCTTCCCGTGGTCGACGTGGCCGATCATCCCGATGTTGATCTCGGGCTGCTTGGGGACCTTCATTCTTCCTTCTTCTCGCTGGGCGCGAGAAGCTCCTCGACGGGCTTGGGTCCGTACTCGGCGACGATCATGTTGATCTGCACGATCTCAGAGGAGATGGCGGAGCCGCGGGCGGCGACGCGCTTCCTCTGCCCGGGGTATTTCTCGTGGAACCCCTTGCCGTCGGCGAGGAGGAGCATGGTCCTCTTCTTGCCGGGCAGGTCTGCCCTCATGGGGGTCCCGGTCTTGTCGGAACCTCCGGTGATCTTCACTTTGTATCCGGGGAGGCCCACGAAGATACCGTCGACGACTTCCCCGATGTTCTTGCCATCAAGGGAGTTCGCGTAGTTTCCCGACACGGCAACGTTGTAGGATTTGCCGGTCTTCACATCGTTGAGAACGACTTTGAATTCAGCCATTTGAACACCTTTGTGTGAACGACCCATCGGTGCTTGGATTATAAATATTTCTTAAATGAAACAAGCCTCTCTTCAAAGGAACATGGACATGTAGATCGGGATGTACACGATATCCCCGTCGACGCGGAGATCGCGTGAGTGGACCACGTATGACCGGCGTACCCTTTCCTGGTACTTCGACACGAAGGCATCCAGAGAGGCATGCCTCGCCGATATCCTCCCGGACTTGACTTCTATGGGGACGATTCCTCCCGAATCGGCGGGGAGAATGAAATCCACTTCGTAGGGCTTCTTGCTACAGGGGGAAGGATAGAACTCGTGATAGAACAGGTTGTGCCCGGAGCATCTCAGTTCCTGCGCCACCATGTTCTCGAAGAACATCCCGCTGTTGATCGACAGATCGCCGCCGATGAATGATGAATAAATGCCCGAGCTCGATCTTTCCTCGATCTCCAGGGTGACCAGGAGCCCGGTGTCAAGAAGGTAGCATTTGAATTCGTCCCCGCGGGTAAGGTTAAGCATCGTGTCGGGATCCGCGCACACGTAGCAGATGTTGCATATCTTCGCTTCCTCAAGCCAGGAGACGCTGTCGGCATAGGCATTCCTCTTGGAACCTTTCTTAACACGAGAGGGACTGAACGTCTTCCTATGGAACGACAGCATAGAGGGTATGTGATCGAATATCATACGCGCCTTCGTCCCGTTCCCCACGGGAATCTTCCCCATGTCCTCGCGATAAAGAGCCAGGATTTGTCTCTTCACCTTCTCCACATTGCTAAAATCCTTAGTGTTCCAGTATTCGGCTACCGCCTGCGGCATCCCTCCGACCAGCATATACGTCCGATAGCGTTCCATCATCTCCCCGTGAAGAGGGGCCAGAGGAACCATTTCTTCAAAATGCTTCCTGATGAACGGCACGGTCGTCTCGTCACCCCCGGCCCAGCAGAACTCCTCGAAGTCCATCGGATACATCTCGATACGCATCTCCTCGGAGGGTATCGTGATATTTTCGACATTCTTCCGCAGAGATATCAGGGAGCCGGTCTCGATGTAATCATAACGGCCGTCCTCCACGAGATATTTGATAAGCGCCCTTGCTTTCGGATAGTTCTGGACCTCGTCGAAGATTATGAGCGTCCGGCGCTCGTGCATCTCCACCTTGTAAAGAGCGCCGAGGTACGACAGAAAGCGGTCGAGATTGCCTGAATTATGCTCGAACAGCGGGATTATCTGTTCCGGCGGATTATTGAAATCGATGTATATGGAGTTCTCATACTCTCTCGCAGCGAACTCTTTGACGATTGTGGTCTTGCCTACACGGCGGGCACCCTCGATGAGAAGCGCGTATCTGCCGGACCACCCTCTCTTCCATTCGAGCATTTCTCTGTAGATTTTCCGCCGGAATGGTGGAGAGAGATTTTTATCCATGTACTGGCAATATTTTCCGCCAATTTAAATTATCGGTTTTATCCCGTTTCCGCCAATTTGGAATCGCGGTTTTATCCCGTTTCCGCCAATTTAAATTATCGGTTTTATCCCGTTTCCGCCAATTTGGAATCGACATGAT
>Ga0256406_1004838_pt1 | contig 14962 bp, 10 predicted proteins | sample RumenRJG_03DNA_FD_185986 | JGI IMG/M metagenome (GOLD analysis project Ga0256406, IMG submission 185986) | Bovine rumen microbial communities from Lethbridge, Alberta, Canada - RJG_03 | ecosystem: Host-associated > Mammals > Digestive system > Stomach > Rumen | place: Canada: Alberta | collected... | reverse complement strand
GCCTGTCAAATAGGCAACAAGAATCTCTTCACGTTTCTCCTTGGGAGTTGTTTGATACCTTTTTCTCATAAATTAAACACATTTATTTAGTTCTTAAATGTGTCAACCTATTTCAGTATAAGACAAATTTTCTATTTCGCCATCACAATTGGCAACTCTCAACTGTCACGAAGCTCACTATTTGTTGCACTGTTGCAGTGTTGCAGTTCTCGAGAGGCATTTCCATCCAGGCACAAAATCGTAAAGACTACCACTTCGTTGCAGTGTTGCAGTTCTCGAGAGGCATTTCCATCCCATAAAAATACTTCTATATTTATGTATAAATATAGAGTTCAATTTTGACTATTGCAGAATCAATTTTGGAACTGCAAACACTGCAACACGCGAGTTGTCTTTTCCAGAATCAGTTGATACCCCAATTGTGGTCATGACCTAATGACCTTAATGACACATCATGAACTAATCCGAGTAATCTATTCAAAATCTCTCAAAATCTCATTTACTCAACTTCCGGAAGTTGTAAAAACCACTCATAGATTTCTTTAACAACGAACCTTTAGCTCGGCGTAGCCAATAGAACTAATAAAACGAATCTATTTCTTTCAATGCCGTGGGACGGCAACGAAGGAAAACGAATGGCTGGCGTTTCGCCTTTTTCTTAAATGGAGAATTGACTTCGTCTAAAGGGGTCGCTCATCGCAAGCGATTTGCTCGCAAAGAACCTTCACTTTCTTGTAGTTATCGAAGCTATGGGAGTTGAATATAATCAATTTTCTGTGACATTTTTTGCCTTTCGTGAAATATTCCTCCAATGGGATGCGATTTTCTCGGATTTTATGTTTACCTTTGCCACAGATATTTGGACAAATTAAATTACTAAACATGATGAAAACTAATTTCAAGACAACGCTCATGGCTATGGTAGCCATGTGTGCAAGCGCTACGACTGCAATGGCGCAGAACGCAACTGACCCGAAAACGTGGGCGTGGGATTTCCCACAGGGACTTAGTATTAAAGCCGAGGCTGGTCAGGAAGCACTGACTTGCCAGATGCACTATTTCGAATTGGTGGAAGAAGGTGAAGGATTGCTGAAGAAGACGATGATATGGTACGACGCGACCATCGTTGAACCTGGCGCAGAGAAGACCTCCATCGACAACTACGGCACACCCATCGAAGTGCCCAATGCGCTGATTATCCCCCTCGACAAGAACGGTAAAGCCAAGAAGGGTGACATTCTGCTGACTCACGACAAGTATCACCGTATGATACGTGCCATCGTGGTTGATGCCGCTAATCCTGCAGAACCAATGGTGTGCTGTATTGATGACTACGACAGATGGCCTAACAATCCCGAATCGGAGGAAATCGCTGAGAAGCAGCAGGGTGAACAGTTGAAGGCTGGCTCGTTCAACGTGCTCAAGAAGGACACCTTCATGCCTGGTGCGCAGGTGGCTTACGAACAGGATGGCGATAAGAAGTTTGGCAAGATTGTGCAGGTGAGTGGCGACAAGTTGTTGGTGAGCGTCTTTGCCAACCGTCTTGAATGCGTCTCGAAAAGCGATTGCACACTGCTGCCCCTCACTCCGAAAATCAAGGTGGGTGACACTGTGAGCTGCATAGACATGACCGAGTATGAACCAGGCTACAAGGTGGTGAAGGTCGATTTGGAGCATGGTCACGTATGGGTGCAGAAAGAAGGTTCTACCCGCACCTATTGCTTCGGCGTGTTTGATGTAATGAAGTAGGAACGTGAGTTTGACAAAGGAGGGTTGCGGCGTGCAACCCTCTTATCTTTTAATCATAGAAGAAACCAATAATGGACGAGAGATTTCCGTATGGATATGACGTGCAGGTCTATTTAGACAAGGCGTTTGAGCAACTGAAGGAGACCATGTTCTGGGCAACCAAGGAGATGCTTGATGACAGGTATGTCTATACGATTGAACAGGAGAATGGCGTGTATAACTTTGTGTCCTATTACAAGCAGGATGACGGTGGAACTCGGCGCAGTGTGCTGGATTATTGTGACTGGAAGGGGTTTATAGACCACTGGGTCTTTATGAATGATTGGTATGCCGAGAAGCATAATCCCGTGAAGGAGTACATGAGAGTGGAAGCCAGCAACAAGATGAGTTGTGGCTGGGCTTTGGAGATATATCAAATCCGGAAGCATGAGTTGGGAAACTTTTCTGTGTATGTGCAAGCAGGTAACCGCTCGGCAGGAGCGTCGAAAACTTACTACATTCCACGGGATTACCTCAAATTGCCTTGGGAGGAATTTTTGGATAAGTACATCGATTTGGTCGCCACAGGCTCTTGCTATGTGACCAGAAATGACATAGAAGAAACCGAGGGACTTAAGGAGTTTCTCGGCTTCGAAGTGGGTTGAGTGGCATTGACCTTTTTGGCAGGAAAGGTCAGCGACGCTTATACTTGTGCAGTTTCAGCATCTGCTCCGCATAGCGGTAACCGAGGGTGCGCATGCCTTCGGTGCTGAAATGGAACTGGTCGCCTGTGCTCTCGCAGTCTTTTGCTGAGATGATGTAGGAGTTCGGGAGTGTCTTGGGCAAGTTGGGCAGGATGTCCACGTTGAACTTCCAGCATACACCGCCTTGCTCCTGATGTTTCAGTTCACCAGCCAGGAGGGGAACATCTTTGGGATTGAGGTTCAAATCCTTGCAGAGGTTGTCGTAAATCTTCTTCACACGCTCTGGCCACTTGGGGTCGTCGGAATTGGATTCTCCTTGATGGATGAGAATGCCCTTGATGACCCCGTCCTTTTGGGCAATGCGTGCCATATCAACGAGTCGCTTGTAGGGATTGCCATCGTATTGGTTGACAATATTCTTCATCCAGTCGCGCTCGTTGTCGATATACTCCTTGTAGTCGTCTTTGTCCCATAGCTCTATCTTGGCACCTGCCACAGAGACGTTGATGACGCCGATGCGGTATTTCTCGTCGATGCACTCAATCATCTTGCGTCCAAAGAAATCGACGGGTCCCAGATTGTTGCCTTCACGACAGATGGGGGGAGTGGCTGTGTACCATTTGCCCATCTCGCGTTGCATGCGTGGCATGTTGACCGCTGCAAGGAATTGGAACCGTGGGTCGTTGAAGTCTTTGTCCTGTTCGGCAGGACGTGCACCCGCTTCCATGTTCGACTGCCCGAAGCAGAGGAAGATGTGGAAGTTCTTGTCGGGTTTTTGGGCAAAGATGCTCACAACTGCCATCAGGGCAATTGCTGAGGCTAAAAGGATTCGTTTCATGATTGTTGGGTTTTTAATTGCGAACAAAGATACGTCTTTTCTGTGATATTGCCCCTTGAACGTGACAATCTTTCTGCTTTTTATGCTTGAAAAAAAAGAAAGTTCCCTCCTTTTTAAGAAATAAACGTGTTTTTTTTGTTTTATATCGTGAAAAGAGGTAACTTTGCACATATAATGTAAAAACACTTAACTAAACATATTGAATTATGGGATTTTTAACTAACGACAAACTCGTGATTGTAGGTGCTGGTGGCGCTATCGGCTCTACTATGGTGCAGTTGGCTCTGACTATGAAGCTGACTCCTAATGTGTGTCTGTATGATGTTTATGCTCCTGGTATGGAGGGTGTGATGGAAGAGATGTTCCATTGCGGCTATGATGGCGTGAACCTGACTGCCACCACAGATGTGGCTGAGGCTTTCAAGGATGCCAAGTACATCATCTCTTCAGGTGGTGCTCCCCGTAAGGCTGGCATGACTCGTGAGGATCTGCTCGCCGGCAACTGCAAGATTGCAGAGGAACTGGGTCAGAACATCAAGACTTACTGCCCTGATGTGAAGCACGTGACAGTGATTTTCAACCCAGCTGATTTAACAGGTCTTGTGACGCTGCTGTATTCTGGTTTGAAACCAGGTCAGGTGACTACGTTGGCAGCCCTCGACTCTACTCGTCTGCAGTCAGCTTTGGCTAAGAAGTTTGGTGTGAAGCAGTATGAGGTGACAGGTTGTGCTACTTACGGTGGTCACGGTGAGCAGATGGCTGTATTTGGCAGCGCTGTGAAGGTGGCTGGCAAGCCTCTGAACGAACTCATCGGCACTCCTGCATGCACTCAGGAAGAGTGGGAGCAGTTGAAGGTGGACGTGACGAAGGGTGGTGCGAAGATCATCGAACTTCGTGGACGTTCTTCTTGGCAGAGCCCTGCATTCTGCTCTGTAGAGATGATTCGCTCTGTGATGGGTGGCGAGAAGTTCCGTTGGCCAGCAGGTACTTACGTGAACAACGAGAAGTACAACCACATCATGATGGCAATGGACACAACACTCGACACGAACGGTTGCACCTACAAGATGCCAACTGGTACTGCTGAGGAGATGGCGAAGTTGGATGCTTCTTACGAGCACCTCTGCAAAATGCGTGACGAACTCGTAACGCTCAACATTGTTCCACCAATTTCTGAGTGGAGCAAGATTAATCCTAACTTGTGATTTAATTAGGAATGAGGAATTAGGAATGAGGAATTGATTGCAGCATCGATATTGGGTGCCCATTCCTCATTCTTCATTCCTCATTTCTTATTCCAATGAAAAAGTACGGAAAGCATACGCTCTATGGTTGGAGTTGGCGCATCCTTTTGGGAATTGCGCTAACTCCAATCTTCTTATTTCTGCTGCTTTTCGTGCTGATTTACACGCCTCCTGTGCAGAAATTCGCGGTGGACAAGGCTGCGGAATGGCTGAGCGAGGAGATGGGCATGGAGGTCTCGGTGGAGAGTGTCCATCTGAAGTTCCCGCTTGACCTCTCGATGGGGGAAATGTTGGCGATTCAGGAGGGAGACACGGTGCTGGCTGCCCGCGAATTGGACATCAGTGTGAAGGCGATGCCCTTGTTTCAGTGGAAGGCAGAGGTGGACGGCATCCATCTGTATGACGCCAAGTTGAACACGAAGGGGCTGATTGATGCGGCTGTCGTGAAGGGAAACTTGGCAGAATTGAGTCTCAATTCTCACAGCACAGACATCAAAAATGAGTATGCTGTGCTTAACAAGGCACTCTTGCGCGATGCAGACCTGATGGTGCTGCTGAACGATTCTGTGCCTGAAGACACGACCACCAGCGAGGTGAAGTGGAAGATACAAGTGGATGACTTGGCATTCCAGAACGTGAAGGCAACGGTTTTGCTCACTCCGCAAGCCGACAGCACGTATGTGGCTGCCCATTTTGCCGATGCCCGCGCAAAGGCTTTCCTTGATTTGGACAAGGAAATCTATCAAGTACATCAACTGGAGGTGAAAGGGGCAACCGCCAGCTTCGATCTGATGAAAGAGCCCCGTTACCGTGACCAGTTCGACCCTTCCCACATGCTTTTCAGCGAACTGGATATGTCGGTGGATTCATTCGAATATAAAGGAACTACGGGCGAGATGCAACTGAATCTTCGTCAGTTGGCGGCAGTGGAGCAATCAGGATTGACGATTGCAGAAACGCAAGGTAGGGTGGAGATGGATTCGCTTTCCCTGACAGTTCCCAAGCTCCACATGAAGACGGGTGACAGTGACCTTGTCGTGGCATATCGCATGGACATGAATGCCTTCGATGATGTGAACCCAGGCACTTTCTCCTTGGTGGGTGAAGGACAGATAGGGAAGGGCGATGTCATCTATTTCACCCGTATGGGAGGTCCCGACACGAAGGATGTCTGTACGATGCTGAACAGGCAGTTGCCCGTGCGTCCGCTTGAAATGCAACTGAAGGCTGATGGCAATCTTCAAACACTCGATGTGAGCCAACTGCATCTGAAAGTGCCAGGCATGGCAGTGGTGGACGGCAGTGCCACCTTGTGGGATGTGGCAGATGACCTTTCCTTGCAAACCAAACTGAAAGCCAAAGATGCGCATGGCGCGACCGTCGATTTGGATGGCGGCTATGTGATGGCGTCCGATGCTTACAGAGCCGACTTGGCTTTCAGCAATCTGGTGGTGAACCACTATGTGCCGATGGACGACCATACGGTGCTTTCGGGTAAGGTGAAAGCCAACGGACGTGGTTTTGACTTCCTCTCTCCCTCCACCACACTCGATGCCACAGCCAGCCTGACTAATGCCTATATGGGCAAACTCAATCTCAGCAACATCGATGCAGATGCCACGCTGAAGGGAAGCAAACTGCAATTGGCGTTGACAGCCGACAACGACCAAGTGCAGACCAATCTCACCTTTGATGGAGAATTGAAGAAACATCTGATTGAAGGGGTGATGAACCTCAACCTTCCCTATGCCGATGTGCAGAGCATGGGCTTCAGCGAAGATGTGTTGACGGCAAGTGCAACAGGCACCATGCAGTTCTCCTACAACATGGATAAATTCTTCCTTGTGGATTCTCACATTGACGTGATGAATTTGAAGATGGGCAAAGACAGCATCGCAACCGATGCTTTCAACCTCTTTGCGGAGGCACGGAAAGACACGACTTCAGCCACTCTTCAGACGGGCGATCTCGATTTCACATTCTTTGCTCCAAGCAATCTGTTCAATCTCCTGCCTCGGGTGGAGAAACTGCAGAAGGAAACGATGAAGCAGTTCAAAAACCGTGATGTGGATTTGGATGTGCTCAAATCGTATTTGCCCGAACTGACCCTCCATGTCACGGCAAGGAATGAGAATCCGCTTTCCGACCTGCTCAAGATGTATGGCATCCGTTTCAATGAACTTTCGGCAGATATTGAGTCATCACCACAAAGCGGTTTGAGGGGCAACGGTCATGTGTATGCCTTCAAGAAAGATAGCGTGAGGGTCGATACCGCTTTCTTCGAATTGGCACAAGACTCCACGAAGTTTGACTACCATGTGGGAATGCAGTGCAGTGACCAACCCATGTTGCCCGCCTTCCGTGCCTATCTGGATGGCTACCTGAAAGCCGACGAGGTGGATGCCCATCTGACTTACTTCGACAAGCAAGACCGCAAGGGTATAGACTTGGGTGTGAGGGGATTGGCTACCGACACTTGTGTGAATTACAGTCTTTATCCGCAACACCCCATCATCGCCTATCGTGAGTTTGCCCTCAACAGCGACAACTATATCACCACTCGTCCTGATAAGCCTATTCTTGCCGATGTGCGCTTGTCCAGCATGTCGGACAGTACCTATGTGGCTGTCTATGCCGACGAAAGCAACATCGGAAAACAGATTGCCAATGTGATTGCCAATGACCTCAATATCGGTGAAATCTTGAAAGTGGTGCCAATGCCCGGACTTCCAGCGATGGACGGTATGCTGAATGTAGATGCCACCTATATTGACCAAGGGGAGAACTTCATGGTGGAGGGTTCCTTGGATGCCAAACATTTTGCTTATGAGGGAATGAGGATGGGAGACCTCTCTTCTCGGTTCACCTACATGCCGCAAGGGGAGACGCGCCATGTGATTGATGCGACAGTCGCCTATAACGAAAGGGATGTCTTGCAGTTGGATGGTAACTATGATGCAGAGGGAGAAGGGGCATTGGATGCCAACCTCGCTTTCTTGGATGTGCCGATGGAGATGCTTTCACCCTTCATCCTGCCTGCCCAACTGATGGGCTTCAAGGGGGCAATGGCTGGCGACATCAAGGTGACGGGACCTATGAGTGGCCTTCTCTTCAATGGTGCTTTGTTGCCAAAGGATGTTCACCTCCTCTCCAAGCCTTATAACATCGACCTTGCCTTGGCAAACGATAGTATCATTCTCAACAACAGCCGCATTGACTTCGATGACTTCAAGTTCTATGGGGCAGACACCAATCCGCTCACGCTGAATGGTCATGTGGATTTCTCCAACCTCGACGAAATTTTCATGTCGCTTTCGCTCAACGGACGTAACTTCAAACTGGTAGAAGCAAAGCCAAGCAATAGGTCGTTGCTCTATGGTGACATGTATGGTGACTTCTTCGCCCGTGTCATCGGCTCCACCAAGGACTTGACCATTCGTGGCTTGGTGCGCGTGTTGCCAACGACCGACATCACTTATGTCATGTCTGAAACGGTACTCTATCAGACAGACCGACTCGAAGATATTGTCACCTTCGTGGATTTCAGTGCACCGCCACCACCGCGCGATGAAATTCCAAGGACTTCCTTCACAGGCATCGACATGAACCTGACACTCAGCATTGAGGATGGCGCCATGCTGCGAGGTGAATTCTCTGCCGACAAACAGAGTTATGTCTATGTGCAGGGAGGTGGTAACATGACCATGACGTATTCTCCAGCAGGCGTGCTCAACATGTCGGGACGCTACACCATCAATGAGGGTGAGATGAAATACACCCTTCCGGTCATTCCGCTCAAGACCTTTAGCATCCATCCGGGCTCTTACGTCGAATTTATTGGTCCTGTCAGCAATCCTGTCCTCCATTTGACTGCCACCGAACGTGTCCGTTCGGCTGTGAGCCAGGGCGAGCGCGGTAGTCGCAATGTGGCATTCGATGTGGGATTGAAACTCACCAACACACTCGATAATATGGGCATGGAGTTCATCATTGATGCTCCTGAGGACATGACTGTGCAGAACGAACTGGCAAGCCTTTCAGCCGAAGACCGCAACAAACTTGCTGTCGGCATGTTGGCAACGGGCATGTATCTCTCCAGCACCAACAGCAAGGGCTTTGCTGCTGGTAATGCGTTGAATGGCTTCCTCGAAGAAGAAATCAACAAGATTGCTGGCAACGCTCTCTCCACGATGGTCAATGTCAGCGTAGGACTTGACCAGACTGTGCGTGACGACGGGTCAAAGCGCACCGACTACTCCTTCAAGTTCTCACGCCGCTTCTTCTCCGACCGACTCAATGTGGTCATTGGCGGTAAGGTGAGTTCCGACAACAACAATACCGTCTATAAGGAGTCGGGTGCCTACATCGATGACGTGTCGCTCGAATGGCGACTCGACAATGGTGGCACACAATACATCCGCCTCTTCCACGAGAAGGACTTCTCCAACCTGTTGGAAGGAGAAATCGACAAGAATGGTATGAGTGTGATGCTCCGCAAGAAAGTCGACAGGCTTTCCGACCTGCTCATTTGGAAGAAGAAAGAGGAGGATGGACAGCGGACAAGAGACAACGGACAAGAAACAACAGGCAATGGACAACAGAAAACGGGGATGAAGGTCCTCGAAGAAAAGAAAGAAGAATGAAAAGACAGGTCCTGTACATATTTATATTATATATAGCAATGCTCTTTGCTGCTTGCTCCACCACCTCCCATTTGCCAGAGGGGGAAGTGCTCTATACGGGTATAGAACGCACCCGTGTGCATGACAAGAAGGGCACGGTTGCCGAGGGTGTTGCGCTCGAAGAAGTCAATGCTGCCCTTGCCTATAAGCCTAACGGTTCCTTGCTGGGCAGTTCATCCAAGCGGAGTCCTTTCCAAATAGGACTTTGGCTCTACAATGCCTATGTGGACAAGCCTCGCAAAGGGTTCAACAAGTGGATGTTCAACTCCTTTGCAGGCACTCCGGTCACCATTTCGCAAGTGTCACCTGACACCCGTACCAAGGTCACGACCAACCTCTTGCAGAACTACGGCTATTTCCGTGGACATGTGGATTATGAACTCCTCACCCAGCGTGACCCCAAGAAACAGCGTATTGCCTACGACATCCATTTGGGAGAACCTTACCTCTTCGACAGCATCCGATATGCTTTCCGTGACAGCATTCAGGACAGCATCCTCCGTGCCACGGAGAAGGAGGCATACATCCGCAAAGGCTCTCAGTTCTCCACGTTCGACCTCACCAGTGAGAAGGATCGTCTTGTCCGTGAGTTCCGCAACAACGGTTTCTACAATTATCGTGCTGATTACATCAAATACCTTGCCGACTCCACCAACACCCCCTACAGGGTGCGTCTGGTCGTGGTGCCCGACATCTCTATGCCCGAAGAGGCGAATCGACAGTACCACTTTGGACGTATCAGTGCCTATATCCGGCAAAGTCGCACCAGCGAGTACTCCCGTCAGAGACGTGGAGAGGGAAGGAGGGAAGGACGAACGGTTCTTTTTGATGATTCACTCAACCGTCGCAACAACCTCAAGATTGTGTGGCAGGGCAACCGCATTCCCATCGCACCACGTGTAATGATGAAAAACTTCAAGTTCCGTCCGAAGCAACTCTTCAATCAGTCGCTGGTTGACCAAACGCTCGCCAATCTCCGCAGCATGGACATCTTTTCCAATGTGCGATTCACCTTCACTCCGAGGAATGCAGACAGTTTGCAGTTAACGGTTGACAGCACAGCTCTCACCCCCCAACTCTCAACCCTCAACTCTCAACTCTCAACCCTCAACTCTCCCAACGACACCATTGACGTGCGTCTTGACCTCACCCTCGACCAACTGATTGATGCAGAGTTCGACTTCAATTTCACCCATAAGTCCAACTACCAGATAGGTCCAGGCTTTGGTGTCACCCTCTCCAAGCGCAATGCCTTCCATCATGGCGAGACGCTTTCCATTGGACTTCGTGGCAGTTATGAATGGCAAACACGCAAACTGCATGGCGAGACAGAGCGCATCAACTCCTACGATGCAGCGCTCGACCTTTCCTTGGCTTATCCCTGGATAGCGTTTCCTTGGCTCAACAAACGCTTCTACCGATACCCCACATCGACCATTTTCAAGATGAGTGTGGAGCAACTCAAACGTGCCTACTACTATAGGCTCATGACTTTCACTGCTGAGGCAACCTATGGCTTCCAGACTTCCCGTTCATGGAGTCATCAACTCTCTCCGCTCATCATCACCTACAACAAGATGCAGAACACGACAGAGCGTTTCGACTCCATAGCCCGTCGCAACTCGGCACTTTATGTGTCCTTGCGCGACCAGTTCATCCCTGCCATGCAGTATTCCATCACCTACGACAATACATGGAACAACCGCATCCGTCACACGATGCACTTCGAGGGTACGGTCAAGGAGTCTGCCAACTTCCTCAATCTCACCAATGCCATCCTTGGGTTCGACTACTATCAGAAAGACAAGAAACTGCTCTCCACTCCCTACAGCCAGTTCCTCAAGTTCAATTTCCAGTTGAAGAACATCTTCCACATCACCGAAAAGACCTCCATTGCCACCCGTGTGCAATTGGGAGCCATCTGGACTTATGGAAACTCAAATTGGGCACCTTACAGCGAACTCTTCTATGTGGGTGGAGCCAACAGTGTTCGCGCTTTCACCGTGCGAAGCATCGGTCCTGGGCGATACTACGATACCGAAGGACGAGGCACCTATCTTGACCAGGCTGGTGACATGAAACTCGAACTCAATGCCGAGTATCGTTTCCCGATCATCAATGCTTTCCAAGGTGCTCTCTTCCTCGATGCGGGCAACGTCTGGCTCATGCATGGCGACGATATGCACCCACATGGCAAGTTCGGTGAGGGTGGTTTCTTCCAATCTCTCGCCGTCGGCACAGGTTTCGGACTCCGCTACGACCTCGACTTCCTCGTTCTCCGTCTTGACTTCGGTGTGGGCATCCATTATCCCTACGACACAGGCAAATCCTCCTACTACAACATCTCCAAGTTCAAGGATGCCTTTGCCGTCCACTTCGCCGTCGGCTATCCATTCTAATTCCTTTCTGTGAAAAAAGTGGAGGAAAAGTTTGGCGGTCACAAATATTCGCTTACTTTGCCCCCGAAAGGGTGCCTTGTGTGCTCTTGTGCGGTGTTTCGATGCCGTGCCTTATTGAAAAAATAGAAGCGTAATGCTCTTTCTTGCAAGGTGAAAACCTAGGAAATTTTCAATCATTGCAAAGAATGTTTTGAGAAGGTTCGCGTGCCACTGAACCAGACTCAAAGTGAAGGAAGACGGACATAGCGACTTCACGCAAAGAAGGATATGCAGAAGAGGCTTGCCTCTGTCCACTCAAAAGTAAGGAGGGGCAGCCTAATACCCCATCTCCACTTCGTTTGAATGGAGTCTGCCAGTTCAAAGCAAGCCTGTCATGCATGTTGGAGTCGATAACTGCGGAAAACATTTCAGCATACAGGGGTCCCCTCCCGTCAATTGTGACAGCCATGATATACTGCGCGTTTTGAGTGTACTTCAATTGGATTCTGCAAATAATCTCTTTATTCTCGTCAAGACTTCGTAAGTCGGTTTAATTGATGCAATATCAGTGAGGATGCTTGAATGGCCGTGTTCAATAGATGTTATGAAGGATTGTATCTCGCTGTAGTAGCCTTGCGAATAGATTTGGTTGTTAGGAAATATGGGAGTAAAGTTGTTACGGGCATAAAGGTATTCGATGGTTTTGTTATGCTTGTGGACTTTCTCGTATGGGATACCGAGGATGGAGGAGTGCTTTGGTTCGAAGGTCAGCAGCTCCATCTGAGAGAGGCGGTAGATTCCTTTTGACGTACAGACTTTGAGGGATTCCCCTGCAGATGTCCAGGTATAAGAGGTGGATAGCTCGAGGGTGCCGACGATGTGGGGATGACGGAGCATGAGAATATAGGACGCTGAGGCTACTTGTTGACATACAAGGATTTCCGGTTTACCGAACAGATGGCATACAAAGTCGAGGGGATGGATGTAAAGGTCGAGCAGAGCGTTACCTTCTGGATAGTTGCCTGTGAGGTAATGGAGATCATAACTGATAAGATGTTCTTTGTCCAGACGCTTGCGAAGGATTTGCACGGCAGGGGCATAGCGTTTCTGCAAGCCGATCAGGGTGACAGGTGAGCCATAAAGTCGCTGCTGGTCTATAAGTGCATCAAGTTCTCGTAGTGTTTGGCAGGGCGGTTTCTCAATGAACAATGACTTACCGCTTTTCAATATCTGCGAGGCGATGGAGAAATGGGCAGAAGGAGAAGCAGAAACAAATACACCTTTCACTGCATCATCGTTCAATATCATGTCAAGCGAGGTCGTTGCTTTCACATGAGGGAACTTCCGTTTTATCAATTGTACCTTCCGCTCCGACGTGACGCAGATGTATTTCAGCGGCACGCTGAGATAGTGAAGTACTGGGTAAAGATTGGTGAGCGAGTGTTGGCCCATGCCGACGAAGGCATAAGAATATTGGTACGTTTGAGCGAGGAAGCGCTCGGTGCGGAGGCGTTTGTAGCGGCCAATCAATAGCTGTATCATAAATTCTTGAAATATTGGTGATAGGTTGTTCGCGGGTTTTCTGTCCACTGGTATGTGCCATAGAATTTCTCAATAAGGCGCTTGGGCAGAAGGCGCTCAAAGTTTCGCATGAGAATGATGTCATATTTGCGGTGGAAGTTAACCCAGCAGCCGTTGCAGTTCTTGGAATAATGGCACTGCGTCTGGCAGGATGTCACGCCGTTGAAAATCTCGTCGAGAGTTTGGCTATGGATATTGCCAAGAGTGACGTCAAGATTTTGACAGAGCGGCACGTCACCGTTGCTATGGATGACAAGACTGCTCATAATGCTTTGGCAGCGTAAACGTAAATGCCCGTTGCGCCACTGGTCGTAGAGTGCTACAAAGTCAAAGTTCTCTTTCGTATCGTGGATGCTCTTGGGAATCTGACCGATTAAGTCCGAAGCAGTCAGCAATTCGCTCGTCGTGTCGAAGAAGGCCATCGTTCCATAGATGCCGATGCGCACGTCCACACCGTATTGCTTGGCAATGTCAATCACAAAAGCCATATCGTCGAAGTTGTTCCAGGGCGAGAGGCAGAACATCAGCGACAGAGGCACCTCGTCCTTCAGTGCCTCCACTACCTGAATCACACGGTCGTAGCCGTCACGCCCTCGCATATGCTGGTAAGTCTCGCGACCACCGTCGAGAGAGACGTACAGATGACGGGGCTGATAGCGACGGACGGCATCTATAACACGACGGGGCGCGAGACAATTGGAAAGTAGCGTGTAGTTTGGGTGATGTTCATGGAACCACGCCATGATTTCCCCTGCCTGTGGATGGAGGATGAACTCGCCACCCTCCAGTCCTACGGTAGTATGTCTGGAAACACACTGGCTCGCCATGATGTTTTTAATGTCATCAAGCGACAGATGTTCCACCCGCTTCTGCCAGATATTGCAGTGCTTGCAGCGCGACTGGCAGGCGGTTGTCGAGTAAATCATCAGTTGTGACAGCCGCTTGTGTCGTGGCCAAATGATGTTGTTCAGATAGAGGTAGCCATTGTAGGCATAATCGTAAATCGTGTACATAAAAATTCGTTGCAGTTTCTACTTATAAAGTCTGAAACTGCAACGAATGACTGCACAGAGAGCGTGATTATTTCTTCAACTTTCCTTTGCTTCCCAGATATTTTGTGAACGTCTCCCACTGGGTCGCCCGTTTTGCACGATTGGTCTTCACCTGCTCGTCGTTGAGGAACTGCGGCGTATTGGGATAGCAGTCATAGAGATAGTAGCGATTGCTATCGATGACTTCGCCGTCCTCAATCTTGCCACAGCAGAGTACCAGATCATTGAATACCTGGCTACAGATGAGACCGACAAAGGTACTGCCAGAAAAGAGTTTCTGGTCGCCCAGACGGAATTCTACGCCAGAAAGCAGGCGCAGCTTCTCGTATAGAGGCTCCTCCATGGCGTGAAAGCGCAGTTCACGGGTATTCACATCGAACCATTCAATGTCATCTTCTGTAAATACTTCGTAAACATCACCTTCTGACAATCCTGTAGGCAACGTGCAATAGCCACGAGCAAAAAGCCGGGTCTCTTCTTGCAAACTGTCTTCAGTCCTCATACTGACTCCATCGTCATCGCTGCTGCAGGCTGCCAGCGGCATTGCAAAACTGGCAATGGTTATCGCCATCGTCCAGATACTGTTCTTGATGTTTTTCTTCATAACTAAAAAGTTTTGTAATCTTCTACTTATACCTAAAATCCGCAACTATCATCCAATACACGATTAAGGGTAGATTTATGAGTCGTTAGTAGCAGCTTTCAGTAAAAAGCAACAGCACAACATCAATATGTAGCCACCATCCCCTTACCCC
>Ga0256406_1004836_pt1 | contig 14969 bp, 14 predicted proteins | sample RumenRJG_03DNA_FD_185986 | JGI IMG/M metagenome (GOLD analysis project Ga0256406, IMG submission 185986) | Bovine rumen microbial communities from Lethbridge, Alberta, Canada - RJG_03 | ecosystem: Host-associated > Mammals > Digestive system > Stomach > Rumen | place: Canada: Alberta | collected... | reverse complement strand
CAAAGGCCCTAAATACTCACTATGAGCATTGCCTAACGTACCTTCATTAGTCGAAATAATTGTTAAGTCTTTTGATTTTTGGAATCTTCCATATTCAAATTGATAAGTTCCGAAACCCCATCCAACGAGAGGTCTTTCTTTTGTCATCTGTAAAGCACATGCCCAACGGTTAAGTCTTTCGGTGTTGGAAGCATCTGTACTTATATTACTCATTGACTGAATATGCTCTGATATATTACCAGAGGAGTCTTGAGAGTTTTCTGACATCTTTCCTATAATAAAATTCCAAGAAAGAACTATAAGTAATGCTCCTAATATTCCTAAACTTATAAGCGTTCTTTTCTTTAGTTTTAGCTTAATAAGTAACAAAATTCCTCCTGCTAAAACTATGCTTATCCATGTGGCTCTTGCATATGAAAAGACAAAACCAACAATCAGACAAATAGAAATGAAAGCAAAAAGCACTCTTACATACATATTGTTGTATAATGTTTTCTTTGAGAATAAGTAGTACAAAGATATTGGTAACAACAATCCTATTGCAGCACCGTATGCAGTGTGGTCGCTATAGAAAGGCATCATTATATAGTCTGCATAGTCATGGTCAAAACCTTTAAGTGCATACTTTATCGTTGAAATAATAATAACAACACTCAAAGAGAAACCATAGCAAGCAATAAACCACAGTATTTTTTTTGAATCCTTGAATATGAATAACGCCATAAAATAGCAAGGTATCACAAACCACAACCTTGCCAATATATGTTTAAATGAAACAAATAGGTCTGTGCTAAAGCAACTGCTGATAATTATCCACACAAGAGAAGCAATAACACATACAGAAACTAAATTTGTAAATATCTTCTTATTTATATGTTTTTGCAACGACAATTCAAATAAAAACACGACCATCATAAACAATAACATCGGTTCTGTAGGAAGAGTAACTGAAACAACTTCATATTTAGTAAAGAGACTAAATGGAGTAAGTAATGCTACTACAAACAATGTATAGTGAAATTGCATCACCATAAACATTAAAGCCAAAGCAAGTAAAGGAATAAAAGCGTACCAATCTATTCCATACTCCACTGCCTCATATCCAACAAAGATGAATATGAGACAAGTAATTGCTATTATGATTGAAGTAATTGTATTATGCTTGAATAGGCTCGTCATTTTCCTTTTTTGAGAAATTGTTTTTTTCTCTTATGATTATAACTTCTGCTGCGATAAGAGTACATAGTAACGCCGATATAAGTACGATAATACTCCGCTTTGGTCTATCTTTTGTTTCAGAAGGAGTAGCATATTCGACAACATAGTCTGCAGGTATGTTTGCTTCCACATCAACAACAGCTTGCTCGTAGGAATCATTCCATTTCTCTATCAATTCCAATTCTGCATTGTAAATATCAACAAATCTTCTTATCTTAGGACCATATTTTATAAGATTAGCCATCTTGTTCTCCAAACGTTGAACTCCAGCTGTATTTCCTGCCGCAATCTGTTTTGACATTTCTTGCATGATACGGTCTGCTGATGTTTCAGGACTATAAATGTTGCATTCCTCCATAACGACACTCGCAGAGTCCATATACCTTTTCAGCTCATTTTCCACTCTCTGCTTGCTTTTCTCTAAACAAACCTTAATACTGTCTGCCTTCGCCTTCTTCATCTGGTAACGCAACTCTTCTAATTGTTCTATCATATAATTAGCTATATCAGAAGCAACTTTTGGGTCCTTATCCCAAACAGACAAACGGACTCCGAGAAACTCTGAACGTTTTATTTCTATATTTTTTGCCAATTTAAGTCTTACCAATTCATCACTTATACCACCTTTATCTTTGATTCCATAATGCTCTTTTAGATTAAACTTTGCAACCGTTTTACCTATGATTTCTCCACTGCCCAACATTTCCAATATATATTCACTCTCCTTTTCTGTTCCAAAAAGATAAGGATCTAATTTATCCCCCGTATTCAATATTGCTTTTGACATCGAATTTACCGCACTTGGTAAAAACAACACCTGTGATTTGTAATAATTAGGCAAAAACAAAGACACTACTGCTGAAACAACAGCAGAAGCAATAAATGTTATCAATAATGTTTTCTTATTTCTTTTTATAAAGGTCCAACTATTTTTTGTGCTTAATTTATTATCCATTATGTTCGTCTATATTTATATATTTTTTAGCGTGCAAAGATACAAAAATATCCTTATATTTATTCATTATTTGAATCTTTCTTGAATTTCTTTCTTTAGAAACTCTTGCGCAGAATCTATTTGATTATTCCCCTGTGACAATCTTTCAAACAATTCCCCTGCAAAATTCAATGGCAATACATTCTCACTCTCCTTAGGCGTTAATGCATTTAGAACATTTATTATTTCTTCTTTGGCATTCTTTATTCTAAGCCAACTTTCTGTAGAGATATATAATTGTTGAGAAAGATTATGCTCATACTCGTCTGTTATATTTTTTATCATAACATCTCTTAATAACTGAGTACTCATACCTGCTTGATAACATCTTAGAACCAAATTATCGGGTTTCATTCTCTCCAAAAATAAAACCAATCTTTCGTATGCTTGCAGTTGTATAGGTGTTATAACTTTGCGAGTTTCTGCTTCTGATATTTTTTGAATCTCAAGGATTGTCTTCTTTTGTTCATTAACAACAAACTCTTTAACAACTTTAGAAAAATAATATCCTACAATTGCTAAAGCCAAGACAGATAAACAAACTATACTTAATATAAAACCTGTAGTCATAATAAGTTCTTTTATTTTTTTGAGTTGCAAAGTTATAAAATTTTTCTTGCATTCAATAAATATAAAACAAAATTATCAACAATTATCAAATATTCCTAAATCTTTTATTAATTTTGCATTAACATTTAACGAAGCCATTTCTGATGAAATTAATAGAAAACATAAAAAAAGAAATACATTCTATATGGTCTGTTGAAAGCAATAAGAGATTCATTAAAGACACTCTGATGTTTTTCGTAGCAACCATTGTATTTCATATTTTGTATTGGAACACTGATATGAACTTGTGGATATTTGGCCCTCTTACTAATGATATTTTTGACTTTTTTACTATGATTGCTTATAAAGCCTCTGCCCCTTTATGCTCTATTTTAATTGATAAGCCTTTCATCATGCAAGATTCTTCTTTTTACTTTTACTCTACTTTGCCTGATGGCAGTGTAGTTTATGATTCTGTCATGGAAGTTATACATGATTGCTCTGGAATAAAACAACTTTTGCAATGGGCTTTAATAATGATACTATGCCGAGGAAAATGGACGAACAAGATTCTTTATTATCTTGCTGGTTGTGTGATTATATTGTTAGCAAATATTATCAGACTTGTCATCATTACCAAAATATCTGTTACAAATCCTGAAATGTTTGAACCTATTCATGATTGGGTTGCAAGACCTATGATGTATGTCATAATCTTTTCTATGTGGTATTTTTGGCTATACATCATAGACAGAAAGAAAAAGAAAAGCAATACAGCACAAGGATAAAAAATATTTTATTTACCATTAAACTGGCTCATGGTTTTTTCCATTCCTACAAGCACAAACGATTTTATAATTTCAAATGTTTTCTCTACTTGAGGAGCAACTATTTTTTCTTCTTCATCAGATAATTGTCCAAGCACAAAATCTATCTGTCCGCCCCTGTGAAAATCACTTCCTATTCCAAATCTCAAACGATTAAAAGAAGAGGTTCCTAAAAGTTCTATTATGTTTTTCAAACCGTTGTGCCCTCCATCACTCCCCTTATATCTAAGTCTAAGAGAACCCAATGGTATTGCTAAATCATCAACAATGACAAGCATATTTTCTAAAGATATTCTTTCTTTCTCTAACCAATATCTCACAGCCTTCCCTGAAAGATTCATATATGTTGTCGGCTTTAATAAAATAACTGAACGACCTTTCAGTCTGGATTTACACACAAAAGCATATCTATCTGAAACAAAAGAAAACTTCTCTTCCTGCTTTTCATTTATTTTTTGCAGGTAGTTATCCACCACTCTGTAACCTATGTTATGTCTTGTCCCTTCGTATTCTCTATCAGGATTACCTAATCCAACTATAAGATATTTTTCCATTGTTGTACTCCATTAAATAAAGATAAGGACCTTAAAGTCATTAAAGACCTTAAAGCCCTTAATCTAATGTTAAAAAAGTATTACTCTGCTGCAGGAGCTTCTGCTGAAGCTTCTTCAGTCTCTTCTGTAGCGGCAACTGCATTTCTTGTAGCCTTAACTGCAACTACGACAGAAGATTTAACCTCCATACATTCTACATCAGGTATAGAAATTTCAGCTACTTTTATATTTTGACCTATACTCAATTTGCTAATATCCAATACAACTTCTTGAGGAATATTGTTTGGCAAACCGCAAAGTCTTATTTTACGCATCTTAAGATTTAATTTACCTCCTTGCAAAACACCAGGAGCAGTACCTGTTGTCTTTACAGGAACAGCAATAGTGATAGGTTTATCATCAAAAATTCTTAAGAAATCTGCGTGCAATACCTCATCATTTACAGGGTGATACTGAATATCCTGAAGTATAGCATTATGTTCTTTTCCGTCTATAACTATTTTTACATAGTTAGTGTCTGGAGTGAAAAGCAATGGAATAAAATCTCTACTTGAAACGCAGAATTTTATTTGCTCTTCTTTTCCACCATAAAGAACACAAGGCACCTTTCCTTCTTTTCTCAAGGCTTTAGTATCCTTTTTCCCTACGTTCTCTCTAAGAGAACCGCTCATTGATACTGTCTTCATTCTTTTGTGTTTTTTAATTTGTTAATAACTAATTTTGATTTGTTTGATTTGTGAAAAAAGTTTTGCAAAATTACTCGTTTTATTTTTATTGACAAAAATTTTCACCAATTTATTTTTATAATACATCATATAATAACATTTGATCTTTAAACTTTTCTATTTTTTACTACTTAAATACAAAAGTTTTTAAGTACAAGTAAAAGGTCTATTCTTTCCCTTTTTTCTACATAAAATGCTGTTAATTATTTTGAAAACTTAATTACCCTAAGTTAAAAAAGTAATAAATAATTTTGTGATTTTTAATAATTAGTATAATTTTGCAAAAATTTTAATCACAAGTATCTCTTAAAAATAGAAAAGACATGAAAAAATTATTCTTATTATTTGCACTTGCTGTAGCTCCTCTTATGTTTTGGAGTTGTGATGATAACGAATTAACAGACGAATTAACAGGAACAGTTAAATTCACTCTTGATGGACAATCTTTCCACTACACAGGTGCAGCTATGACAAATACAGCAGGAAAATGTGTCGTTGCTACAGGAAATGCACAAGGTGCAGTAACAATTACACTTGAAAATTCAGAAGTAGGCACTTATAAATTAGGCGTTGGGCAAAGTTTAGATGCTGTAACAAGTTTCATTAGCGGTGGCTTAAACTATGAAAATCTAACTAACACCGTTGTTTTTTATCCTTTTGGTTCAGACAATAAGTATATTATTATAGGAGGTACTTGCAACGTAACTTCTTCTTCAAGCACAAAGGTTAAAGGAACATTCTCTGGAGTTGCCGTTCCTGTTAGTGAAATTAGTAGTTTAGGAGCAAATGCTTTGTTAAGCATATTAACAGGCAGTGCTAATATGGTTGGAGAATTTACCGCCTACAAATTATAAAAAATAAAAAAAGATAGTTCATAATTTTTGTGGAATAATTTTTTTTTATAATTTTGCAAACCCAAAAATTAAATATAAAAATATATTCTATTAACAAATAATTTAATAATACAATGACAAAAGCTGAAATAGTTGCTGAAATAGCACAAAGAACTGGAATGGAAAAAGTAAACATTCAAGAGACAGTAGAGGAATTTATGAATGTATTGAAAGGCTCTTTGAAAAAGGGTGAGAATGTTTATCTTAGAGGATTTGGTTCTTTCATTATAAAGAAGAGAGCAGAAAAGACAGGTAGAAATATATCTAAAAACACTACTATAATAATACCTGCACACAATATTCCTGCTTTCAAACCTTCTAAAACTTTTGTAGAAGAAGTAAAAAATAACGTTAAAAAATAATAAAATCATTAGTTATGCCAAGCGGAAAAAAGAGAAAAGGCCATAAAATGGCAACTCACAAACGTAAAAAACGTTTGCGTAAGAACAGACATAAGAATAAATAAAATATCTTATGTAAGATGAGAAGTTTTCTTCTCATTAAGATGAAAAAGTATTGCGAAACTAAAACAAAATATATGGTTTCGCAATATTTTTTAAATGAATAACAAAAAAACTTTACTCCAAATGAACAAAGATTTAATCATAAACCAGAAAGAAGATGGAGTGGAGATTGCATTACTGGAAGATAAGCGTTTAGTAGAACTACACAAAGAACATCTTAATGCATCTTACACTGCGGGTGATGTTTATCTTGGCCAAGTAAAAAAAATAATGGCTGGGCTAAATGCAGTGTTTGTTGATGTCGGTGCAGGTAAAGATGGCTTCTTACACTATTTGGACTTAGGGCATAATTTTTTACAAATGCAGAACCTTGTCTCAAAATGTGTATCTGGTAATACTGAAGCTTTAAAAACAAACAAAAGAGAATTCCCTGAATTAGAAAAAAATGGACTTATTAGCGATACTCTAAAACAGGGACAACTAATTCTTGTACAGATAACCAAAGAACCCATATCTACAAAAGGACCAAGACTTAGCGGAGAAATTTCCTTTGCAGGAAGATATATTGTCTTAGTTCCTTTTGGTAAAAAGATTTCTGTATCACAGAAGATAAAAAGTGCAGATGAAAGAAAAAGACTTAGACGTCTTCTTGTTAGCATAAAACCAGAAAACGTAGGGCTTATTATTCGTACAGCAGCCGAAGGAGTTCAAGCCGCTGAATTGGATGAAGAACTGAAAAACCTTGCTGCAAAGTGGGAGTCCGTTCAGCAAAATCTAAGGGCAGCTGTTCCTCCTAGGAAGATGGCATCCGAAGCTGATGCTTCTATTATTATGCTAAGAGATTTTCTTTCTGCAGAGTTCAACAACATCTACGTCAATAGCGAAAAACTTCATGAAGAGTTAAAGAACTACATCAAAAAAATCTACCCTCAAAAAGAAGATATTCTTAAATTATATAAACTCCAAACTCCAATTTTTGAACAGTTTGGAGTGGAAAATCAGATACGTAGTTCTTTCGGGAAAATCGTTACCATAAGAAGTGGAATATACTTAGTCATAGAACAAACAGAGGCAATGGCTGTTATTGATGTCAATTCAGGCAACCGCACTAAGTCTTCTCAAGACCAAGAAGAAAATGCTCTTATGGTGAATACAGAAGCAGCAATAGAGATAGCAAGACAATTAAGATTAAGAGATATGGGAGGAATCATAGTAATTGACTTCATTGATATGGATAAAGCCATCAATAGAAAAAAACTCTTTGAGACTATGTATTCCGAAATGCAAAAAGACCAAGCACGTCATACTATCCTTCCTCTAAGTAAGTTCTGTCTTATGCAAATAACAAGACAAAGAATAAGACCGGTTATAGACGTTGAGGTCTCTGAAGTATGCCCTACTTGTAATGGTAGCGGCAAAATAAAATCCTCCGTAAATGTTATAAATGATATTGGTAATGATTTAAAATACCTTTCAGGCGAACAAAACGAAAAAAATCTAAAAATCATCACACATCCATTTGTTCAAGCCTATCTTACTAAAGGAATTTTCAAAAAACCTTATCGCAAATGGGAAAAAGCCTACGGAGTGAAACTGAAAATAGAATCATCTAATGATTATGCACTTAACCAGTATGCATTCATTTCCACAAATGGAGAAAAAATAGAGTTATAGCTCTTCTCTACACACACTAATAAAAAGGCAAAGCAAAAAAACTTTGTCTTTTTTTGTATATTAAAATAGAAATAAATCCTAAATCACCTTATAGAATTGCCAAGCGGGAATGTTTTGTATTCCCCCTTTAGACCTTAAAGGAATATCATCCAAAGAAACGACATATTTTTCGTAGTTGTCATTTATGCCCTCCAAAACAGAATATTCTCTTTCTATTGTATTATCATCTATAAGCATATAGACACTTTGTACATATATAATTCTGCCCTGCTTTATTGCGACGAAATCTACTTCCTTGTTTTTAATATTTCCTACATAGACTTCATATCCTGAACGTCTTAAATCCAAGTATTGAAGATTCTCTAAATTATAACCAATGCCATGATGTATTCCTCTAAAAAGATAATGTTCAAATGCTAAATCATTTACATAATATTTACAAACACCGGATAAAATATCTTTCCCTTTTAGATTATATCTGTCTGTTTTATGAATAAGAAAAGTATCTTGTATATAGGAAAGATACAAAGCAATAGTATCATAAGATACTTTCTTCCCCTTAGACTTATAATAGTTTACAATATTATTAACAGAGAAGAGACTAGAAGTATTATTGACAAGATAGATAAACAAATCTTCTAAAAGTTTTACATCTTTTATATTATTTCTCTGCATTATATCCCTAAGAAGAATAGTGTCTTTGAGTGTAGACACATAATTCCTTTCAACTTCCTCTCCTTCCAAGTTAAACAATTCGGGAATACCACCTTTTTTCATATAATTCAGATATGATGACTTTGTTTCTTCCTGATTGGTTATCCCACAATATTCAGAAAAAGAAAAAGGGAAAACTTCAAACTTCACATATCTTCCCGAAAGCAAAGTCGCTAATTCAGAAGAAAGCATCTTTGAATTGGATCCTGTGATAAATATTTCATACTCATTCCGATAATCCTGAGAATAGGAATTAACAAACTTTTCCCATCCTTCTATGTTTTGTATTTCATCTATAAAAATATAGACCCTCCCCTCAGGTTTTAGTTTTTGCAGATACAGATTAAATATCTCCTGCAATTCTTTATATGAGGAAATAAAATCAAAGGCTGATATATCCATATTCAACATAAAGACATTTTTCCTATTCGTCCCCTTTTGCACTAACGTAGTTGCTATCTGCCTAAGTAAAAAGCTTTTACCTACACGTCTCTGCCCAACAAGAACCTTGATTAGTCTGTTACCTATAAATTGATAAATCTTCCTAATATAAAGATTTCTGACAAAGCCTACTGACAAATTCTTTTCTGTCCAGAAATTGTACTGTTCTAATATATTAAATTTTTCTTCCATAGACGAAAATTTTTGCAAATATATATATTTTTTCGTTTATAGACGAAAAAAATAATACTTTTTTTTAAAATTTTCGTCCATAGACGAAAATTTTCATTGTTCTTGTGGTAATAAAACCATGTCCGTTGGAAAAGACACAAGAGTTAAAAAAAAGCAAGCGAACATTATAATGTGTTCGCTTGCTTTTGATGATTAATATTTCTTTTATCTTTCCAAAAGAGAAAGAGAAGATGTTGCGTCTTTCAACTTTTCTCCTAAGTTCTTTTTCTTCTTGTTCTTAAATACTACATTAAATCCTAGGTAGGTTGTTAGCCCACTTGTTTGAGCAAGATTTGTTGAAGAGGCAAACGTTGCTCCGCAGTAGAATATATCGCCTAATGAAACCATAATAGAAGGATTAAAGAACTTAGCTGCAATAGTATTGCCTACAGATGCTTGTAGTCTCCCCAAACGATAGGTATATGCAAAGGTTAGAGAGTTTTCTAATGTTCCTGCTATTATTCTTCCTTTGTACAATGCTTGAGCATACATATTAGGGAAGAAATTCCAAGAATATCCAAGATATAATTTAGTTGGAATGGCTGTAGAATAACCGCCGTTCTTTGTTGTTACAAGGTCAAAAGAATTTTTCAAACTATCTGCCAAATCATTGAAATAGTCATCCAAATCATTTCCCATGTTATCATACTGTGTCTCTGCTCCAGCAAACTCTACTCTTGTATTCGGATTGGCTGAATGCACATTGATTGAATTACTTTTCCAATTAATCCAACCCAAATCTATAACGGAAGCACTTACCTCCATAGCATCATTGATTTTGTATGTTGCTCCTAAGTCCAAACCAAAACCTTTATTTTTAAAGATGTTAGATGGAACACCTTCAACATCATCAAACGTTGCCCCGTCTCCACTGGAAGAAGACTTCATATACCAATTGGCAAAAGCATTAGATGTGTTGATATCAATATTGCTTATGGTTGCCATAGTAGCACCGTCAAATTCTACAGTAACATCTGTTTTCTTTGAAGTAATATTCATCAATCCGAAGTATAACTTAACGTTTCCTCCCACTGTCAGTTTATCATTAATGTCTCTTGCATATCCAAAAGCAGCTGTCAAATAACTTGTAGCATCCAACAATTTGTCTTTGAACACATCTAATTCCCTATCTTGAGAGTCTGTTCCTCGTGTTATCAAGTCAAAAAGACCTTTAGAAAAGTTGAATCTGGATTCAAAATTCAAGGACAGGTTAAATGATACGTGATTAACTTTGTCAAAAGTGAAACCAAAGCCTAACAAATCTGTACTCATTCCAAATCCGACATAGTTATTATCCTTCAACTTATCAGCAAAACCATTGAAATCTAATTGTAAAGAATCTGGATATACAGGATGTTGATTAACAAAGTCTTTATATGCAAAACCAGATGTATTAACCGACATTCCAAAATGACCTAAAACAGGTATTTCAATATAGAGTTTGTTGTTGCCATGATTGGCTGGATTATACTTTGACGCTTGTGGAAGAGTAGAAAAATACATTAACTCCCCTGTTCTTTGTGCTGAAAGAGAAAATGCGAAAGCCACAAAAACTAATCCTAATATTATTTTCTTTATATTTTTCATAATGTTTTTCTATTTAATAAGATTTATAACTTTTTTAGAAATGTATGTCTAATTGAGCTTTCATACCCATTTTCACTTTCAAAGTATGTTCTTTTTGCATCAAGACATGAGGACGTGTCCCATCAGTTGCAGTTGCAGAATTCAAAACAGCCTTAACTGCAATCTTTTTTGCATTTCTCAACAGTTGATATTTCTCATTAGAAAGGACTTTCTCTTTTTGCTCCTTAGATGTAGAAACAACCCTACCCAAAGCATCAACATTTGCTGAAGATATAACCAAAGGAGTTTCAAACAAACTATCAACAACATTGTTGTTTTCATCCTTAATCATAATATTCAAATCTATTGTTGCTGGGAAGTTATTCTCTAAATCAAATTTCAATACAGCATTGTCAATATAATCTCCGACTCCTCCTTCTTCTTGCAAGAAAGAAAAGTCACTGATATTCTTCACACTCTCCATATTGTTTATTTGACAAACGATAGGAATACGTGTCTTAACATTCAAATTTATATAAGATCTGCTTGGATATACAAAACTTACTGCTGCAGGATTATCTTCCACAGAGAATAATCCGTCATAAACAACACTGGTTGGTAAGATTTCCAATGCTCTCACATCCGCACCTCCTAACTCTTCATTAGAAATAAATCCACTCTCCATAGGTTGAGTAGGTGAAAGAGCCTTCATAATACTTAACTTCGGTTGATGATCTTTGAATAAAGAAATCCTTTTTCCTGAACGATTTTCAGTATACATTTGAGAAACATCAAAATGTCCATCCATTCCTATATTAGTTTTGTACCTCATCTCCATTGTCATTGACTTCAAATCAACGGTATTGCTGTCAAACAAGTCTTTAAACCCTGGATCATCAAAATAACTTATCGCTACAGTATCTGATAGAACAAACTCATTGTATCCCATCTTTCCGTATGCTAAATCTATACTCCATCTGTCTCCAAAGTTAAGAGTAAAATTAAAATTACAAGAATTTGGCAAAGAAGCTTGATCTACCACAGAAAGGTCTAAAAATGTTTTGTATTGAAGATCTACATAGAAATTACCTGAACCATCATTCAAAGGATAAATATCTACTCCATAACCAGCAAAGTCTAATATTGCTTCTGTTGAATTTGCTGGAATTAGAACTACTGTATCCAAATACTGATGATTTTCATCTCTAAGAGAGTTAGAACGTATCTGAATATTGATAGGCATTGGCAATGCTTGCACTTGTATCTTCATTACTCCATCTTGCAAAACAACACTGTCCAATCTTCTCTCTCCTCCGTGAATATCTGGAGCTAATGCATCTACCTGTGCATCTGCATCCTGCCAATCAACAAGAGTGATTATATCATTTACTCCCGGTGTTATTGGAAGAGTTTTTATATATGTTAAATCCATCGTTCCATTATTTAAAACGACAGGATCCATTTCTATGTCATTTTGAAATGAATAAAAGTCTTCATTCAAAAGTTCCATATCCTTATCCAACACCATTATTATTGAATCATGGTCATCGTTAGTTTTCAAGAACTCAACCGTAACTCCGTTTTCTTCGTCTGCCATAGATTCAAAACTAAAGAAATCACTAAGTTTGAATTCTGTGGCGATGACATTATTTTCTAAAGATGGATGAATATGAGTTTCAGCGACTCTATCCATATCAAAGTCATCTTCATTTACACAAGCTACCATTCCTATCGTCGCGAGGAAAGATAGAATTGCTAATAAGTACGTTCTTTTTTTCATTCTATTTCGTTATTTGTTAATACTTCTTCACTATTATACAAGTTGCAAAGATATTCATTATTTTTAATACACAAGAAAAAATGAGAAAAAACTTACTTTTTTATCTTCTTTTGTGCTAACCAAGCCGTAAAAAATATCCTTGCCCTTTTTGAAAATAGAAAAAAATAAACAACCTCTCCACTATATATGTCTCAAGTAATAGAGAGGCTGTAACTAATACAATATCTTCCTTTGCTTATAATGCTAATAGTTCTCTATATAGTCTATCTTTATTTATAGGAACAACTCCTACTTCTTCACAAACCAAACCTCCTGCAAGATTACTTATCTTTGCTATTTCTTTTGGCTCAATATCAAGAGCCAAACAAAGGCTTGCAACACTTATCACTGTATCTCCTGCACCAGAGACATCTGCTATCTTTCTAACATTAGCAGGCAACAACACCACTTTAGCCTGCTTTTTAGAATAGTCTGCAAAAAATACTCCATATTCGCTAAGTGTTATAAAAACTTTTTCTATTCTTTGCTTGTCTTTCAACAACAGCGATGCATTTTCAAGGTTCTCTTGTGTAGGCTTGTCAAACTCTATCTTCAAACCTTCTTTTAATTCTTTCAGATTAGGCTTGAACATTGTTACGTCTTTGTATAAAGAGAAGTTTCTGTGCTTTGGATCCACCGTAATAGGAATATTCTTTTTGTTAGCTTGAGAAGTTGTTGTTGTGATTACTCTTTCTGTAATCACCCCTTTGTCATAATCTTGAAAAATAACAACATCTATCTTCATTTTTGAGAAAAGGCTCTCTATTCTCTTCAAAAAAGCAGTTTCTTCTTTTCTATCAAGAGTCTCAATGCTTTCGTTGTCTATCCTAAGCATTTGAGAATTATTTCCTATTATACGTGTTTTGGTCGTTGTAGGTCTATCTGTGGATTGAAGAATATAATCTGTGGTCATACCTTCTTGTTGCATAAGATGTAGAAGGTTTTCTCCATTACTATCTTCTCCTATAACAGAACAAAGAATAGGGTTCGCTCCCATTGCTTTCAGATTTAAAGCCACATTACCTGCTCCTCCTAAGCGGTTTTCTATCTTTGTAACTGCGCATATAGGCACCGGTGCTTCAGGAGATATTCTTTCAACTTTTCCCCATTGATAAGAATCCACCATAATATCACCAATAACTACAACATTTAGATTATTAAATTTCTGAAAAATATCTTTGTAATCCATAAATTCGTTTCTTTTACAATGTTATTTCTCCTCTAAGATTGCTTTCCAAAAGCTGTTTCTGTATAGCTCTGTCTTCATAATTACCTAAAACAAACATCATCTTAGTAAGAGCTGCCTCTGTTGTTATATCTTTTCCGCTTATTATACCCATTTCTTTCAGAGTATAGCTTGCTTCATAATGTCCCATCTCAACACTTCCTGCCTTACACTGAGTAACATTAAGTATTCTCACTCCTTTGTTTGCTATCTTTTCTATAGCAGATAAGAACTTCTTGTTTGTAGGAGCATTACCTGAACCATACGTCTCCAATATCATTCCTTCTAAGTTATTTATCTTACTTATAGCCTCAAAATATTCTTCATTAATAGCCGGATGTATTTTTGCTATTATCACATTCGCAGATAGTTTGTCATAAACCTTGAAAGCTTGTGTTGGCTGAGGAAGAATGATATGCTTTTTATAAGATATATTTATTCCCACCTTTGCTAAGGACGGAAGATTGCCAGAGTAAAAGGCTTCAAAATATTCTGCATTTATCTTTGTCGTACGATTTCCTCTGAAAAGTTTATTATCAAAGAAAATGCAGACCTCTGGTATTTTCACCTCATTGTTAGCTGCTATCTCAATGGAAGAAATAATATTATCCCTACCATCCGTACGAATCATACCCAAAGGAAGTTGCGAACCCGTAATAATAACAGGCTTGGAAAGATTTTCCAAAAGGAAGCTAAGAGCAGAAGCAGTGTAAGACATCGTATCTGTTCCGTGAAGTATCACAAAACCATCATAGTTCTCATATTCTTGCTTAATATACGCTGAAAGTTTAAGCCAAACCGTAGCATTCATATCTGATGAATCTATTATTGGATTAAACTGAAAAGTATCTATATTACAATCCAACTTATGCAGAACAGGAAGAACCTCATATATCTTTTTCATATCAAAAGGACGTAACGCTCCCGTTTTGTCATCTTTTACCATTCCTATTGTTCCGCCTGTGTAAATAAGAAGAATATTTTTCATAGTCAAATATAAATTATTTTTTGCAAAAGTACAATTATTTTATCTAAAAGCAGTATTTTTTTCATTATATTATTAAACTTTCAAGTT
>Ga0256406_1004835_pt1 | contig 14972 bp, 14 predicted proteins | sample RumenRJG_03DNA_FD_185986 | JGI IMG/M metagenome (GOLD analysis project Ga0256406, IMG submission 185986) | Bovine rumen microbial communities from Lethbridge, Alberta, Canada - RJG_03 | ecosystem: Host-associated > Mammals > Digestive system > Stomach > Rumen | place: Canada: Alberta | collected... | reverse complement strand
GCCCGCACACATGTCCGGCTCACAGACAGTAGCCCTGCCGTCTTTCAGATGATATGGATGCATTGCCCCTCAGCTCCTCTTCCCCACAGCCCATAGACCAACAATCAGTTCAAGCTTCCCGCGCATATATCTCGCACACGCCGCGCTGCAGCATCCCAGGAATAGCGTTCATAGTCAATGGATACTGCAAGTCTCTCTACGTTTGGCCCATGCCAAAGTCGCAAAATTCCTTCTGCAATCTCCTCGGCTGTTGCCTCGTTGCTGACGATATCGCTATCTTGCAGCGCAATTGTATCGTTCAAGCCACATGCATCCGAAACAAGCAAAGAGGCTCCTGCCTGAAGAGCATCTATGGCAGATAGACCAAACGACTCATGCAAAGAAGCTGTGACGAACACATCAGTCTCCGCAAGACCCTGAAGGAACTCATGTTGTTCCACCCGCCCCATGTAACGCATCCCAGGCGCCAATAGCCATGATTTATCTCCTGCATAGTTCCTACCGTAGACACGCAGTTCGACTTCTACTCCCTGCCCCCCGATGAGGTCGCAAGCCGCAGCAACTATTTCGTTGCATTTGATGGGACACGTGCCGCCGCTCACGCTTACAACAAGGCAATCTTCACTAACGTGCACAATGGGCTTCCGACGTTCCACACCATTAAAGAACCAATCTATCTTGCCAGCTAGATTTGAAGCCTCAGCCGCCACAAATGATGCCTGCAGTTTCGATACTGCTGCGATTCCGCTGCATCGCCCCGTGAACCCTTCATAGCCCTTTATCTGAGACTCAGGGATGCCAAGTCCATTCGCGCTTCTCATATGGTAGCCATCCGTGCACAATGCAAACCATCTGCCTGTTCGCAAGTCAGCAGAGCCATTGTGCGCCTCTCTGCAGCTTTCCATCGTCGTCTACAAGGACGCATTCGCTCCAGAGTACTTTCTTCATGACCTCTTGCAGCCGAGCATATCCTGACTTCTCAATAGTGGCCATCTCATCATCTTGCGGCCAGTGCCATACCAGCTGGATGGCGACATTTCCGGGTCCCGCATTTCCCAGCTTAGCAAGCTCAGTCATGAAGAAAGTTTCCTGTCATCTCCTTAAGAATCCATATAAGCCGCTCCAGTAGAGCAGCAATAGAAGTCTGTCCTTTACTGTTTTCGGACATGGAAGCGCTTCTTGACGAGTTTTCAATTCACTTCTTGCTTGGAGATATACGTCTGGCCAAGCTCGTCGATTAGCCCCACGCGCTGAGACAATTGCTATATTCCAGCATTCACGAGCGCAGTACGTTTTGCAGGCCTCCATGCAAGAGGAGAAGTTCTTGCCAATGTATTCCTCAAGCCTATGACAGTTCTCGAAGACATCGAGAACCTTGGGGCCGAACGATCCTGTAACTGACCCAGGTCTGGCGATATATTGATAGGAAGGCTTCCCCGTGAAGCAAACGTAATCTGATGACCCGAAGACCCGTGCCGTCCAAAGTACGTCTTCGTTGATAGTGCCCTCGTCAAATTCGATTCCATGGTCCAATAGAAGCTGCCTTGGCACAAGCTTCGTATAAGGACCCGTCGAGCTCCCCTCCCCGAGCCATTCAAACAGGGCATTCTGAGGCAACGATGTGTGTTCATCGCAAGTAAAGAGGTCCCTTTCTTTCCCTCCTTGTTCAACGCGTTTGATTGCGCAGACACTAACTTCATTGTCGTGCTGTTGAACGGCTACCAATTCGGCCAGCATGTTAGGATCCTGAGTATCATCTGCATCCCAAAAGGCAACAAGGTCACCTCTTGCCCGTCTCAACCCCTCGTTGCGAGCCGATGATGCTCCACCGTTAGGTTTTTGAATGAACAGCCTCGCACTGGAATCAGAATCGCACCAGCTCTTACAGACGGCGGCAGACCCATCGGTGGATCCATCGTCAACAAGTATCCACTCAATGTTTGGATAGGTTTGAGATTCCCATGACACAAAGCTAGCCTGAAGCCAAGGCTTTGCATTGTAGACGGGGACAATAACGCTAACTAATGGCATACTATCATTCATGTTCAGCATCTCCCCGGAAGCAGGAATCCAAGAAGGCATGCGCCTCGCGGGCATATTTTACTTTTAGGCCACGTATATAACCCCAGTCTATTGTTCTTTCATAGATGCCCAATATCTCTGAATCGATTCCTTTGTGAACCCGTCGCTCTTGAAGCCCAAAGTCAGAAAGGACATCGGTTAGCCTCACCGAGAATTTGGGCGGATCAAATACTGTCATGGGATGCTCAAATAGCAAGGAGAAGCAAGTTCCGTGGAAGGAATCAGTTACCACATAGGACGCATCACGGAAGAGCGCCAGCCAACGTTCTGGGGCTGGCTGGAATTCCCGCTTGAACCCCTTTGGCATACTGAACTTCTGCTTCGCACTGAACGTAACTATGCGGATTTTGCAGCCTGACAGTTCGGCAACACGGCGAGCGTAGTCGATCATGCGCGGATTCTCGTTCAGCATATATACAAGCACGTACGGATCGGCAGAAACAGGAGCACCATCAGCCAAATCGGACCATAGATTCGGGTTGCAGAGCAGGACCGGATCTTTGAGCGCCGTGCCAGAAAGGCCCATTGACTCAAGGATAGCCACGCTCGAGCTCTCGCGCACTGAAATCGCATCAAAGCAAGCAAGTGCTCGCTTTGTCAGGAGACGCTCTTTGTCCCCCAAAGACTCACGCCCAAAGCTAGCCGAAAATGCAATCTTTTTGTACTGGTCGGGCACGTTCGTGAGAAAATAGACAGGGTCAAGCCCTCCGTTATCTTCGTAATTCCAAGTCTGATCGCTTCCGACACAGTAAACAGCGTCTGAAGCAAAGTCCCCTCCATACATGAAGGGGTCGGCTTCGCACAATTCGAGCTCCTGCTCCAAGAAGGTGCGGAACATCTTTTTCTGGCGGTTCCATTGAGGCAGCGTAATGCAATAGTGCAACCTGTTAACAAGCGGGCTGCCTGAACGGTTTAGGTAAATGTCTTTATGTCCCTCAGCGGTCCATTGCGGTCGATAGTAATCAATGAAAACAGGATGGCCGTAAGCTTCAAGGACATCTCTGGTAGCAACAGCCTGCATGACCGTACCGTAGTTGAATGTATCGATGATAGTAGACACATAAATCTTCTGATCTGCGGTATTTGTCACGAGCGCATCTCCTTGATTTTCGCGACAATCAACTGTCTCTTCGCTAAAAGCAGTGCAACTATTACTGCAAGCACGGCGTATCGAGCAATCGGATATGCATACACTCCAGCGAAAACGATGGAAACAATGATAAGAAGAATCGCCATGGCCCACATTGCTTTGCCATCCATCAATCTTTGACCCGTCTCTTTCTTGGCAACACGCTGTGCAAAGTAATAGTGAGTGACACCAAGAACCAAATAACAAGCAAGAGTTGTATAGCCTGCTGCTTGATAGCCGAAGATCGGAATAAAGACAGCATTGAGAGCTACATTCAATGCTGCAGCAACAATCGACGCCACCGTAGCAACTTTCGTCTTCTCATAGAAGAATTCTATGTTCGAACAATAGAAATACAGATAAATAAAGAAGACGCTCGCAGCTATTACAGGGACCAGCTCCATTGCCTCGCCGTATTTGGCGGGAGCAAGTATGGCGACTACATCGGGCGCAAGCGCATCCATAAGCAAGATAGCAGCCGCCAGAAACCCTAAGATTTCGAGACCGACCCTGTTGACCGGAGCATAGTCCTTCGATTCCAGCTTCCGATACAGCCATGGGGTTACGGTGTTGTTCAGCGAACTGGTCAATATCGTCATGATCATTCCTGCCGAGTAGGCAATGCTATATATACCAGCATCCGAAGCACTGCAGAGCTGTCCAATCATAATGCGGTCCGATGAGTTAAGCATTACCTGAGAAAGGTAATGGGGCAGCAGAGGAATATTGAACGCAAGAGTGAACTTCCAATAGTCCCAGCAGAAGAATCGTTTGCTTCGACGCAGAGTAGCTCCACCCAATGCTATAGCCATAGCTAGATAGACGAGGATGAAAGACACGATGCGGGCAAGGACCTTGTCCTGAGCAAGGATTACAAAAGGAATTCCAAGAGCTGGCACACCAACAGCCAAGACAATCGCCGCTGCGACAACTTTTCGGTACTCAAAGTCATAGCGCGCACGGCATGCCCATACGTCATATATTTCCGAAGCGACTACCTCGACCAGCATGAGGAATATATAGAAACCAGGCATCCCCATAAATGCTGAAGCCTGATCATAAAAAAGCACTGCAATGACCGCCCAAGCTGCACCCATCGTGCAGATGAGCCCCATAACAGATGTTGTATAGCCTTCTCGATCATCAGGATAGCGAACCATCCCGTTGTTGAACCCACCGTAGGCTACGCCGAGAGTCACTACATAGACAAAGACGCTCTCCCAGCTCTGATAGACGCTGAAAGAGCCATATTCATCCGTCGTGAGCAGACGTGTGAAAATAGGCACCGTAATGAACGAAATGCCACGCAGGATGAAGCCGCTGAGAGTAATCCAAAGAGCGGCACGCTTAGCCTGCGAAAGACTTGCATATTTGGCTTTGAGCTTCTTAATGACTGTTGCCATGTCCCTATTTCTAACGATGACGCTCGAGGAGTATTCGCCTAACTATGAGCTGTAATTGTCTAGTGATGACAAGAACTCTTCATAGCTTCCGAATACAGGTTCAGTTGTATTGAATAGCGCCATGCTCTTTTCATACGATCCGCGCAGATGCATTGTCGCCTTGAACGAGGGGTCTGAAAGTTCCTCATTCCTTGCTTCGAACAGCCAAAAGAACTCTGCGAAAATTTTCTTCGGCGGTACCCTCCCCGATTGGCCCTCCGGAGAATTTCGTCGCCAGTATGTATATAAATCCGCTGCTTCAACAAGCTGGGCTTCTTCGCGTTTCTTCAAGTAGCTATCTATGTCGCACTTAACACGTGCCGGATTGCCGACAGCAACGCTGTTGGCTGGGATGCTTTTTGTAACCACACTCCCTGCGCCGATAATTACATTGTCGCCGATCTCGACACCCTTCAGAATAGTGGCATTCATGCCAATGAAGACATTGTCGCCAATCTTCACATGCCCCGCGCTTCCCAACACCCAGCCATCGCGGCCTTTAAATATGCTCCAGTCGTAACCATGCGTGAGAATAGTCACTCCCTCGGTTATGGAAACGTTGGAACCAATCTCAATCATCCAAGGTCGAGTTTCATCTATAAAGCAGCCCGTCGGTGAATAGATCACGGTATCACCGCCGATGACCATGCCCAACGAGCGAAGATGCTCGACGTAGGTCTTGGACGAGGCTTTTGGACCATAAACAAGACGCCTAACAAGCTCTCTTAAGGCCATGGACGAGCCCGCCCTTCCCAAACTTTGAATCTTTTACAACAACAAAAGGAATCGAGAGGACTAGAAAGGTCAAATAGGCCGCTTCCACACGCAGTGTCTGATTGTACCAAAAGCACAGCGTAGTCATGATTGCCACAATCTGAACCAGCTGAAAGTAAAACGACTCCTCTGGCAGTCTTTTTGCCCATCTTCCGCAATAGATACAGAGAGCAACAAACTGAATAATTAAGAGCCCAAATCCAACGTAACCCGTCTCAATGAACCATGTCTGCGTGGTGAAGAACTGGTAGTTCAGGTATCCGTAGGCTCCATAGAAAGCACTCGTAAAAATAGAGAACTGTGAGAACCCGGCATTGCCAAACCCTACCCCGAACAGATTGAGTGACAGATTGCCGTGGAATATGAACTGATTGATATCATTGAATGCATTAATCCTGCTGATGTTGTAGCCTTCAACAGCTCCAGTGTTGTCGGTTGAGTAGGTCATAAGCTCATCGAAGTTAGTGAGCATTTCATACGCGCTTGGAAAGGCCACCGAAAAAATCTGAAGGGCGACGATGAAGGCTATGAGTGTGACCAGCAATAGCAGGAATGACCTTGGCTTGTTTGCACGGCACAGCACGGCAAAGATAACGATTGCGGCCGCCTCAAAATAGAAGAGCTTGAGCTCGGCAAGGGCAGCAATGACGAGGGTGGACAAAGCGACGAACACAAACTTCCAGAACCTCTCACGGCCGTCTACAAAAGCAAGCGAATAGTAAGCGAGCAGAATGCAGAAAAACACGTTAGTGTAGCCATTGCACCCGGTCACTGTTCCAAAGATTCCACCCAAATGGTCTCCATCAAAACCCATCGCGTATTGGATGATGGAGATACCGATATTCAGAACCTGAAACCAGAAGAACATATGAAAGAAGCCGTCAATGTCCTCACGGTTGAGAATAGATGCACATGCATAGCCGAAAGCAAAGAACCGGAACGTATTCCTAATTCCCCAGAGAACCAAAGTCGGTTTTACTGCATGCGCGACGTCTCCAAGGAAAAGCACAATGCAGAACACCGCGAAAACCCATATTAGTGCACTCGTTCCAAGCTTACGTAACCTAGACCACGATTCCTTCGGACAGGATAAAAGCGCCGCTACGGTCACGATATCGGTAACGTAAAGAGTGGAGCTTGGAAGCTCAAACAGGTCGTTTATCCACAAGATGATGAGAACGTAGACCACCTGAAAATAGATGAGCGTCTTTCGCGATATTTTCATGTTCATAAAACGCTCGCCCAAAGTCATTGGGGCAGCGCTCAGACCTTCAGTAGCCCACATCACTGTTCACCCCTCGAAATCATCCGAGCGCGCGTAAGCGCTAGAGCCATTCCAGGGTGTCCGTTGATGAGAAGGCTATGAAAGAGTGCCTGAAAGCGAGGCAAGCCGCTCGGAGGGTAACTAGCGCAATAGCAACGAAAAGCCTCAGAGCCTGTTAGGGCAGTGACAGACGCAACCTTCTCGGAGGCTCTAAGTCCACTCTTCTCGACCATGAACACATAAGAGCGTGAGTAATCAATCATTTTACGACTTGCTCGCAGCAGACATTCTTCAGAGTCTTCTTCATTCTCTGCGCATGCGGCAAGTAGTTCAAAAAAACTAACATAACGCTTGGCTTTCTCTCGCGAGAAAGACCTTGTAATAGAGGCTTGTCCATCCTTACGGTAGCGGTACGGAGAGTCTTCTACAAAGGTCATCCGACTCGCGGCGCCCCAAGCCCTGAGATTGAAGAAGACATCCTCAGAGAGAATCTCCTGGAAGCGCAGATCCGCCCTCTCAATTAGACCACGGCGATAAATACCCATACACACGGACACAGGAAACGGAGTAGTCTCCTTATCATGTGGAAGCCTACCGTACAGCAGCTTGCGGTAGCGTCCAATCTCCGCTGCGCTGTCAAGCGTCTTTCCTGCAAGCGGATGCAGACATGTTGCTGATACTTTCCCTTTGGTCCACTCTTCGCAGCCCCCTACAGCGATGTCTGCATCATTATGCTTAGCGACCTTGTAGAGTAGTCTGAACATTGCAGGACTCACCCAGTCATCTGAATCTACAAATCCGATATACTCTCCGGACGCATTTTCTATGCCTGTGTTGCGCGCAGGGCCCAAACCACCGTTCTCGCGATGCACCGATTTCACGTTTCCGTAGTGGGCAGCGTACTCGTCCGCAATCTTTCCACACGAGTCCGGTGATCCATCGTCGACCAGAATAATTTCGATGTCGCTTAGCGTCTGTGCCAGCAGGCTGTCCACGCACTGCCGCACATAGCGCTCCACGTTGTACATGGGCACGATGACGCTCACCTTCGGCATCAGCCCATTCATGAGAGCTCCCCCGACAATAGCTTGCAATAGAAGGTCTCGCGCCCGTCGACTTTTCGTACGACGGGCACCTTCCAGCTCAGCTTGAAAATCGACGTATCCGTTTTAATCTCTTCCCACAATCCCGCGTCATACTGATCATTTAGGTGAATGAGCAGGTCAGCCATGCGTGGGTTACTCGGCTCCACAGCGGCAAACGCTTTCCCAACGTGCTCCGGATCAAGCATTTGAAGGAGAACTATCATGTAATCATTCGTCAGGTAATCAATAAGCATATTATTTGTATGCCAGTACAAATAATATGCGTCGCGTATCGACGCGAACTCGCGCCGCCCTGCGTCATTGCACCCAAGGCAGAAATCGCTGAAATGTCCTTCTGCGGGAGACATGTGATCGCAGTCCGGTCGAGAGATGGTAAAGAGCTCGCGTTCGAAAGCATCTGGCGGGAGGGGCTCAGGGCAAAACACCGTGGCGTCAAGCCATATGCCGCCATGTTGCGCGAGCAGCGCGAATCGAAGACAGTCGGAGAATTGGGTGCGGGATATTATGCCCTTCTTAAACTTCTCAACTAGCCAGTCCGGCATGTCTGCATAGTTGCGGTAGTTTGACTCGTCAAGAACGATGACATCGTGGCCGCAAGCCGCTCGACGTATCGAGCCCACGCAGGCCCGCACAATCTCGGGTGCGTCTTCAAGGCCTTGCCACCAGCAGACCCACACCTTGCCACGAAGCGATTCGTCGCTTTTTGGAACCGGAGCAGAGAAATCGTATGAGTCGAAGTATTCGCGATAGCGCTCATGATAGTAGCGCAGCATGACCTCATGCTTTCGCACAAGTGCCTTGTAACGTGCCGGTGGCTCCCGATAGCCATCCCGGCACATGCGCTGAATCTCAACCTTTCCTTTGAGGGTTGCCAGGGCGTCAGGAAGGCCCACAATCCGCGCAATTCGCGCTGTTGCTGCTAGCTCCTCCGCCCCTCTTTTCATGTAATGGCTAATACTCAAAATGAATTCCTTATCTGGAGGCTTGTTTATAGAACAAGGCCCATTCCATCTTCGAGCTCGGCACGCATCTGCTGTATGCGCTCTGGCGTAATCGATCCCCTCAGGTATTCCTCACCGTAAGGCCCTCTCCCTTGAGATCGAGAGCGGGAACTCTCAGCAAGCTTGTCCGTTGTCGACACAACCTTTGCCGGTGACCCCACAGCAACGGTACCTGCAGGCACATCATGGGTAACCACGGAATTTGCACCGATAACCGCTCCGTCGCCTATCCTCACGTTCGGCATAACTATGCTACCTAAGCCGATGAACACGTCGTTACCAATCCTCACCCTGCCAACCTTTGAGAAGCCAACGAGCTTCTTCGTGCTCCCGTCATGAGCAATGATTGCGACATGAGAGGCAAGCGTAACGTTGTCGCCAATATCAATGAGCCACGGGAAGTTGGCGTCGATATTGCAGCCCTTTTCCATCTGGAAGTTGTCACCAACCCTGAGACCATGCTTCTTGAGACGCCCCAGGTAAACTGAGCGATATATCCCACGGAGTATTCCTAGCACAGCGTCCTCCAGACATCCTTGAGCCGTTTGGTATGTGGACCGAGCGAAAAAGACTGGCACACGAGATCGTAGGCGTTCTCGCTCATCTCACTCCGCAAGGTTGCATCCCCCACTAGCCTCTCAATCTCAGATGCAAGGGCCTTAGTGTCGCCCGGCTCGACCAAGGACCCGGTATTGCCCGGACGTACGACCTCAGGAATTGCAGCAATATTCGTGCTAATTACAGGTACTCCATAGGACATGGCCTCTAGGATGCTCATGGGAAGTCCCTCGTTATATGAGGGCAGCACGTATAGGCACGCATGTCGGAATGCATCAGCTCGTTCCGTGGGTCCAACCCAACCCCTGCACTCCGCCCTTCCCCGAAGCCCTAGCTCACCAATAAGGACATTAGCCTTCTCAACCTCACCGTCACCGCAAAGGACAAGACGACAGTTCTCAGGCAACGCAGGCAGCGTCCGAGCGAAGGCGCGCAAGAGGTCATAGGTACCCTTGCGGTGCCCGATGCGCCCCATGAAAACAATGTCTGAAGAGCATGGGTCATACGCATTGATCGGCTGGGAGGGAACAGCGTTGTACAGAACCTGAAATCGCGCGTCCGGGAAATGCTCAAACGTCGCCTCGCGCACTGACTCACTAAGGACCAAGTTCACATCCACACTTTCCAGCGTTTCTCGCACATAGTCCTTTCCCCTACTGTCGAGAGCGGAATAGAACTCCTCGAACTCCGCCGCATGGTGATGCAGAACGACGGGGATACCCGCTCGTTTTGCCTTCCGGGCAATGATAGCCTTGCGGAAGAAACTGCCACGTTCGGCTACGTGCAGGTGCACGAGATCCACCTCATGGCTCCTGAGCATTCTCGAAATCTTCGGAAGTATTGCGGCGAAGTGGGTAGCGACCCTGACCTTCCCGCCAGGCACGTGCGTAGGCACATAGTCAATAGAGAACTCGTCCCAGTCTCTCCATGAGAGGTAGTTCTTCACGACGGAGACCATACCACCCTGATAGTCGAGCGAGGACCCGCACATGAGGACGCGCTTCTCATTGCTCATCGCACATCGCCTTTTCCGTATTTCCGGATAATTCCGAGTAAAGCCCAGCTATCAACGAAATAACGCTTGAACAGTCTCTTTGGCTCTCGGGTGAAGCGGTAGAACCACTCGAGCCCATGGTCGGACATCCATCGAGGCGCCCGCTCCACATTTCCGGCAGCAAAGTCGACAGCTGCCCCCACGCAGAATGAGAATGAAGCGCCCCACTCTAACAAATGTTCGTGAACGAGTACCTCTGACTTTGGTGCGCCGAGGCAGACGAAGAGAAGGTCCGGGGAGGCATCGCGAACAACCGACATGACCTCTTCGAGCTTATCGGGATCCCTCTCAAAGCCAAAGTCCGGCGAGAGCACGCCGGAGACCTTCAGACCGCGATGTTCTGCAGCCAGGTTCTCGGCCGCCCTCTCGGGCACCCCCGGCTTACCACCAAGGATGAAAATGCTCCACCCCTCCTCTGCCGCCCAGCCACACGCTGGCCCTATGAGATCGGAGCCGGCAATCTTCTCCCTGGCGGGGATACCCCACTTCCTCGCGAGGTCGAAAAGTGGCTGCGAGTCCATCAGGACGAGTGTCGCGTCCTCGTGAGCCCGCTTGAAAGAGGGGTCCCTCTCGAGCCTGATGTCGATGTCGGTGTTAAGCGAAACCATATAGCCAGGTTCGCGAGAACGGACATGCTGCGTCACAACCCGGCGCACCTGTGTGAAGTCAACGTTATCAAAGGCGGCGTTAAGGAACTCGACCCTATAGGGGTGTTTTGCGTCAATCATATCTAGAACTCCCAGAAGTTCCCGAACCGCTCCGCATCCCCCTCGATGAGAGGATTTCCGAGCTGCACCTCGATGATGTGAAGGTCAGTGATACCACGGCAGGCGTGCATCGTACCACGTGTGATGTTTACAACATCACCGGCAGCGACATGCCTCACCTCGCCGTCAATGACTATCTCGCCCTCGCCGGACGTCACAGTCCAAATCTCGGAGCGGTGGACGTGTCGTTGGTAGGGGAGCTGTCTTCCCGCGGCAACGACAAGTTCTTTCGTGAGCGAGCTGCTCCCATCCGGGCATCTTTCGGAGTCGAGCACTCGATACTCACCCCAGCGCCTCCGCTCGTACATCGGCCGACCCTCGGCGGCCTTCTTGACCTCATTCTTAATGTGAGCAGATGCCTCCTTACCTGTCACGAGAATGCCATCGGGGGTAGCCACGACTACCGCATCGCTGATGCCAGCCACAACGAGCGGCAAATGCGTCTCGTTAATTACGTGGACGTTTGTGACGGACTTCTCGTCCACGATGACCTCACCGGAGTACGGCTCCGCCATCTCTTCGGAAAGCGTGTTCCAGGTGCCAAGGTCCTTCCATGCCCCGGAATACGGGATAACCGTGATGGATTCTGCCTTCTCGACGACCTCATAGTCAAAGCTGTTCTTTGGGAGCTTCGCATAGTTTTCGCGGTAATCCTCGAAGGTTGGCTCCTCAAGATAGCCCCTAGCGAGCCCCAGGAGCCAGCCCAGGCGAAAAGCAAATACGCCGCAATTCCAGAGCGCGCCTTGGGAGATGAGCAACTCTGCCGTCTCCTCATCTGGCTTTTCGGTAAAGCGAGAGACCGGCCAAGGCGTTATGTCTTCAGTCGAGACTGGCACAATGTACCCGTACTTCTCGGAGGGATACGTCGGCTTCACACCCAACAGAACGAGATCGGAAGCATCTGACTGGACAGCAGCGTCGAGGGCGGTAACCGAGTCGTAGTAAGCTTGGTCAGCATAGGTGTCGATAGGCATCACAATAACCGTATCGTCTTCGTCAGCGTGCTGTTCGAGCGCCAGGTTCTCACATGCCAGTATGATGGCGGGTGCGGTGTCTCTGCGCTCAGGTTCGAAAACGAGCTTTGAGCCCTTGGGAACCTGCGCCGTGATGGCGTCACGCTGGGACTCGGAGGTAGCTATGGTCACGTCCTTCTGAATGTCTACTTTCCCGATCTGCCCAAAGACCCTCTGCACCATGGAGACATGATTACCATCATCGTCACGAAGCACCTTCAGGAATTGTTTCGAACGGCTCGAGTTTGAGAGCGGCCAGAGCCGGGTTCCCGATCCTCCAGAGAGCAACACAATATGGACCATGGCTACTTGCCTCCCTTTGGGTCGAGAATCCTGTGAGCAGTATCATCCAGCCGCTCCATAAGTAAGTCAGCCTCACTTGCCGTCTTGGCACAAGATGTCAGGTACGCCTTGCACTTGGGTTCTGTACCTGAGGGGCGCACTATCAGTTTAGAGCCACCCTCGAAATCGAACTCAAGCACATTGGACTTCGGAAGTACCTGCGGCTCATCCTCGCCAGCATTCATCATTGGCATAGATAGGCCAAAGAGATAGTCCTTCATTTTAATGACCTTCAGGCCAGCCATCTCGACAGGCGAAGTCTTGCGCAGTGTGCCCATAAGAAGCTGCATGTCACGCACGCCGGACTCACCGGGAAAAGCAACGCTGATAAGTCTGCTTCTGTAGTAGCCAAACTTTTGGTAAAGGCCCTCCAAGACTTCCACTAAGTCACGGCCGAAAGACTTATGGTAGCGAGCCATCTGGCAGATAAGCATACTCGCCACCACAGCATCCTTGTCACGAACATAGGAACCACGGAGATAACCGTAGGATTCCTCGAAACCAAACATGAAGCGGTCTGCTTGTCCCGCCTTCACCAGGAGACCAATCTGCTCGCCGATGAACTTGAAGCCCGTGAGGGTGCGACGGAGCTCGAAGCCATACTCCTCAGCAAGGGCATCTGCCATGGCACTCGAAACCACCGTCGTAACCACAACGGTATCCTCAAGGCTCTTTCTCTCCGCCTTGTAGGCGCCGACGAGATAGTCCGTAAGCAGCACACCAACTTGATTGCCGGTAAGAAGGCGGTACTGTCCATCGTGTCTAACCGCAATGCCGCAACGGTCTGCATCGGGATCGGTAGCAAGTAGGAGATCTGGCTGCTCTGTCTCGCAGAATTCAAGACCCTTCTGCAGCGCCTCTTTTATCTCGGGATTGGGATAGGGACACGTCGGGAAGTCCCCGTCGGGAACCATCTGCTCCGGCACCACTCTCACGTCCACGTTGCCAATGCGTTCGAGAGTGCGTGACACAAGTTCAAGGCCAGTACCGTTCAAGGGCGTATAGACCACTTTGAGAGGTACGTCTGGAGCCAAATCGCAGGACTGGCACATTACAGCGTCTACGAAGGAGTCTAAGCATTCTTCGCCAATCCAAGAGACAAGACCCTTCTCCACTGCCTCATCAAAATCAATGCGCTTGACGTCATCGAAGACATCCACGGCATCTATCGCTGCCTGTATGTCTCTGGCCGCCTCAGTCGTAATCTGACAACCATCCTCGTCGTAGACCTTGTAGCCATTGTACTCGCGCGGGTTGTGGGAAGCCGTCACGCACACTCCAGCCGAGCACTTCAGGTACCGCACCGCAAAGGAGAGTGCCGGCGTCGGTTCAAGTCTAGGATACAGATCAACATGGATACCGTTCCCCGCAAGAACCTCAGCTGTCACCCGGGAGAACTCCACTCCGTTGTGGCGGCTGTCATGCGCAATCGCCACTTTTGGATCACTATAACGGGCATTGAGATACTCGGCGAGCCCCTGCGTTGCTTGTGCAACCGTGTGCACATTCATACGATTTGTACCTGCCCCCATAGTGCCTCGCAGGCCACCCGTTCCAAAGGACAAGTCACGCCAGAATGCATCCTCCAACGCTTGTGGATTGCTTGCAAACGTTTCAAGTTCGGGCATTAGCGAAGCGTCCGCTCTCTCTAGCCAGCGTATGTACTCTTGACGAATGCCTCTAACCGATTCAACCACTGGAAGGTCAACACCCTTTCCCACCGCAAACGCGAAGCGTTCATCGGAGCGTTCATACGTATCACAAAGAATTAAAGAATCCCACAAAATACGATTTCAATATCTTCAACCGTATGGTTGAAGTACTATCACCGATCAAGACAGTTTATTTGTTTCTCCTTCAGGCAAAGAGATGATTGGATTCGCAAGACAGGAGAAAGGCACAGGAGCAGCTACACATTTCTAGCTCCCCTGCGCCGTAAGAACGCACCCGACGGTCTGAATCACGAGCTTGAAGTCAGCCCAGGCGCTGCACTGGTTGATGTAAAGCAGATCCAAATCAACCCACTCGTCGAAGCCAATCTCATCGCGGTTCTTTCTCGTCTGCCAGTAGCACGTAATACCAGGCTTCACAAGAAGACGCTCGCGCTGGTGGGGAGTGTAAAGGTCTGTTTCTCTCCTGAGCGCGGGGCGCGGACCCACAATGCTCATGTTACCAAGAAGCACATTGAAGAACTGTGGCAGCTCGTCGATGCTCGTCTTCCTGATGAATCGGCCCACCTTGGTGATACGTGGGTCATCCTTGATCTTGAAGACCGGACCATCCTTCTCGTTGAGGTCCCTAAGCTCGGCCAGGCGCTCCTCGGCATCCGCGTACATCGAGCGGAACTTGTACATCCTGAAGGGCTTCTCGTCCTTGCCCATGCGCTCTTGGACAAAGAAAACAGAACCGTTTGGGTCATCAATTTTTATTGCAATGGCTA
>Ga0256406_1004834_pt1 | contig 14972 bp, 13 predicted proteins | sample RumenRJG_03DNA_FD_185986 | JGI IMG/M metagenome (GOLD analysis project Ga0256406, IMG submission 185986) | Bovine rumen microbial communities from Lethbridge, Alberta, Canada - RJG_03 | ecosystem: Host-associated > Mammals > Digestive system > Stomach > Rumen | place: Canada: Alberta | collected... | reverse complement strand
GTAAACGATAGGATGGAGACGAGCATGCCCGACGTATACGCCGCTGGAGACGTGGCATCCTACGATGGAGTGTCCATCGGGATATGGAATCAGGCTACCGAGATGGGCAGGGTGGCAGGAGCCAATGCCGTGGGCGACAGCCTGGTATATCAGGGCATAACCCCGGCCTGCAGTTTCAGCGGATTCGGCATCGATCTCTTCGCAATAGGCGATGCTGGCAAAAAAGAGGACGAGATCTACAAGACCCTGGAAGTGGACGATCCCAGGATGCTCTCCTACAGGAAACTCTTCTTCCTCCACGACATCCTGGTAGGCGCCGTAGTTATTGGAGATACTGCCTTCGCAGGCGGCATCATGGAAGCTTACGAGAAGAACCTGGATTTCGAAGATTCTCTGGCTCTGATCCACGGCTGGAAATAGTCGTTTATGAGATTTAAGATAGTTTGAGCAGGGATCGTCATGGCACGGTCCTTGCATTTCTATTTTTTGCAAGTTTTTTATGTTATGAAGTGGAGGGCAACATGTCTTACAATTTCTTTATCAAAAGCAATATCGATTTCGGAAGAGGCGCACTGGCCGATCTTCCGCAGATCCTTTCCGGCTATGACCTTGAAAAGGTAATGATAGTCTATGACGGAGGCGTCAAGGCTGCAGGCATCGCCGACAAGGTGATCGCAGAGGTTGAAAAAGCAGGGGTGGGATACACCATATTCGACGGAGTTATCCCCAATCCCACAAACGACGTTGTCGAAGAGGCTGCCAAGCTTGCAAAAGAGTCGGGAATAAAGGGGTTCGTAGCTGTCGGAGGCGGCTCCAGCATCGACCTTGCAAAGGCTGTGAACGTACTTATGACCAATCCGGGAAGGATAGGGGAATACGGCGGTATCGGCAACGTAAAGAATCCATGTCTTCCGCTGATCGCAATACCAACCACGGCAGGAACATCCAGCGAGATAACCAACGTAAGTGCACTCATCGACACAGAGAAGGTCATCAAATACGTGGTTATCGATGATAAGATAGTAGCTACTGATGTTATAGCGGATCCGGAGCTGACCAGGACCGTTCCCGAGAGCGTAACGGCTGCAACGGGCATGGACGCCATAACCCACGCGGTAGAGAGCTACATCTCCAACATGGCTACGCCCCTGACGGAGTACAATGCTCTCAAGGGCCTGAAACTGCTCTACGACAACCTGCCCAGAGTCTGCAGGGACGGAAACGATATGGATGGCAGGGAGAACATGATGCTTGGATGCATAATCACCGGTTTCAGCTTCTCAAACGCCAACCTGGGCCTGGTCCACGGCATAGCACATACGCTGAGCGCTCACTTCGGCCTGCCTCACGGCATGGCAAATGCCGCAGTGCTGCCTTATGTGATGGAATACAACGCCGAAAGCTGTCCCGAGAAGATGGTGGAGCTTGCAAAGGCAATAAATCTGCAGGTTTCAGGCGATATAGAAAAGGATAAGTTCCTTCTTGCTGAGGCACTTAAGGGACTTCTGAAGGAGCTGGGGATCAAGACCCTTGCCGAACAGGGCATATCAAAGGATGACTTCGACATGCTGGCCGACGACGTGCTCAAGGAGCCGGTCCTCGGATTCAACCCAAGGCAGGGAGTGACGAAGGAGGATGTTCTTGGCCTTCTTGAAAAAGCCTATTGATCACTTGCCGGGTGTATAAAAAGATCTGTTGCACTGTTGCAGCAGATCTTTTTTGTTGCAACGGCGCAACAAAAAAGTCTTTTATAGGTCTATGCATCTCCGCCATAGATGGATTATTTGAGATTTTAACTGAAATTAAGGGATATATTAGGGTTGGCATGCAATTGCTTATTCATGTATGACAAAGAGAAGATTTATTTATAATCGTCCGATAACACTCAGTAGTTGCCGTTATGGCACAAGGAGAAAGTATGGCAAAATCACAAGTAGCACTCGTGAAGGGTGAAGACACACAGGCGAATGTCACGAAGGTATTCGACCTGATGGGCGGCGTACAGAACGTCATCAGAGAAGGCACCACAGTCATCCTGAAGCCCAACGCCGGTCATGCAGAGCCCAGTAAGCTTCTGGTCGAGAAAATGGAAGCGGGAGATCTTGGATTCAAGACAGGCAAAGAGTTCCAGGAGTGGACAGAGGAAGAGATCGCAGCCTCGAGAAAGAACCTTACAGAGGGTCTCATCAAGGTAGCGAAAGCATTAGACAGACTATAACTACCCAGTATAGTAACCTCCATACACTGCAGGATGCATGCTTGAAATAGCATGCATCTTGTGCTATTTTTAAGAAAATGAAGTACAGGAGATACAGATGAGGACCCCCTTTATATAGACTGCAGCTCCGGAATGAGCGGAGATATGATGCTGGGCGCATTCCTGAGCATGGGTATGCCCCTGGAAATACTCGAGTCAGAGCTTGGGAAACTTGGACTGGATGAGTTCAGCCTGGACGTAAAAGAGAAAAGAGCAGGGGATAAGCTGGTCAGAGACGTTGATGTTGTACTGACAGAGCCTGAAAATGCGGGTATCGATCCCTATAGCGGCAGATACAGAAACTATGGAGACGTAAAAAAGATAATCGACGATAGCAATATTACGTCAACTGCAAAGAAGCTCAGCAAGAAGATCTTCGACGTCAAGGCGGAGGCTGAAGCCCGTGTTCATGGGGTTTCCGTGGATCAGGTCCAGTTTCACGAAAAGGGAGCGGTTGATTCAATAGTCGATATTGTCGGCACTGCCATTGCTTTTTCTCATATGGATATCGACAGGGTAGTGTCTACTTATGTGCCAACAGGGTACGGGACTATAATGTGCGCATGTGGAGAACTTCCCGTTCCTGCACCTGCAGTGGTTGAGATCCTTGAAAAATACTGGATACCGCACTACAGATCCCATGTGGAGATGGAGCTTCTCACACCTACAGGAGCGTCCTTTCTGGCTGCCCTGGTGGATGAATATACACAGGAGCTGAAGATACCCGTCCAGGCTGGTTTCGGATACGGCACCGGTAAGAAGGATACAGGGCTCGAGCCGTTGAAATTAGCTGTCTGTGAGGAATGATCGAACCGCATTATACGGAGGTAACATATATGAGAACACTCTATTTCGATACGACCAACGGCATAGCCGGAGATATGGTGCTGAATGCACTGATAGATCTGTCAGGGGATCCTGGCCGAGTGGGCGAACAGATCCGCCGTGTGGAGGATAAGATCCATGAGATAACAGGGGAGGGCGGTCACAGCCACCATCATCACGATCATTCCCATTTTCATCGCAGTTATACCGAAGTGATCGGGATAATCGAAGGCCTGGGTCTCGCAGATAGGGCTGAGAACACTGCAAAATCAATATATAAGGTGATCGCAGGTGCTGAATCGAAGGTACATGAGTCGCCCCTTGACGACCTGCATTTTCACGAGGTGGGGCGGAACAGAGCTATCGCAAACGTAGTCGGCGTCGCTATCTGTATAGATGCTATCGACGCGGACAGAATAGCTTATTCAAAGGTTTGCGACGGTACTGGAACCGTAGAATGTGCCCACGGGACCCTCAGCGTCCCTGTGCCCGCCGTAAAGGCAATGCTTGACGAATATGACGTAAACTACGTCCAGACCGACTTTGAGGGGGAAATGGTGACCCCATCGGGACTTGCCATGCTCATCGGTATAGGTGCTGTTTCGGAAGATGAGCCTGAGGGTGAACCTGTAGCTACCGCAAGTGCAAAGGGCGCAAGATCAGCCGATAACGAAGGTCTCGTTGCCTTTATATATGAATAAACGTCGGTCCCTGGGATCCGACCTGCGGGAGGAGAAGAAATGTTAGCAAGATTCGTACTTCCTACAATGATAGCCTGTCTCATAGGTGTATGTCTTGGTATCCAGCCAATATTCAACACGGTTGTAGCAAAGCCTGTGGGCATGTGGTATGCAGCTCTCTGCAGCCTGTCAGTGTCCATTTCCATCGTGCTATGTATCTGCTTCATCAACGACAGGTTCCAGACGCTGAAAAACTTCGGCGATATACCTAAATTCTATATACTGGCCGGTATCTGCGGCATTATAATCCTCGCATTCACCGTATTCTGCATAGTCAGGATAGGGCCGGTGCTCACTTCATCGATCACGGTCACGGTGCAGATGGCCGTAGCGACTATAGTCGCACATTACGGCTGGTTCGGCATCAACCAGGAGCCCATCAACTTCGTCAAGATCCTGGGGATCGCATTCCTGATCACCGGCGTGATCCTGGTCAAGGTGTCCATAACGGGAAAATAGCTGTATCGGGAGGCAAAGGCAATGGATGTGCTCCATCAGAAAGAAGAGAAACTCAAGGAGATCATAAGATCCTATGGAAGGGTCGCTGTGGCCTTTTCCTCAGGTGTAGATTCCACATATCTTCTCCATGTGGCCCATGAGGTCCTTGGGGACAAAGCTGTAGCTCTGACCGCACAGGCCGCATTCTTTCCTGCGAGAGAGACCGATGAGACTGTTGATTTCTGCGGATCCAGGGGTATAAGACACCTGGTCATACCCGTGGATGTCATGGAAGTGGATGGCCTGGATGCCAACCCTGTGGATCGCTGTTACATATGCAAGAAGAATCTTTTCTCGACAATGCTGAAAACCGCAGAAAATGAAGGGCTGGGCGAGGTCGTAGAGGGCTCAAACCTCGATGATGACAGTGATTACAGACCCGGAAGCCGTGCCATAGCAGAGCTTCAGGTCAAGAGTCCGCTCAGGGAAGCCGGCCTTACTAAGGCCGATATCCGGACTCTGTCTGAGGAACGAGGTCTTGCTACCTGGAACAAACCGGCCTTTGCATGTCTGGCATCAAGGATACCCTATAACGAGAGGATATCCCCTGAGAAGCTGGCCATGGTGGAGAGGGCGGAGGATATACTCTCTGACAACGGATTTACTCAGTACAGGGTACGTGTTCATGAGGCCCCATCAGCAGACGGATATATGGCCAGGATAGAGATACTGCCGGAGGAATTCGGGAGGATCATGGATGATGAGCTGAGAAATATGATAGTCACCACCATGAAGGAGATCGGTTTTGACTTCGTGACTCTCGATCTTGGAGGATACCGTATGGGCAACATGAATCGGGGGATCGAAGTTTAGCCGGGGTGGAAGATATATAACTATTCCGATAATCATAATTTTGGGAAAAGATAGAACAATATGGACCGAGGGAGGCCCCCTCAAGTGATTTCAAGGCTTCCAAGGTTTAATAAATAAAAATATTGGGCCCCGGGATGAGGATATTCCCTGGGCCCTTTTTCCAAGCAGAAATTGGTTTACGGGAGTTTAGTTCTGCATTGGTTTCAGATTTACGGCGCTCAGATCAGCGCTGTGTTGTTTTCTGAGGATGTCCGGTATTACCTAAAGATCCACCGGTATGGTCAGTTCCATCCCCGGTGCCAGTTCTTCAGCTTTAATCCCGTTGATGTCTGATATGACGAAAACTGCCTGACGGACATCTGTGCGGTCTGATTTATACTCTTCGGCTATGGACCAGAGAGTATCTCCGTATCCAACGGTATATGTGGTATATTCATCTGTGGTTGTCGCTGTGGACTCATATGATCCTGTGACGAATCCGATACCTCCAATGACCATGAATGTCATTATGACAAGGAATGTGATGAAACGTGCCTTGGATCTGATCCTGTATCTTCTGCGATATGTTATGTTCCTGTTATCCATCTCTGTTCCTCCCTTTAGCCCCTTCCGTGAACGTTTGTTCTTTTCTTTGAAACAAGGATAACAGAATATATGTTCGCTGTCAAGAACTTTTTGAAACAAATGTTCGCAAAGGGACGAAACCCTTGCAATCACATCATCTTCTGGAGTTTGACGTAGAGCCCGTCCAAGAAATTGGTCACCTGTTTTCTGAAAAGGATCCCTATTATGAACATGACTACGAAGCAGCCGGCTATTATACCTGCACTCATATACCCGCCCATATTGACCTGCTGTCCCATAATAAGCGATCCGATCATGCCCGGTGCCCTTCCCACCATAGACAGGATGAGAAAGGGTTTGAGCTTCATCTCGGAAAGCCCCGCCGCATAGGTGCACAGATCCTTGGGGATCCCCGGGATAAGATAGATGAGGAATACTATGGCTACTCCCTTCTTGCTGTTTATCTTCTGAAGCATGTCGTTGATCTTCTCTTCCCCGAAGATCATGTGCATGGCGTCACGACCCAGGATGCGGGCCAGATAATAGGCTATCACAGTGCCGATAAATGCTCCGCTCGCAGCGATACCAAGGCCTATCCAGAAGTGGAACAGATAGCCGGCGGCAAACTGCATGGTCTGTCCCGGAAGTATGCAGATGACGATCTGAAGTATCTGCAGACCGAAATAGATCAGCATGCTCTGATGCCGATATTGCATGAAGAAGTTCTCGACATCTTCAAGTGACGAAAACCCCTGGATTATGTCCCTGTGGAAAAAATAGATGTACGCGGGTATGGCCACGACGATTATAAGCAAAAGCAACAGCTTCAGAACAGCCATCACTTTTTTGAAAGTACGTCTGCGGGCCGCTTTCTTTTCGTCGATCCTGTCGTTGTCGGGTAATCTGTCTGTCATTTCACCTCTATCTGGCCGGTGTCGACCAGCGCCTGCAGGGCCTTGATAACGCCGAATTTTGAGTGTTCGTAGGTCAGGCCGCCCTGGAAATATACTGCATAGGGTTCCCTTATAGGTGCGTCGGCTGACAGCTCTATGGATGATCCCTGGATGAAGCATCCGTCGGCCATGATGACCTGGCTTTCGTATCCGGGCATATCCCACGGTGTGGGAACCACGCCCGCCTCCACAGGGGCTGCAGCCTGGATGCCCTGGCAGAAGGCTACGACAGCCTCTGCAGAACCAAGTTTCACAGCCTGTATTATATCGCTTCTGGGATCCTCCGGTTGTGGGCAAACATCGTATCCCAGCCTTCTGAAGACCTGAGCACAAAGGCATGCTCCCTTCACCGCACCGTTTACGGTCTTGGGCGCTATGAAAAGCCCCAGCATCATGGATCTGGTCTGTCCGAAGGTGAGACCGCACTCCCCTCCTATTCCCGGAGATGTCATGCGATAGGATATCTTTTCTATTAGATCCCTGCGGCCTGCGATATATCCGCCGGAGAGAGCAAGCCCTCCGCCCGGGTTCTTGATAAGAGATCCTGCAAGTACGTCGACGCCTACCTGGGTAGGCTCCTTTTCGTGGAGGAACTCTCCGTAGCAGTTGTCCGTCATGCATATTATCGATGGATCTATTGCCTTTACGAAGGCTGCCCACTCCTCTATCTGCTCGATGGTGATGGCGGCTCTCCAGCCGTATCCTGTGGCTCTCTGGACGCAGACCATGCGTGTTTTGGGGCCGATGGCTTCCTTTAGGGCCTCAAAGTCAATGGCCCCTTCTTCGGTAAGCTCTACCTGCTTATAGGTGATCCCGTACTCGGCGAGAGAACCCTTGCCCTCTCCCCTTATGCCGATGACCTCTTCAAGAGTATCGTAGGGAGCTCCGGTGCAGTAGATAAGCTCATCTCCCGGCCGGAGTATGCCGGTCAAGGTAAGTGTCAGGGCGTGGGTGCCGTTTACTATGATAGGACGAACCAGAGCGGCCTCGGTGCCGAATATATCGGCGTAGATGGACTCCAGAGCCTCGCGACCCGGATCGTCGTAGCCGTAGCCCGTCTTCCAGGAGAAGTGGAGTTCTCTGATGTTGTTTTTCTGGAAAGCATCCAGGACCTTGTACTGGTTGTATGCCATCAGATCATCAAGCTGGCTGAAGCGGTCGCTAAGGGCCTTTTCGCTTTCGTCAATAATAGAGAGGATCTCCTCGGAGATCCCAAAGTTGTCTTTGAGCAATCCTGTAGTCAAATCATTCATTTTCGTCATTTCCTTCTATTTTCACTTCAACGTTCCCATCGTCTCCTGTCCCTTCGCGACGCTCGAGTTCCCATTCCATGTCTCGCACAAGATCGCGTTTCACGTTCATCTTATGGCTGGCATAGAGCTGGGTAGTGGTCACCTGCTCATGATCCAGGAGAGCCTGTACATCGAAGATGGAGTTGCCGCGGCCGATAAGGCTGGTGGCTGCCGTAGCTCTTAGCTTATGAGGGCTGTAGCCGCCTTTCCTCGATGTCGACATGCCGATGGAGGTATATTTTTTTACAAGTTCCCTTATTGATCTCTCAGTCATCCTCTTCTTCTGAAGAGAAAGAAACAGAGCTTCTCTGTGTTCCTCCGGGATATCTTCTTCCTTGGGTCTTTCGTTGTCTATATAGTCTCTTACCGCCTGGGTCACTGAAACGTTCAGGGGCATGACTGCCTCCTTGTCGCGTTTCCTGTATATCTTGAATTCTCCCCGCTGGAAGTTGAAGGAGGATACGTTGAGCTGCTGAAGCTCGAAGAGTCTGAGCCCGTAGGTCAGAAAAAGGATGAGTATGGCCTTGTCCCTCTTCTTCGTTTTTTCCCAGAACGAACGCTCCCGGCCGGTCAGGTTGGTGCCGTGGGTCACAGCATCCAGCATGATCATGACCTCGTCGTCCTGCATTGCCTTTATCTCTCGTTCGGTAGCCTTCTGTACTCTTATGGGGTTGAACCCGTCGGTGATGTTTTTGTCCAGAAGATCGTCGCGATAGAGCTGTTTGAACAGTACAGATACAGACGATTTCTTCCTGGCAAGAGTCTTGTTGCTGTTCTCGTAGACCGTGATCACTTCGTCCTTTTCCACCGTGTACTCACGACACCAGTCGATGAACATGTTCACGTCCACGGCCTTTATCTCATTGAATTCCTTCTGGGTGATATCCCTTGGCCTCGTGGCCTCTGTGAGGGCGGTCTCATCGATGAGATACTGACAGAAGAACCTGACATCCTTGAGATAATTCAGTCGGGTCAGGGGCAGAACATTGCTTTTGAGATAGGAAAAGTAACCGCTCATGAACTGAGGCAGTTCCTTTTCGATGGACAGGCATTCCTGTTCTATCTCATACTGCCTCATGACGATGTTGTCGGGCTTATCGCTTCTGTTATGGATCTTGATGGTCTTCTTTGCCATTACAGGTCCTGTCCCTCCAGCCATTCACTTATAAGCTGATCCATGGCCTCCATTGCCTTTTCGTCGGAGTCGTATTCGGATATATCCAGCCATTTCATTTTATCATACCGCCTGAACCAGGTGAACTGGCGTTTGGCGTAGTGGCGGCTGCCTGTCTTGATCCTGTCGATGGAAGCATCGTAATCCAGTCTGCCATCGAAATAATCGACTATCTCCTTGTAGCCGATGGCCTGCATGCTCGGCTTATGGGGTCCGATCCCTCCGTGGAGGAGCTGTTCCACTTCTCCGATGAGCCCGCCGTCGATCATCTGATCCACCCGCTGGTTTATCCTGTCGTAAAGGTCCTTTCTGGGCCGTTCAAGTCCGATCAGGAGAGGTTCAACGCTGGGGTTGTCCTTTTTCTTCCTGCTGAAAGCTTTAAGACTCTCCTCGCCAAGATGTATCCGCTCAAGGGCGCGTATGATCCTTTTGGTGTTGTTGGGATGGATGTCCTCGGCGGCCAGCGGATCCCGGTCTTTCAGCCGTTTGTGCAAAGCCGTCGGGCCCTCTGTCTCAGCAACAGTTTCCATGGTCCTTCTGAAGATCTCATCTTCAGGGCCTGCACCGTAATCCATTTCGTAGATGATACCGTCAAGATAAAGGCCCGTGCCGCCGCATATTATTGGCAGTTTTCCCCTTTCTGCCACCTCGTTTATCCGGGCCCTTGCAAGCTCCACATATCTGGCTGCACTGAATTCTTCATCGGGATCGATTATGTCGATGAGATGATGTGGGTGCAAAGCCAACTCCTCACGGGATGGCTTTGCTGTGCCGATATCCAGTCCTCTATATATCTGCATGGAATCGCAGGATATTATCTCCCCGTCGAATTCATCTGCAGCGTGGCAGGCAAAAGCTGTCTTACCAACGGCTGTAGGGCCTGCGATAACGAGTATCTTCTGTTTTGAGGGGTTCTTATCGGTCATGTTCTACGCCCTCTTGAACATCCTTTCCAATTCGTATCTGGTCATTTTAACGAAAACCGGCCTGCCATGGGGGCAGGAGTAGGGATTATCACAGGAATCAAGCTGCTCAAGGAGACTCCTTATCTCTGCCTGATGGAGCCTGTCCCCTCCCTTTACGGCTGATTTACAGGATCTCATTATAAGCCTCTCAAGATCGGCGTGATCCCTGATGTCCGGCTTATCCTCAAGGTCCATGACGAACTGTCTGACAAAGGCCTCTGCTTCCTCGCTTCCAAGGCTGGCAGGCACCTGACGCACTATATATACCTTATCGCCAAAGGGCTCTATATCGTAGCCCATCCTCCGAAGGGCCGGTATCCACTCGTTCTCGGCTCCTGAAGTCTCCGCTGAGACAGTGAACTGAAGAGGTGTGAGAAGAGTTTGGGAAGGGCTTTCCTCAGACTCATATCGAGTCAGAAGGCTCTCGTATAACACTCTTTCGTGAGCAGCGTGCTGGTCGATGAGATACATGGTATCTTCAAGGGTAGTTATGATATAGGTGTCCAGAACTACTCCGACGATATCCATAGATGTTATGTCCAGTCTTTCGGGTTCTTCGGAAACTCCCTCTTCCCTTGGGATCTCAGGGATGTAGTCCATCCCATCCTCTTCCACACTGGAACGCAAGGTTTTTAATAAATTTTTTACGTCAACCTGTACGCCCTGATCTGTTTCTCCTACTGAAGCAGCCGGTTCTTTCGCCTGTTGTGATATGGTATCTTTCGTTGCCTTTGCATCCAAAGATGCTACAGCTTCTCCTGCCGATAGAGCCTTCCTGACCCCCTCCTCCACCATATCCTCGACGGCGAATGGGTCATTGAAGCGGATCTCCTTCTTCGTTGGGTGGACATTCACGTCAACGGTCTTTGCAGGCACTGAAATAAACAGGAAAGCGACGGGATGACGACCTGTGAAGAGCCTTTCTCTGTAGCCCTTTTCAAGGCCCTTTTCCACGGTCTTTGAGGAAACCACTCTGCCGTTTACGCAGAAGTACTGTCTGCTCCTTGTGGATGTGGACAGCGAAGGCTTGGAAACATATCCTCTTATGATTGAGCCGTCCCTTGTAAAATCAACTGGAAGCAGGTCTTTTTCAAGGTCTCTTCCGTATATCCTGAGTATATTGTCCAGGATATTGCCCGATCCTGCAGTGCTGAACACGTCCCTGCCACCGTTTATAAGCCTGAACCTCACATCGGGATAAGCCAGGGCTATACGGGACATCATGTCGGTTATCCGCCTGCTCTCGCCGTTTTCTGAAGCGAGGAATTTGAGCCGTGCAGGCACGTTGTAGAAGAGATCGCGTACGGTGATGGTAGTTCCTCTGGGACATCCGATCGGCTTGTTTTCAACGATCGTGCCGCCATCTATCCTAAGCGATCTTCCCGGAGTTTCATCCTCGGTCGATGTTATCATCTCCACTCTTGCCACAGCGGCGATGCTTGCCAGGGCTTCTCCGCGAAACCCCAGGGTGCCTATGGCATCCAGGTCCTTCTCATCCCTTATCTTGCTGGTGGCGTGACGCGAAAAGGCGATCTCGGCGTACTTTTCATCTATGCCGCAGCCATCGTCTGTGACTCTGATGTATTCCTTCCCTCCTCCTCTGATCTCCACGGTAATTGAAGTGGCATCAGCGTCCAGTGAGTTTTCGACCAGTTCCTTGACGATGGATATGGGCCTGTCTATGACTTCGCCGGCAGCTATTTTGTCGGCTACGTGTTTGTCCAGTACTCTGATCATGTTTTTGTTTATATGGACCTATTTCAGGTGATCCTGCAGTTCTTCCAGTATCTTCAGTGCCTCCGAAGGAGTGGTATCCATAAGGTCAAGGCTCCTGATCCGCTGGGATACGGGATCAGGGACCTGAGCAAATAGCGAGAGTTGCTCTTCAGAGCCAGTATTTTCCTGTCTGGGGGCTTTTTCTCCCTCGGGCAGGGATTCGGTCAGAACATCCTTGTTTTCCCTCATATCGCCGCTCAGAGCCTCAAGATGCTCCTGTGCCCGGTCAAGGAGCTCTGTTGGTGCTCCCGCAAGCTGTGCCACGTGGATGCCGTAGCTTCTGCTGGCCTTGCCCTCTACGATCTTGTGGAGGAATACCACGTTGCCGTTTTCCTCCGCAACATCGACGTTGAGGTTCTTCACTCCGGAGATCTGCCCCTCCAGGACAGTCATCTCATGATAATGGGTGGCAAAGAGAGTCCTTATACGCCTTTTAGGCCTGGACAGATATTCTGCGGCAGCCCAGGCTATGCTCAGACCGTCGTAGGTGCTGGTGCCCCTTCCTATTTCGTCCAGGATCACAAGACTCTTTTCCGTTGCTGAATTGAGGATGTATGACAGCTCGCTCATCTCTACATAGAACGTACTCTGCCCCTGAGCCAGATTGTCGGAGGCGCCTATTCTTGTGAATATGCGGTCACAGGCGCCTATGCGGGCCTCAGAAGCCGGTACGAAGCATCCTACCTGAGCCATGAGGACGATAAGCGCCGTCTGTCTCATGTAGGTGGATTTACCGGACATGTTGGGACCTGTGATGATGAGCATCGATGCCTTGTCCCTGTCCAGCCAGGTGTCGTTGCTAACGAACAGACCGTCCTTTATGGTCTGTTCTATTACGGGATGTCTTCCCTTCACTATGGAGATCACATCGGAGGCGTCGACCCGGGGACGGCTGTAGTCGTTTTTCTCGCTCACGTGGGCGAAGGATGCAAGCACATCGAGGACCGCGATTGCCCTGCTGGTCTCCTGGATACGGGGGATAGCCTCCTGGAGCTTCTTTCTGACATCGGAAAAAAGCCGGTGTTCGAGTTTGTTTATCTCGGTCTCTGCGCCCAGGACCCTGCTTTCGGTCTCTTTAAGCTGAGGTGTGACGAATCTCTCGCTTCCCACCAGGGTCTGTTTTCTTATGTAATCCTCGGGCACCATGTCGTAGGCCGACTTGGTCACCTCGATATAGTATCCGAATACCTTGTTGAATCCCACTTTTAGATTCTTGATGCCGGTCCTCTCACGCTCTGTCTGTTCCAGTGATGCTATCCATGCGCGGGAGTCCTTTATGGACAGCTTGAGATCGTCAAGCTCCCCGGAATACCCCTGGCGAATGAGCCCTCCTTCTGATACGGCAAGTGGCGGATCGTCGACGATGGCCGAATCGATCAGCTCCCTCACGTCATCCAGGGGATCGATGGAATCTCTTATATCCGAGAGCACGCCAATGCCCTCTTCCTGAAGATCTGCTTTGATCTGAGGCAGATGGCTGCAGGAATCCCTGAGCGCAATGAGATCTCTTCCGTTGGCTTTGCCGGTGGCCACCCTTCCCGCAAGTCTTTCGAAATCGTAGATGGGTTTCAGTGACTCTCTGAGATCGTTTCTGAGAAGATATTCCCTTACGAGCACCTCTACCCCTTCAAGCCTGTGATTTATCCTCTCGGGGTCGTTTAGAGGCTCTCTCAGCCACTGCTTCATAGTGCGGGAGCCCATGGCGGTACATGTCCTGTCCAGGACGCCGAGAAGTGATCCTTTCACATTTCCCTCGAATAGAGTCTCGGTGATCTCCAGGTTCCTTATAGTGGCCTTATCGAGAGCCATGTGATCGGTCAGAGTGTACACCTTGACATCCGAGATATGTGACAGATCCGTCTTCTGCGTATCCGAGATATAAAGAAGCAGAGCGCCCAGACTCCTCTGAGCAGGACTGCCCTCCTCTATGCCGATCCCTTCAAGGGATCTGACGCCGAAATGGAGGCGGATCCTTTCAAGGCCCGCATCGCTTCTGTATGGACCTTCATCGATTATGTGGATGTAGGAGCCCGTTGCCTTTTCAAGCCCATCGCTGTCGATGGCAGAGGCTGTCTCTTCATCCATGAGTATCTCCCGTCCGTTTATCCTGACCACTTCATTTGTCAGAGATTCCGGCATGTCTCTTCCCTCGAGGCTGGTAAGACAAAGCTCTCCCGTGGATATGTCACAGTAGGAAAGACCGAGGGAGCCTTCCTCGTAGTAGATGGATACCAGATAATTGTTTTCCTTTTCACTGAGCATGTCGCCTGAGAGAAGGGTCCCTGGAGTCACTATCTGGACGACTTCCCTTTCGACTATCCCCTTTGCTTCAGAGGGATCCTGAGTCTGCTCGCAGATGGCTACCCTGTAGCCTTTTTCGATAAGACGGGCAATATAAGTATCTGCGGAATGGAAAGGGACTCCGCACATTGGAGCCCTTTTCTCTAAACCACAGTTTTTTCCCGTAAGTGTCAGTTCAAGTTCTTTCGATACGAGTTTTGCATCGTCGAAGAACATCTCATAGAAGTCACCGAGGCGAAAGAACAGTATCTCCTCCTTGTAGTTTTCCTTGATATCGAGATACTGCCGCATCATCGGCGATAGCTTAGATGCCATAGATACTCCTATCTGTTGTTATATGCTTCGATGCCAAGTCTGATGAGTTCTGCACCTCTTCTCATGGCATCCTGATTGAGTACGTAGGCGATACGCATCTCGTCCTTGCCAAGGCCCTCGGTCACGTAGAAACCTTCTGCAGGAGCGAACATGACCGTCTCACCATTGTCGTCGAACTCCTTGAGGAGGAACATGAGGAAGTCCTCTACGCTGTCGACGGGAAGCTTACATGTGAGATAGAATGCTCCTCCCGGTTTCTGGCATACGACTCCGGGGATCTTGCTGATCTCTTCGTAGGCTGCGTTACGTCTTCCTTCGTATTCCGCTCTTGCTTCGTCGTAATATGAGGGATCCAGTCTGTAGAGTGCAGCTGCTCCAACCTGATCCAGCGTGGGACAGCAGAGTCTTCCCTGTGCCAGCTTGAGCACGCTGTCCATGAACTCTCTGTTCTTGCTGATGACGCAGCCGACTCTTGCTCCGCAGGCGGAGAATCTCTTGG
>Ga0256406_1004833_pt1 | contig 14973 bp, 12 predicted proteins | sample RumenRJG_03DNA_FD_185986 | JGI IMG/M metagenome (GOLD analysis project Ga0256406, IMG submission 185986) | Bovine rumen microbial communities from Lethbridge, Alberta, Canada - RJG_03 | ecosystem: Host-associated > Mammals > Digestive system > Stomach > Rumen | place: Canada: Alberta | collected... | reverse complement strand
GAGAGGTATCCGTTCCTATGCTTAGCGAGATAGGAGTTGACTACTGCGTAATCGGACACTCTGAGAGAAGAGAGTACTTCGCTGAGACGGATGAGACAGTAAACAAAAAGCTCAAAGTTCTTCTCGAGGCCGGAATCACACCGATTCTTTGCGTCGGAGAGTCTCTTGAGGTAAGAGAGCAGGGCGGAGAGCAGGCTTTCGTAGCAGGTCAGATTATAGCGGATTTTGAAGGTATTTCTGCAGCTGATGCAGCTCGCATAGTAGTTGCCTATGAGCCTATCTGGGCTATCGGAACAGGAAAGACAGCCACTCCTGAGCAGGCGGAAGAGATGTGTGCATTCATAAGAGGAGTCCTTGAAGGAACTTATGACAGCGCAACCGCGGATACCATGCTTATTCTTTACGGAGGCAGCATGAAACCATCCAATGCAAAAGAACTTCTCGAGAAACCGGATATCAACGGAGGACTCATCGGAGGAGCGAGTCTCAAGGTGGAAGATTTCTCCGGCATTGCCGAGGCGGCCGCAGCTCTGAAATAAACTCTGAAATAACTCAAAACACTGCATTTTCGATTGACACGTTCAATCATAAAGTGGTACACTAAAGCGTTCGATTTCTGCTAAAATCGAACGCTTTAAACATATAAACAATTTACTTTGGAGGTAATTATGCATACATTTCTGATGGTAGTACTTCTTATCGCAAGCGTAGTGCTTATAGCCAGCATTCTCATGCAGTCCGGTAACAGCGATGGTCTGTCCGGATCCATCGCAGGAGGAGCCGAGCAGCTTTTCGGTAAGAAGAAGAGCAGAGGATATGACGCGATGCTTTCGAGGATAACCACGATTTGTGCTGTTGTGTACATCATCGTATCCCTCGCAATCGTTGCAGTCTTTAATTAATACGCCAAGTAAAGCAAGCTGCTGAAGGGATCTTCACATGCTCAAGATAGTAATTATCGTCTGTGCTTTATTTGGAATTCTGACCGCTGTATCTATCGAGTCGTGGCTCAGGAGACATCACGGCAACCAAGAACTTGCCGCAAATGTCTATACTGCTACCCTCGAAAAGTACAGCGAGTTTTGCTTAGCGCAATTACTACCTATGGGGCTCATTGTAGTTGCTATGGGTATTTTGGTTGTCATACTGGGGGACATTAACTTTCTCATTGCATATGCAGCCGGCGTGCTGAGCGTTGCGATTTCGGTATTTTTAGGATCAAGATCTTTTACATCCGCAAGTGTATCGGCATCTTCGATTGCTTTTGACGGAGAGATTAAAAAAGCTCTGAGAGCTGCATTCAGAGGAGGCTCTGTTGTAGGCCTGCTCATTCCCGTTGTCGGAATAATCATTCTCAGCGCAATGTATTTTGTATTTAAGCTGAGCCTCACCGTTGAGGTTATATCCGTATTCGGACTCGGCGCTGCAGTGTGCGGACTTTTTATTAGGCTGAGCGGTTCTATTCTTACATCGGCTCATAAGCTTTCTGACACAGATGAGCACAATGTCGATTATGTGGGAGCCTTTGCGGCAAATGCCGCTGATTTCGCAGAGTCATTCATGCTCTCTGCGGGTGCTGCAATATTGCTTGCAGACGTCGGCGTTGAGACTTCCGGCGTATCTACGATATTTACTGCAGCGGATGCTGCCAAATTTCCTCTGCTGGTGCTTGCTTGTGGTATCGTCGCATCTATAATCGGGATATTCACATACAGGAGCTACACAGGAAAGTATTCGCACTTCGGTTTTACTGCAGGTGGCTTTGTATCCGGCGCTCTTGTCATGGCTGCAGCTGTCTATCTCAGTATGACGATACTGGAGTCCAGGGCTTATGCATACTGTATAGGAATCGGAATTCTCGCAACACTTCTCTCGGGAGAGTTTTGCAAGTTCTATTCAATGGGAAGCGAGGTATTCCTAAGAGACCTTCCTCAAACTAAGGATGAGGATATTGACGTCCCTATGTTGCACGGAATGTCGGTAGGTCTTATGAGTTCCTTCGTACCGGGTCTTCTTACAGCAGTGGCCATGGTAATCTCATTCAATTTAGCTAATTATTACGGTGTTGCGCTGGCGGCAGTCGGTGCCGGGTCGATTTCGGCATTTACTCTCAATGTCAGAGAATTCGCAACCACGGTATCCGCCTCTTATTCATTCGCCGAGGCAGCTGATAAGAACGCAGAAGACAATCAGCCGTACTACAATATACTCAGAAGGACTTCCGCCAAGGCCAAGGCCGCGGGAAGGGCATATTCGACGATTACTGCCGCATTTACACTGACGTCACTTATGATGGCGTTTACATACAGGTCGGAAATGGAAGTTGTAAGACTTTCTGATCCTGTCGTATTCGGCGGCATGATAAGCGGCACTTTGGTAATCCTGCTTTTCATGGGACTTGTGATCAGGGCAATTCTTTCGAGCAGTTCGTCCATGTTGGACTCATCTGCCGATGACCCTGATGAATACAGGAATATCGGATCCGTAAGAGGCGTCGTAATGCTGGAAGTACTAGCTGTTGCACTTCCTCTTGCAATCGGAATACTCATGGGAGCGGACTGCGTTATAGGGTTCATTGCAGCTAGCATAGTAACGGGTATTGCTCTTATATATGCTTTCAACAATACCGGAAGATACTATGACAGGATTGCTTCCGATGCACTCGGCAGCATTATTAAGATTATGACAGCAACTGCACTTGCAGCAGTAGCTTTGTTTATGCATTTTGGCGGAGTATTTTTCTGATACCCCAAAAAGAGCTCATCGAAAGAGATATTAATCGGCGGTGGCTCTCCAAAAGAAACACCGATTTTTATAGAAAAAGCTTCAAAGCACCAGATATCAATGAAAGACAACAAGTACAGAGTTTTCGTAATCAATCCGGGATGACATCCACCAAGGTGGCTCTCTTTGAGGACGATAAAAAGATCTATGAAGAGTCAGTCAGTCACGATGCTGATGTACTAAACTCCTACGATAATGTAAACGACCAGTTTGGATACAGGATGGAGGTCATAAGCGAGCTTATCGATATCAACGAGCTTGATTTGACCAACATTGATGCATTTGTAGGAAGAGGCGGCGGCTGCTATCCGGTACCGTCGGGAACTTTTGAAGTTAATGAACAATTGCTCAAGGATATAAGGAACAATGTAGGAGGGACCATTCATCCGTCCGTGCTTGGGGTGCAGCTCGCATATGAACTGCAGCAAAAGTACGGCGGCCGCTTGTTTATGGTAGACCCTATCTGCGTTGATGAATACACCGATGTGGCCAGAGTAACCGGTGTCAAGGAGGTAAAAAGGCGCGCAGAGTCGCACGCTCTCAATCTCAGGGGCACGGCCATGAAACACTGCAAAATTCACGGCATAGACTACAAGAAATGCAATCTGGTGGTGGCTCATATCGACGGCGGAATCACAATTGCCGCCCATCAAAACGGCAGGCAGATAGATTGCAATCAGGGCGCCGGCGGAGAAGGACCTTTTACGGCCACAAGGACCGGATCGCTTCCGCTGATGGAGGTAATCGAGTACTACGGAGACCACACCTTAGAGCAGATGAGACATCTATGCACGGGAACGGGAGGATTTGTATCCCACTTCGGTACATCCGATGCCGATGAGGTATATGCCAGAGTCAGGAACGGAGATAAGGAAGCGGCTCTTGTCTGGGAGGCTCTCGGATACAATATCGTAAAGTATATCGGCTCCATGGCCACGGTTCTGAAAGGACAGGTGGACGGCATACTCATAACCGGCAGGTATACGAGGTTTCAAAACCTGCTTGATTACATCAAGGAATATGTCGAATGGATAGCACCGGTATTCATCTATGAAAATGAAGTGGAGCAGGAAGCGATGTGCGCAGGAGCACTGAGAGTCCTGAGAGGAAAAGAAGAAGCTAAGATATATACAGGGAAAGACATGATCGCAAATGATGCGGTTATCGATAAAAGATAAAAGGAGGAAGGCGATGTTAGAGAAACTGGAAGGCATCCAAAATCAGGGCTTAGAGAGCATTTCATCGGCAGAAGATACCGATGCTCTTGAAGCGGTCAGAAAGGAACTTACAGGAAAGAAAAGCGCTTTGCAGGAGGTACTTAAGAGCCTCGGTGGTCTGGACCCGGACATGAGAAAGTCCGTAGGTATGAAGGCCAACGAGATCAAAAACCTGTTTAGCGAGAAGATACAAGAAAGAGAGAAGGAGCTCGTAGCTGTAGCATCCGCAGTTAAGGGTGAGCTTGACCTGACACTTCCGGGAACGGATATCAGCAGGGGCGCACTCCATCCGATCACTCAGATGTGCTACGACTTAAATGACGCCTTCAGATCCCTCGGCTTTGAGATTTACAGCGAGGACGATATCTCCAGTGAGAAATTTGCCTTCGATAACCTTAACTTCGCGGCAGACCATCCGGCCAGAGCTTCGATGGACACATACTGGCTCGAAGGTACTGAGGATAAGAGAGGAAACGAGAGGCTTTGCCTCAGACCTCATCTTACGGGAGGCTCTGTAAGATATCTTCTTGAAAAGGGAGCACCTTGCAGATTCGTATATCCGGGCAGAGTTTACAGAAACGAGACTACGGATGCACGTCACGAGAGGGCTTTCTTCCAGTATGAGGCTCTCATAGTAGACAGAGATGTATCCTTCAGCTCGGGCCGCGTAATGATCGAGACCATACTCGAGAAGGTATTCGGCCGCAAGGTTAACGTCAGAATGAGAGAGGGTTTCTTCCCGTTCACAGAGCCGGGCTACGAAATAGACATGGAATGCCTGCTATGCGGAGGAAAGGGCTGCAAAGCCTGCAATCAGGCAGGTTGGATAGAGGTAATGCCGGGCGGAGTTATCCATCCGAACGTGCTCAGAGCCGCTAATCTCGACCCTGATGAATGGACGGGATTCTATACTAATATAGGACTCGACAGACTGGTAATGATGCGCTACGGAGTGGATGATGTAAGACTCTTCCACAGCGCAGATCTCAGATTCTTAAGACAGTTCAAGTAGAAAGGAGGCAGGCTATGAATATTTCAATGAAATTCCTGGAAAGATATATCGATCTTCCGAAAGATCTTACATACGATCAGATAGCATATGACCTCACTATGAGGACCGTCGAGGTCGAAGAAGTAATAAAAACAGCAGATAAATTCCACGATATAGTCGTCGGGGAGATAAAAGAAGTCAAGGCTCATCCGAATGCAGACGCACTCAGAATATGCATGACCGACGTAGGAGAGGGCGAACTCAAGCAAATCGTATGCGGAGGCTCCAATCTTACGGCAGGACATAAGGTATGCGTTGCAAAACCGGGCTCTGAGGTAGTTTGGCACGGAGAGGGTGAACCCGTTCTCCTCAAAGAAACTAAGCTCAGAGGAGAGTCTTCGTACGGAATGATATGCTCTCCAAGCGAAGTTTACCTCGGAGATATTATCGTTACTAACGATGAAAGGGAGATAACTGACTTTACAGAGCTCGGAATCGACTGCGAAGTAGGTCAGAATGTTGCTGAAGTCATGGGGCTTGATGACGTAATACTTGTAGTAGATAACAAATCGCTTTCAAACAGACCTGATCTTTGGGGACATTACGGAATCGCTAGAGAATTTGCCGCAATTTATAAATTGCCGTTTAAAGAACTTGATGACGAGCTGCCACAGGGTCTTCCAGAGTATAAAGTTACTATCGAAGAGCCTGAGAGATGCCCAAGATTTACTGCAACAAAAATAGACAATGTATATGTTAAAGAATCGCCGCAGTGGATGAAGACTCTCATCACTAACGCAGGAATGAGGCCTATCAACGCATTGGTAGATATTACAAACTTTGTCCTTATGGCAGTGGGTCAGCCTCAGCACGCTTACGACAGCACACATGTAAAAGGTGATGAGATTGTGGTAAGACTTGCGAAAGAGGGTGAAAAACTCGTCCTTCTCGATGAAAAGGACCTCGATCTTACAAGCGACCACCTCGTTATCTGTGATGCTGAGCATCCTCTCAACCTCGCAGGGATTAAAGGCGGAAAGGATGACTCCGTACTTGATGAGACAACATCCGTAATACTTGAATGTGCCGTATTTACAGCTCCGGGGATCAGAAGGACTACGGCTTATTTCAACGAGAAGACCGACGCGGCTCTCAGATACGAAAAGGGCATTGATACCCAAAGGGCAAACCTCGGTGTAAACATGGCTCTCAGTCTCTTTAAAGAGATTTATCCTGAGTGTGAAATCAGTGCTTTTACTGACTGTTATCCTTTGCAAACAGAGAAAGCCGTAATCGATATCACGCAGGACTTCCTCGACAGAAGACTCGGTGAGGTGATCGAGAGAAGCGAGATAGAGGATATCCTTACGAGACTCGGATATGAGGTCGAATTCGACAACGGCACATATCACTGCAAGGCTCCTACATGGAGATCGACAGGTGATGTATCGATTCACGACGATATTCTCGGAGATATCGCAAGAATCATCGGATATGAGTACTTCAAGAAGCAGCCGCTGACCATCAGATTTGAGTCTTCGGTAAATCAGGTAAGAGAAGACCTCGCAAGAAAGCTCAAGGAGTATCTGGCATTCAGATGCGGATTCAACGAGATATTCACTTATCCGTGGGTAGATGAGAAGTTCATCCATGCTGCAGGCATCAAGGACGAGGAGACTGTAAAGCTTACAACTCCGCCGTCACCTGAGCAGGGTATGCTTAGATCTTCGCTTATCCCGGGAATGATTGAATCTGTTGTTAAAAACGAGAGATACTTCGACGATTTCTGCATATTTGAATCCGCTCAGGTATTTGAGCCGGGTGAGTACAGACCGTCAACAGAGGAAGAAGTGCTTCCTGTTCACAAGAATATGCTCTCAGGCACTGCGGCAGGACGTGAAGCTGCTCCGCTCTTCTACAGAGTAAAGGGCGCTGTTGAGAATATGTCCGGATATTGCCACTTCGAGCCGCTTACGTTCAAGCAAAAAGAGAAGCCTGCATGGGCTGATGAGAAGGCTTGGCTCAATGTTATGTGTGGCGGACAGAAGGTAGGAGACATCGGTCTTATCTCCGTTGCCGCACTTACAGAGGCGGGAGTTAAGAACCTCAGCGCTGCTGCGTTTGAGATTGATACGGACCTTCTTGCTCCGTATCCTTCAAGAACGAACGAGTTCAAACATCTGCCGACATATCCGCTGGTAGATCAGGACCTCTCGATTCTCGTTGATGAATCAGTTAAATGGAAGGATATTGTTGATGCAATAGGCATGATGGTAAAGGAACTCAACTTCGTAGAGGAATACCGCGGCAAGCAGATTCCGGAAGGAAAGAAGTCGATAATGCTCAGCTACAAGATCGGTAACGATGACTCGACAATGACATCGAAGCAGATCGAAAAGAAGATGGGTGCTATAGTCAACGTACTCCAGAAGAGAGTAGGGGCAGAGCTCCGCTGATATCTGCAGGATAATCGCATGTGAAGGAGACTCGCTCCTTGGTATGCGGATGATCGAATTCAATAAAGTATGCATGGAGAGCCTGGCGGTTAATTAAGTCAGGCTTTCCGCCGTATAGGGCATCACCGGCGATAGGGTGGCCGATGTGAGTTAAGTGCACACGGATTTGGTGCGTGCGACCGGTGTGAAGAGTGACCTCGACGAGAGTGTGAGGCCCGTATTTTTCAGAGTTGTAGCGCTCGAGCACTTTAACTTCAGACTTGGCATCTTTACCACCGTCTTCAACAGGCATATAGCAGCGCTGTATGGATACGGAGTCCGGGCGGCCTATAGGTACATCAATGAAAAAGTGGTCATCGCTGACTTTGGTCACTCCATCCGCATCATTTGGTTTTACATCACCTTCGACAAGGGCGATGTATTTTTTTACTACGCTGTTACGTCTCATCTGGGATGAAATATCATTTTGGGCGTTCGCATTCTTAGCAATTATGATAATACCGGAAGTGTCCATATCAATGCGGTTGGCAAAGCGGACCTTAAACGACTGGCCGCTGTCTGCCATGTACTTCATGACTCCGTTAGCTATTGTGTGCTCCGGATGTCCCTTGGTAGGATGAACTATAATGCCCGGCTGCTTGTTTATAATGATGAGGTCATCATCCTCATAGATGATGTCGAGCGGGATGTCCTCAGGCGGGAATTCGCTGACTTCTTTAGGAAGGCGGACACCAATAATATCACCGACTTCAGGCTTTACGTATCCCGGAGTCGGTGTGCCGTTCAAATCTACAAGCTTTTGATACTTCATCTTGGTGCGAAATCTCGCGGAGAACTTGTAGTTTTGTCTCAGTATTTGATTGATGGTCATCCCTAGCTCTTCGGAAGTGACCTCGTGCTCATACTTTGTCATTGCTTTATTACTATAACAACTTGCTGCTGATCTTATTCCAGTAGTCGTAACCCGGCTGCCTAATCAGATGAATCTCATCCTCCGACTGGCAAATTTCAATGTACTCCACATTGCTGAACTCGTGGGTGCGTCCGTCGAAGGACATTAATACTGTGCCGTTGGTGCTCCTGCCTATGCCGCGGATGGTAACGGTATCCTTTGCAGGAAGGAGTATGCTGGATCTGAAGCTCCTGTATGCATTGGTGCTCATCGGAGCGATAGGGGTCAGCTGCAGCACGTCGAGATCCGGAGATACAAGCGAGCCGCCGAGTGAATAGTTGTATGCGGTAGATCCAACAGCAGTGGCAACTAAGATTCCGTCACCGGAGAAATCCTGTATCTTGGTATCGTGAATGGATACCGAGAAGTGAGTGCTGTGAGAGTAGGTGCCGCGAACTACGATTTCGTTAATTCCGACTCTTATGAACTCTCTGTCTCTTGCAACTATCCTGGCTCTGACAGGCTTGATATTTTGGATTACATAGTTTTCGTTTTCTATATCCTTCACCGTGGTCTCAAGATCCCTGGTGGACGCCTCTTGGAAAAAGCCGAGATGACCTGTGTTGATACCGAGTATCGGTGCGGACGGAAAACCACATTTATGAACAAAGCTGAGGAAGGTGCCGTCGCCGCCAATGCAAATAAGAAACTCAGCCTCATCTGAATATTCTTCCAGCACTTCATGGCCGCGCTGCCGCAGCAGGGCAACCAGTTTATCAAATACTGCAAGTGAGCTGTTCTTTCTGTTACAAAATACAAAAACCTTACGCGACATAATATCCTCTCAGTGTTCAAATTATACGGTCTGTATGCTATAATATACCGTCGAAAATTATAACACAAAGACAATTATTTTAGAACATATGGACAGAGAAAGACTGCTGGAAAAATTGGATATTGAAAGCCCGGAGGACTTCAGGTATTACGAAAACCTTGAAGCTCTTTTGGAAGAGGATGAGCATGTGGAAGAGGAGCTTATTAAAGAGGTGCTCTCTGCTTCGGATAAGGAGCATCTGACAGAGCACATCGGCAATTTCTTCGACAGCTTTATGTCCAATATGCCTGATGATGAGACCGAGGTTCATATCATAATCGACACATTCAAAGGAAACATCACTTCAGTCATAGATGAGGATATGTCTGATGAGGAAATGAATAACCTTGCATCTGAGATATACAAGTTCAGAAAGTGGTATGTGTTAGATCACAATGCTACGGATGAACAGAGCGGAGAGGAGATAAGCGTCAGGGATGCAAGATACGAAATTATGGCGGCGGGATTTCTCGGAGAGCATAAGACAATAGATTTCGGAAGGGCGCTTACAAGCGGACCTGATGCTATTAAGCTAAAGATAAAAGACCTTATATAAAAACATTTTTACATGATAAAACGCACTGATGTAGAAAAAAGAGAATACGAGATACTTTCTCCTCTGGCATGCAAGGCTGCCGAGTCAAAGGGCCGCGTTTACGATGAGGAGAAGTGCGAGTTTCGTACGGATTTTCAAAGGGACAGGGACCGCATAGTTCACTCTAAGGCGTTCAGAAGGCTCATTCATAAGACTCAGGTTTTCCTGGCTCCTGAAGGTGACCACTACAGGACAAGACTTACTCACACCTTAGAAGTTGCTCAGGTATCAAGGACTGTCGCAAGGATACTCGCATATAACGAAGATCTTACCGAGGCAATTGCGCTCGGACACGACCTCGGGCACACGCCCTTCGGTCATGTGGGAGAGGCAGTGCTTAACAAGATACATCCGGGTGGCTTTACTCATAATCAGCAAAGCCTTAGGACAGTGGATATTATCGAGGATACATCAAGAAGAAGAGGTCTCAATCTTACTCACGAGGTAAGAGACGGTATTTTAAACCATAGAGGAAGCGGAGTTCCCGAGACTCTCGAAGGACAGATAGTAAAGATCTGCGATAGAATCGCCTATGTCAACCACGATATAGATGACGCAATAAGGAGCGGGGTAATCTCAAAGGAGGATTTGCCTGTACATGAGATTGCACTCCTGGGCAGCACTCACAGCGACAGAATCAACAACCTTATCGTAGATCTTTGCAAAAACAGCGAAGGAAAGGACAACATTAGTCTTTCTGAAGACTACATGATAGCTCTTTCGAATCTGAGGTCGTTTATGTTCGTGAACGTATATAACTCTCAGGAGGTAAGAAACACATCAGACCTAACTAAAGTTGAGCTCATCATTACCTCACTCTACAATTACTTCATGGATCATCCGGATGAGATACCGGGTATATACAAGGAGATTGAGAAGGAAGACGGCATACACACGGCCGTAAAGGACCTTATTTCCGGCATGACGGACAGATACGCGCTTAATCTCTATGATGAGTTATTCGTTCCGCAAAGATGGAGGCAGCTCTGATAAATGGCATTTGACAATTCGACTGATGAAATTAAACAGCAAATTAATATAGTCGATGTTATAGGCAGAGAAGTAAGACTTAAGAAAACAGGCTCAGGGTATAAGGGATTGTGTCCTTTTCACAGTGAAAAAACACCTTCCTTTTCGGTGAGCGAGCAAGGTCAGTTCTTCAACTGTTTCGGTTGCGGTCAGAAGGGCGATGTCTTCAAGTTCGTAATGGATTATTACAAATTGCCTTTTACGGAAGCCGTTGAAAAGCTCTGTGATGACTACGGTCTTAAAAAGCCGGAGTGGAGCAGCAGAGGTCCAAAGGTAGATTACGACAAGTATTACGCGATAAATGCCAAGGCAGCGAGATTCTTTTACAACTGCCTCGGAAAGGTGCCTAATAAAGGCATCTCGTACCTGACATCAAGAGGACTCAGTAAGGAGACCATAACGGCATTCGGGCTCGGTTACGCACCACCTGACGGCAGCGCTCTTACGGATTATCTGAAGTCTGAAGGCGTATCGGAAGAAGACCTCTTGATGCTCGGGCTTTCCAGCCAGGGAAAGGGAGGGCTTTACGATAAGTTCAGAGATAGGGTCATTTTCCCGATTATCAATACCGCAGGCAAGGTAATCGGCTTCGGCGGACGTGCCATAGGGGACATTAAACCTAAGTATCTGAATTCCCAGGAGAGCAAGGTTTTCTTAAAGAAGAACAATCTCTTCGGACTGAACCTGACAGGCAAGGAAATTGCCGACGCGGACAGAGCCATCGTAGTCGAAGGCTATATGGACCTCATATCTCTGTATCAGGCAGGAGTAAGAAACGTAGCTGCATCTCTCGGCACGGCCCTTACGGATAATCAGGCCAGATTACTTTCGAGATATACAAAGAATATAGTTTTATGCTATGATTCAGATTCTGCGGGTATTAATGCAGCACTCAGGGGCATATCTGTGATAAACTCTGCAGGTAGCAAGGCTCGCGTTATGAGTGTGACTGACGGAAAAGATCCCGATGATTTCATAAAACTGCACGGAAGAGAAGAATTTTTAAAACTTGCGGATGATGCAGTACCTGCTACTGATTTCAGACTGAGACTTGCCAGGCAGGGGCTGGATCTTACAGACGACAGACAGGTGCTCGACTATATCGAAAGAGTTGTTCCTATTCTGAGGAGCCTCGGACCGGTCGAGCAGGACATGTATATAAAAAAACTCGCAGAGGAGTTCGGAATATCCGAGCACGCAATATCACTTGCGGTGCATGCGGATGCCGAGGGCAGCAGGCCGGCAGGTCCTGCGAGAGTATCCTCGGATATAAGACGAAGGGATAAGAGGGAGGAACACAACCTCCTCGAAAGACTGGAGGTATCGCTACTACTACTGGTCACTCGTGACTACAGATATTTAAAGAGATTTCAAGACGACGGATTCGTTTTCAGGACAGATCTTGCAGATAAAATAAGATCCGCGGAAGAGTCGCTTGCGGCAGATATCAAGCCGGGCACTCTCGGGATAGATGCAAGCAGGATATCGCAGATTCTCGATCCCGATGACGAAGCGGCGTTCAGAAAGTATCTTTACAGCATACAGATAGGACCCGATGATGAGGCCTTTTACAGACAGACCAAGGCAGGGTATCTTATCAACCGTTTAAGAGCCAAGAGGTCGGAGCTTATGAACGGTCTTGCTGTTGCCGAAAAGCTCGGCAAAGCAGATGAAATTGAAAAAATTGCATCTGATCTGATAACGCTCGACGGTAGAATCAACCAACTGACGGAGGAACTAAATGCCTAGAAGAAACTTTAAAGACGGCGAAAGGCCAAAGCCAATCAGAGCAAAAGGTCAAAAAACTACGGCAAAGAAAGAAACCAAGAAGAAGGAAGAAAAAGAGACTAAGAAGGCTGCAGTAAAGGACGCTAAAAAGACTACGGTTAAAGAGACTAAGAAGCCTGCAGCCAAGAAGGAGACCAAAAAGGCGGCAGTCAAGGAAGAAATCCTCGCACCACCGATTGAGATTGAAGAAGCTCCTATCGAACTCAGCAAAGCCGAAGAACTGGCTCTTAAAATCGTTGAGGCTGCAAAGCAGAATTCCAACGAAATCACTTATGATGAAATCGGAGATATGCTGGCCGACAGCAAGCCTGATAAGGATCTGCTGGAAGAAATCTACGATATCGTAGAGAGCAAGGACATCAGCATCCTTAAAACAAGCGAACCTGAGGCACACGAACTCGAAAGTGCCGAGTCTGAGGATGACGACGATGACGATCTTCTTGATATGGACGATATGGAAGATGCCGATGATATCATCAATGACGAGGAAGATGAGAAGAAGAGCGGTGTAGTAATAAAGCCGAGCGGTGAAATAGAAGTAACTGATTCAGCTAAAAACATCCCGACTGATGACCCTGTCAGGATGTACTTCAAGGAAATCGGTAAAGTGCCTCTGCTTACCGCGGAGGAGGAGAGAGAACTCGCCATCAGAATCGAGCAAGGCGATGAAGAAGCCAAGAAGAAACTATGCGAGAGTAACCTCAGGCTTGTTGTTTCGATTGCCAGAAGATATCTGAACAGAGGCCTTTCGTTCCTCGATCTTATCCAGGAAGGAAACCTCGGTCTTATCAAGGCTGTAGAGAAGTTCGACTACACCAAGGGATATAAGTTCTCTACATATGCTACGTGGTGGATTCGTCAGGCCATAACAAGGTCAATCGCAGACCAGGCCAGGACTATCAGAATCCCTGTACACATGGTAGAGACCATCAACAAGCTTATCAGGATTTCCCGTCAGCTGCTGCAGGAATACGGGCGTGAGCCGACCTCTGAGGAAATTGCGGAGGAAATGGGCATTACCGTGGAAAAAGTCCGTGAAATCAAAAAAATCAGCCAGGATCCGGTATCTCTGGAGACACCTATAGGTGAGGAAGAGGACAGCCATCTGGGCGACTTCATCCCGGATGAGGATATTCCGTCACCTGTGGATGCAGCAGCTTATTCCATGCTCCAAAAACAACTCAGAGAAGTTCTGGACACTCTTTCAGAGAGAGAGAAGAAGGTGCTTATATTAAGATTCGGACTGGATGACGGACGTCCTCGCACACTCGAGGAAGTCGGTAAGGAGTTCAACGTAACTCGTGAGCGTATAAGACAGATAGAAGCCAAAGCTCTTCGTAAGCTGAGGCATCCGAGCAGGAGCAAAAAGCTCAAGGATTATCTGGAGTAGAAGAAGCTAAGCGCCCCGGGTCTCCGGGGCGTATTCTTAAATATAATAGGATATGAGACTCAGCAAAAGGATATATAAACTTGCGGATATGGTTGGCGCGGGAGAGAGCGCTGCAGATATAGGTACGGATCACGGATACGTTCCTATGCTTTTGGTCAAGAATAATACATCTCCGAGGGTTATCATGTCGGATATAAGCGAAGGATCGCTTGCAAAGGCCAAGGAAACATTTAGAATTGCAGGTCTTGAAGCAGATGAAAAGGACTTCAGAATCGGAGATGGCCTCAGCACCATAGAACCGGCTGAGGTTGATACAATCATTATCGGAGGCCTCGGCGGCCTTACGATTATTGACATACTTGATGCAGATATATCCAAGAGCAAGAGCTACAAGAATCTCGTGCTCCAGCCCAGAAAGCATTCGGGAGAGCTGAGACATTATCTCTATACACACGGCTGGGATATCTCGGAAGAAGTCCTGGCAGAGGAAGGGAAGTTCCAGTGCGAGATATTGCTGGTAAGACCGTCAGATGAAGAATCACGCATGGAGCTCTATCCTAAGGGAGATATCCGCTGGAAATATCCTGAGGCTATGGTGCTTGAAAATGCTGAGCTTGCAGCAAAGAGAATAGCCTGGAAGATAGGCAGCATAGAAGAGCAGATTGCAAATCTTGAATCGAGCAACAAAGACAACAGCGAACTGATAAATGATCCAAAATCAGACAAGGAGTATCTGGAAGACCTGCTATCTAAGATAGAATGAAAGAAAACAGGGGATTAAGAGCAGCGACAATTGCATTTATGTACATGGCCATGATAATGGGCGCCGGCTTTTCATCCGGCAGGGAATCATGGCAATATTTCGGAGTTTTCGGAGAGAAGGGGTATCTCGGAACAGTTTTAGCTGCGGTCGGCTTCGTTTTGTTCTCATATATGTTTACTTACATAGCAAGAAGC
>Ga0256406_1004831_pt1 | contig 14977 bp, 20 predicted proteins | sample RumenRJG_03DNA_FD_185986 | JGI IMG/M metagenome (GOLD analysis project Ga0256406, IMG submission 185986) | Bovine rumen microbial communities from Lethbridge, Alberta, Canada - RJG_03 | ecosystem: Host-associated > Mammals > Digestive system > Stomach > Rumen | place: Canada: Alberta | collected... | reverse complement strand
ATGCGTGAGAATGGCTGATATAAAGGATTGGAAAGAAATGACTCTGCTTGACAATTGGCAAGTAAGGAGAATGTTGGACCTCAAAAGTAAGAAACGAAAAACGGCTTAAATTTTTGACAGCCTATATTATCGAAGTGTCAGGTATCAAACTTGACAAGAAGAAAAATAATCTCATCTTGAAAGACTTGCGGGCTCTATCGGAGGCCGCTGCTTAAAAGATGGGGCAAATATTAACGAAGTATTGTTACTTATAATTTATAATCAAATATTGGTCCTTTGGAGTTGGAAAATCCTTATTGCACCCTTTGCGACCTGCGACCATGCGACCTCTCCACATTGGCATGGAAAAATTTAATACCGAAAATAGAGTGTCAAGTTTGTGACTAAAAATCATTCAGCTTTTCGGAGGAAATCCCTTCGTTCTATTGCTGGATTTCCGTATAGGTTTAAGTCTTTCCACTCCTTCAAATCCTTGTAATGCACATTTTCCATAGCGGCCTTGAAGTCAAACTCCAAACGCTTTTGCCTTGAAGGAATGTCAGACTCTCAATGAATGGAAAGTTATTTGTTGTATAATCCCCAATTTCTACCGTTTAGTAATCCGCCAGATTATTTATTCCATTTAATTCGTATATTTGCACCGACAGATTAATTATCCTAATAACAACTTTGATTATCAACCCTCTAAACTGTGCAAATGATGAAGAAACTAAACCTTACAAGCCTCTTGGGCATTCTGACAATGCTGTTCTTAGCATTCTCTTTCACTTCTTGTAGCAGTGATGACGATGACAATGGCTCGGACTCATCATCATCGGTATCAAGCCAGCTGGCTGGCACAAGTTGGTTCGGAAGCAACTCCGACGGCACTATCCTAATGTCGCTGAAACTTTATGCCAGCGGAACCGCCGACCTAAAGATGTTCGGAGCCTCATCAATAGAGCGCAGTTCTGTGCCATGGACTTATCATGCCAACAACCAGACTCTCTTCCTGAAGACTAATCCAAGTGAGAACAAAGGCTGGAATCTTCATGTCCTATCCTTCACCGGCTCTACAATGCAGATAACATTCCCGTTCACAAAGGGTGAAATGACCTTCAACCTTGAACGAAGTGACGGCTCATCGGGCGGCTCATCGGGCGGCTCATCAGGCGATTATGACGAGCCAGTGGCAATAGTTGTCCATGCAATCGTCTATTATAAAGCGACACAGAGATATGCATATAAGGGTACTGAGACCCATTATTTGAAAACTGTTGGCAATGATTTATGTCTTTACAGAAATTCAAGTTGCAGAGACCTACTTGGAGCTGTCGAATATAATCACGACAGAAGCAGAGGCGATTATGATGTAAGCTCGTATACCTATCGTGTAATCAATCCTAACTTTGAATATACGTATTACTATTATTTCAACTAAATTCCACCGTAGGGGCGCACCTTGTGTGCGTCCCCACAGTGGATTAGAGTTAATATCATGGAATCAGTAAGCCAACTTCTTTCCTTCGGTTGTAAGGTAGGCTGTCAAAAATTTAAGCCGTTTTTCTTTTCTTACATTTGAGGTCCAGCAGTCTCCTTACTTGCCTGTTTTCGAGCAGGGTCATGTCTTTCCAATCCTTTATATCAGCCATTCTCACGCACTCCATTTTCTCCTTAAAGTCAATCTTTCTTCGCTTTTCGCTGTCCGTAACTTTTCCGTACAGAGGCAAGGCCAGAACAATGGGTGTTATCCCGCAGTGTTTGTTTTCTCTTCCTGCTCCTTGTACCATGCCTTGCCGAGCTTGACACAGTCACCGAGCACCTCGCCGGTGGCAAGATACTTATAAGTAGGCATCTCCAAGAGTACAGGACGCAGACGCGAATATCGGGCTTGCCTTTTTCGTCAAGGCGGTCCTCGGCGACGTAAGTGTTCTTCACAGAGCAGATAAAGTTCTCAAAGCCGTCAATGTCGTAGCGGTCCACCACCTCGCACTCCATGGTCAGCGGACTGGCTTCGATAACCGGGGTGCCGTTCTCTCCGAGGTAATAGTCGAAAACATGACTCTTGTCGACCTGGGCTCCCGAGACGGTGCCGGTATAGTCGGCCTGGGCGAGAAAGTCGGGCGTGATGATGTTGAGCGACAGCTTGCCGGTCTCCTTGATGATGTGATTGCCGAAATGGGCATTGTGCATGCTGGCCAGCAGCTTGTTGTGCGACACGATGCCCACATGGGCTACGAGCAGGAAGTTGGCCTTGCCGTTGTCGTCCACGGTTCTGACGACGACCGCCGGTGTTGAGTAGAGTGCCAGTTTGGCACCTATGTTTTTCTTTTCCATTGTTGTCTGTTTAATCGGTATCACCAGCATATAGTATGATGATACTGGCTTTTTTTCTCTCTCTACTGCTATGTTCTCGCCAAAACTTCGTACTTTTGTAACATCATTATGAAGTTGGACAAAGTCATAGAGCCAATTAGATATCGAAAAGGTGAGAACGGCTATTCGATACTGAAGACAAGGGTAAAGTGGTACGATGTCCTCGTCACTCTGGTCGGCAACATGCTCGATGCCCTTACTCTATTCTAAGAAACAATATAAAATGCCTGTTACATTACTTCCTTCCCTTCTGATGGCAATCGTCCTTGTGGGCTTCACGCCGGGTCCTGCCAATCTCTTCTCGCTTCATTGCTCAATGAAGAATGGAGCGAGGAAAGCCATGACTATGTGGTTCGGACAGGTAGCTGGCTTTACCATTGCAGCAGTCATTGTGGCAATCATCACTCATCTTGTCGGAGCGATGATGGGTAAATATGTGGTAATACTAAAATATATCGGCTGTGCATACATCCTTTATTTAGCATGGCAGATCTACCGCAGTTCCAGCAAGGCAAAGGAAAGCGACAAGACTTGCACATTTCTTTCTGGAATGATAGTGCAGCTTACCAACGCAAAGATTATCCTCTTCGACTTAATGGCATACACAACATTCGTATTGCCTTATTCAAACAGAGTATCTGACCTGCTTATAGTAACTGCACTCCTTGAGATAGCCGGTCCCGATGCAAACCTTGTTTATCTCTTTGCCGGAAGAAAACTACATAACTTTTTCAACCGCTATCCACGGCAGATTGACACAGTTATGGCATTACTTTTGGCAGCCTGCGCAGTGTATATTCTATTGAGTTAAGGTAATATTTGCCCAATCCAAATAATTTCTGTACCTTTGCACCCGACTTCTTCAGAAGGAGACGCCAGGTATTGCTGCAGCCCTCACGTAGGATAGTCAAAGACAATAAGCTTTATGAATTGGATTATCCTGATTATTGCCGGACTATGCGAATGTGGGTTCACATTCTGTCTCGGCGAGGCCAAGGCAAAGACCGGCTTAGACCACGCGCTTTGGATTGGCGGTTTCATCGTGTGCATCATTCTTAGTATGGCACGGCTTATGCGTGCCGCCCACCATCTGCCGCTCGGTACTGCCTATCCCGTTTGGACCGGCATAGGAGCTGTAGGCACTGTAGTTATTGGAATTATCGTATTCCATGAGCCAGTATCATTTTGGAGAATATTCTTTATCACAACATTAATCCTGTCCATCATCGGACTTCAAGCAGTTTCAGCATGATGACAACACAATTCGAATTCCGTCCCATGCGCCGCAAGCGCCAGCAGCTCTCAGAGGAAGAGTGCATTGATATTCTCAACAACGCTACATCAGGCACTCTCGCTCTGTTAGGTGACGGCGGTTACCCTTACTCACTTCCCATTAGTTTTGTCTATGCCGATGGTAAAATCTTCTTCCATTCTGCACTGAAGGGACATAAGATTGACGCCATCCGAAGTTGCGACAAGGCTTCGTTCTCTGTCATTCAGAAGGATGAAGTAAAGCCAAAGGAGTACACGACTTATTTCCGTTCCGTCATCTGTTTCGGGCATATACATATTTTGGACAATGACGAGGACAAGATGAAGACTGTACGTCTGCTCGGCAACCGTTACAATCCAAACGACGAAGAGGCATTAGTGGCTGAAATTCACAAGAGTTTCAAGGCAATGTGCATGATAGAACTTGATATCGAGCACATGACTGGGAAAGAGGCCATAGAACTAATGAGAATGCGAGAGAAATAACGAACCATGCAATACGAGGATATTTGGCAGATACAGGACGAGATAACATCGGCGGTCAACTCGCTTGGCTATTCACTCTGGGACTTGCACTACGACCGCACGGCCCTCTCCTTCCGCATGGAACTGACAACTCATCTGTCCGACGACAACATCTCATCCTTCTGCTCACAGATGCCTCTGCAAGCAGACTATGACGGCGAGGGCAGCCAAGGCTCACTCTTCACGTTAGACCGATAAAATATAAAATTATGAAGATCAAGAATATAGACCATTTTGTGATAACGGCGCAGGACTTGCAAGCGTGTCTCGATTTCTATGTCGGGGCATTGGGCATGGAACACCACGAGAATAATGGGCATCACAACCTATATTTTCAAGGTGGTAAGATTTCAATTCATACGAAGAAGGGAGAGTTCCAGCCTGCTGCCCTTTACCCAACTTTCGGTTCGCAGGACTTCTGCTTGATAGTAGAAGACGATTTGGAGACCGTCAAGCAAGATCTGATGTTCAAAAAAATCAAACCTTTGACCGACATCGTAGAGCGGCATGGCGCACACGGAGTCATGCACAGCCTGTATGTCAGAGACCCCGATGGCAACCTCGTGGAACTAAGCTGCTATCATATCCAAAAAATATAGTAACTTTGTACAATGAATATTGATATTAAATACCACCTGTTATGAAAAAGGACATATACGACTCGTTAATTGAAATCGTCAGTGGCATGAGAAACTTCAAGAGTGCCGGTGGCAAAGCCTATCAGTTGGTTGATTGTAATGAGGATGGTATTGTGCTGCATGACGTTAAAAGAGACGAAGACATACAACTCTCGGAAGATGACATCTTGAATGGATTGTCGTTTGATGACGGCGACCGTACTGCCACCAACCTTAAAGATTGCATGCCGACAAAGCAAGCCGGAGCATTGGCGGCCATCTTCTTCACAATAGGCTATGAAGAGGATATTTCATACTATAGGTTCATTATGGGTGATGAGTAAAGCACGAAATGAATATTAACAACTCAATTTCTGAAAATGGCACGACAGAAAACAGACCCTTTGCATGTGGTAGTTTACCCATCCAACTTCAATGGTGATAACGGACATAAGATGCTATATGTATCTTCCAATGCCCGTGAGGAAATAGGACTTGACAAGCTTGACGATTTCTGCCATGAGTATGAGAATCTGCCCAAAGGCTATGTCATCCGATGCTTTGAGGCTCTGATGTATGCCATTCCTCATCTCATCGGCGACCATAAGCGAGTAAAGACCCCTATTGGAAGCTTCTACATCAAGCCGCAGTTCTTGCGTACAATGACCGAGGACGAGACCGTAACGGCCAATGACATTTGGCTTGGCGGCATAGACTTCCGGCCTACCAAGGAATTCCGTGAGGCGGTGCAGAGACAGTTTCACAGCATACAGATAGACCGGCGCAACCATCCGATAGACACCAATTATTACAGTCAGCGCAATCCCGAACTGGAGCGTTGCCTGTCGTCGGATGCCAACGGCAATCGTTATGTAACGGTAGAGGAATACCGTCGTGCCACCGGGCTGAGTGCCCATTCGGCAAGGAAATGCCTTGAGAACATGACAAAGGGCGACAATCCTATCCTGCAAAAGACGAAGATAGGCACCACCAACGTCTATACCGAGGTTTAGCACGATTTTCAACGCTTGTTTTCGCTGCCTGACAAACGATTGTTCGCTGCGTAGGTTTTGATCATTCCCTGCGTTGCGAACAATCTTTTTCTATAGCGTTACCATATAAGGAACATAGCTTCGACCCCATGAAAACGTAACTTAGTCCCCATGAGAACGCTGCTTCAACCCCATCAGAACATAGCTGTCCATAAACAACAACGTCATCAGCCTGTCTTTAATACAAATCACCTGCAATTTCTATTGGAGTAATTCTGTCACCTTCAGTGATATTATTCGAACTGATGGTTGCATGGTCAAGGGTGAGAGTCCCGGTGTCGAAATCGTAGCTCACCGAGCCAGTCACACCAAAGATGCTACTTAGGTCGTTGCAGTTCTCTGGAGTAACTTTGTGGCTCAAGATATAAATATCCGCCTGCGCTGTCTGCGGCATTGCGAGGGCGAACAGCAAGGCTATCGCCGCCATAATTTTCTTGAGTAATGTTTGTTTCTTCATTTTTTTTGTTTGCCTCCCTCTTGCCCCCCTTGTCTGCTTTTCGGAGGGAATGCCTTATAAGAGGCTCGGACGTTAGGATTGATGGATATTTTAGATTCTTGAATTTATTTTACTGCGAGGTGATTAAATCGAACTCCACTAAACGTGCGCTATTCTGCACTGGTTGCACGCCTCGATGTAAGCATTGCTCTTCACGGCTTCCGTATACTCTCGTCCTGCGCCAAGGCCACGTAGGGAGCCGAAGCGTTAAAATCGAACTGGAGTATTGCGCGGCAGGTGTTCTTTATTGGTTCGTAGAGGCGCATGAGAGCAATATATTCGCTCATGTGCTGATCATCGAGGTTGTGGCGCGCGAGGTCGTCCATGATAGCTTGTATCTCACGGTTAGTGATGATCATCAGTTTGATATCGCCATTCGCCTCATGCTGTTTATAGCGGCTGATGGCGTTGTCGGCTGCTGCACAGATGATATTGAACGGTGTTACGTTGAGAGCCAGGTGCTCTGCTATGCGGTCCACTTCGTTCCAGCGGGCTATGCGGTCGGACTCATTCTCGAAGAGGTTGACGGTGGTGCCGTCGATAGTCTTGGCAGCATACTTCTTCGGGTTCTTCACGCTCATCTTGACTTGGTTGGAGATGAAGCCGTTGTGGACAATTTGAGCCCGGACGAAGTGGTTGTAGGCCTCGTAGCTTTCGGGATCAGCGATGAACTCGGCGTAGTAGGAGCAGAGCAGCAAGTCGATGGCAGGGACGCTGATTCCGTTCACGTAGTTTACGAATTCGGAGCACGCCCCCGTTCTGCCGAAAGCCGTCTCAGCCTCTTCGAGCAGCCGGCATATCTTTGCGTAGACGATGATTGGCGTTTCGTCGTCAGGATTGTAGAATGCTCTGTTTTCCTCAGCATAATAAGGCTGATAGGGGAAAAGCGTTGTATCAAGTCTCTCCCATATACCTCGAATCTGCGCCGGTGATTTGGTGTAGTTTTTCTCCACCGAAGTGATGCCCGCTGCCGAGTCAGCTTCCATGGCCGTTGCCGATGGTCTTAGATTCAGCTTGTGGAGTGTTGCTATGCCACCGTAAGCGCCCTCGTAGCCGCAGGTCACTTCGATAGACGAGATTGCTGCCGACAGCCCCGAACTTTCCATTGTCTTGTCTGCGGTTTCATCCACATCCAACTTGTTCTCTATCACACTCTTATCTACTTTCTCCTAAGCGGCATTCTTCGTCTTGTTCTGAATATTGTCAAACTGCGCTAAGGCTGGCGTTGCGGTTGCAAATGCCAACGCTAAGACTGCCGACAAAGAGAGAATTCTGTTACGTATCATCATAATTATGCTCTTTTTTCTCTTAGATTTCTTCTTATTTTGTGCCTTTACCCCAATTCCATACCATTTATTTTATAATGTGAAAAGGGTCGCAATGCGATGCCAAAGAGTGTGGCTGTGGTTGTCGCCCGGTCCGTGACTCTGATATTCAGTATTATTCATTACTTGCTGGTCGGACTGCGGAGGCTCGGTATGACGATTGCCATTGGGAGTGACTCCACGGCGGTCGAGTTCCATTCCAATCATATCACGAATAGTGTTGAGCAGCTCTATGCGGTCCTCGGTGAACTGCATGTTGCGCTGTTGCTGTACGGTGAGTTTGTTGCCTTGCTGTTTCATATTGGTTTCTGTTTGGGTGCAAAGTTAATATGGGTAGGCACAATCAGGAATTGCAAAATCCGCCAACATTCTTGCAATATCGGACATTCTGCATTTTCATCGTCTTGCATAATCGGACATGACACATTTCTAACTTATTGATATACAATCTTCTACTACTGACATATTTACCAATATTAACAAATCAAGAATCTTGAAGATAGAATTTACTCTTACGATGTCAGCGTATAGGATTATCACCAACTTTGAAAGGCATAATCAGCGTTTTCTGTTGCTGTAGCTTTCGCTTATTACTTTGGTTTCAGTGTCGATTATAGGAATTTTTTTTCATTTTATGATAAATTATTCGGTATTAATTATTATCTTTGCGGACAAATAACTATTAAACGTCAATCATAATAATCAGAATACAACATATACATAACGCTAAATCATTGCCTATATGGAACGTCACCATACATTTTTGAGATGGCAGGCCATTCCTTTCGCATCATTCCGTCGGAAGGGCATGATACTGGTTTTCTCACTGTTTTGTATCCTCCTTCTCGCCGCATGCGGCAATAGCAGCACAAACCGGGAGGACGCAGCAAGGGATACCGCCACTGCCGGAAAAACCAATACAAAGGGGCAGGAGAATACCGTTGAGCACTGGCTGAAAGTATATGACGGTCAGGACGGAGGAGAACGTGTGGCCACCGCCAACCATATTTTCGACCTGTTTTATCATGAGGAGATGACCGACAGCTGCCTTGCCGTAACGAGCCGAACACCCTCCGACAGCATAGACATGTTGGTGTGGTATTGGGCCGGCGAATATCTATGGACTACCCAGGACTATACCGAGGGACTGCGATATGCCGAGAATGCCTTGCCGCTGACTTATCAACGGGGCGACCAGACACTGCAAAGCGACTGCGAGCACCTCGTGGGACTGTTCTATTTCCGACTGTCGGACTATCAGAATGCCATTGCACACGTGAGCAAAAGTCTGGATATAAGCAAGAAAGAAGGCGACAAGAGCCGTGCTGGCACCGCGCTGAATACTTTAGCGGGTATCAGTCTGACATCTAAGCAATTAGACGATGGCGAAAAATATATTCTTGAAGCGATACACTACTGCGAGGAAGCCAACGACTCCAACCTGTTGCCCATACGCTACGGAATGGCATCGGAGGTGTACCACGCCAAGGGCGATGATGTGCGGTCGCTGGATTATGCCCGTCGCGCTTATCAAATTGATTCACTATTGGGTAAAACCGCAAGAATGGGCATACGACTGTCGCAGATGGCAGCAGCACAAATGTCCTTGAAACAGGATGCAGCTGCTGAACAATCGGTCATGCGCGCCATCCCTATACTGGAAAAAGCTGGCAATGAAGAGTCACTCTCCATCTGCCGTAATCAAATGGGTGAACTGCTCAACCGCCGTGGGGCACACGCTGAGGCTGCCTCATACTTCAGAAAGGCTGCTCAGGCTTTTGCCGAGCGTAAGGACAAGTATAATGAGAGTCGGGCGCAGATGGGACTCTATGAGGCACTGAAAGAGAGCCATCCTTACGAGGCAGGGCTACATCTGCGGCGATATGCAGCTTTGAAAGACTCTATCTATCAGCATGATGCGGAGCAGGCTGTCAGTCAATACAATGTGAAATATAAGACTGAGGAACTCGCACATAAGCAGGAACAGGAACGGCTCGAGAAACGCGTCATACTCTTTGTGGCCATCGCTCTTATAGCCGTTCTGCTGCTCATTGTAGTGGTGGGCGTATATACGAGCAGAACCCGCCGCCGGAACCACATCGCACTGAAAAAGCTATCGGCTCTGCGTGAGCGTTTCTTCACTAATATCACCCACGAATTCCGCACCCCGCTCACCGTGATACTCGGACTGAGCCACGACCTTCAAGCTGATGACACCGTGGAGGTTAAGGAAAAGGCGCAATCTATTGAGAGACAGGGAAAAGCATTGCTCGAACTTATAAACCAGCTGCTCGACATATCGAAGGTGAAGTCGGCAGTGGGCAAAGCCGACTGGCGCCACGGCAACATCACCGCTTATATGACAATGGTCGTGGAAAGCTACCAGGATTTTGCTAAAAGTCATAATATCCAGCTACAGTATTTGTCGAAAGACGATGTGGCGATGGATTTCGTGCCCGACTACGTTAATAAGGTGATGAACAACCTGCTATCCAACGCAATCAAGTTCACACCCGAATATGGAAAAGTGAGTGTGGCAACATGGCGGGAGGGCGACAGCCTGCATATAGACGTCGGCGACACCGGGAAAGGCATGGACAAAAAGACCATTGCCCACGTGTTCGAGCCTTTCTATCAGGCTGAAAATGATTCACAGCACATCGGTACCGGAGTCGGACTTGCCCTTGTAAAGCAGATTATGGATGCCGTAGAAGGAAGTATCACCGTGGAGAGTAGGGTAGGCAAGGGTACGATCTTCCATCTCACCATCCCCATTCGAAATACTGTCGAGAAGGCCATCGGAGAAATGAATAACACTGCTGATACGGCATTGCTGGGCGAAGGTGGGCCTGAGCTTTCCGACAGTGAGTGTGGCGACGACAAGTGCCGGCTGCTCATCATCGAGGACAATCGCGACATCGCAGCCTATATTGGCGCGCAGTTTGCCGATCGCTATGCAATCAGCTATGCCACCGATGGCCGTGAGGGACTCGACAAGGCACAACAGCTCGTGCCCGACCTCATCATTACCGACCTGATGATGCCTGGAATGGACGGTCTGGAAGTGTGCCGCCAAGTGCGGGGTAACGACATCATCAACCACATTCCAATCATCGTCGTTACGGCAAAGATTACGGAGGAAGAGCGCATCAAGGGTCTCGAAGCCGGCGCAGACGCTTATCTCACCAAGCCCTTCAATGCCGATGAACTGCATACGCGCGTAGAAAAACTGCTCGAAGGACGGCGCCTATTGCAGGAGAAGTATGCACAGACGGCAATAGAGCGCAAGGACGACGAGAAACCGACGACCCCACAGCCCGCCAGCGCCGACCTGCGATTTCTCTCGAAGGTCTCGGATGTCGTCTATATGCAGCTCAGTCGGAACATGGGTGTCGACGTCTCGCTCATCGCATCCAATCTCTGCATGAGCACACGACAGTTCCACCGCAAGATGGTGGCACTAACCGGTTGCACGCCAACGGCTTATATTCAGCGCATAAAGATTAAGAAGGCAAAGACTCTGCTTGACGGGAATCCGCAAATGAACTTCAATGAGATAGCCGATAAATCGGGCTTTGGCGACTACAGCAACTTCGTACGGGCATTCAAGAACGTATGCGGCATTACACCGACCGAATACCGACGACGCGGAGGGCAGCAGGGCTCTGGACTTTAATGAGTTATGGCGGACTCTTTTTTTGTGTGTCTCTTTCTCAGTCTTGTCAATGCGGTGGAAGTGCGATATGGAGGTTCTACGGCTTCAAACGATGCTTGAAATTCTTCACATATCGCTGACAATCATGGCATTACGCAAATACCATCTGCACCAATACCATATAGGCGATTGTTCCCCCGGCTATCGACAGCATCATCTGACGGCGCCATACATGAAGCGCTACAGTGGCAGCAATGCCGATAAGTTCCGGAACGCCGTGATTTCCTGTTGTGATGTCGACGTTTTTCAGACAATACACTACTAACAGCCCGAAGACAGCAGCCGGTAGCACTGTGCCGAGATATTGTAGAAGCCTTGGTGTCTTTCGGCCATGAAACAGCGCGAAGGGCAGGAAGCGTGTTGTCATCACAGCAACAGCCATGCAGGCGATGGTGATAATCTGTTGTGCGAGTGTCATTTATCGTCCTCCCTTCTTTCCGATAATTGTGGCTCAGTCTCACAGGAATCTGTCGAAAAGCCAGATACCGTGACTGACTCCTCCTCACTTAACCTTGGCCGTAGAGCGATGAGAGCCAAGAGCATGAGAATCATGGCGGGAATGACAAAGTGGTCGGGACCAACAATGAGCAGACTGACTACAGACAGTACAACTCCCAAAGCTGCGCTCACATGGCTCTTGTCCTTCATCCATTGCTCCACAAAGATAACAACAAACATCGCGGTCATGACGAAGTCGAGGCCCTTGGTCGAGAATGTAATCAAATTGCCAAATATTCCGCCCAAAGTCGCTCCACTGAGCCAGTAGAAGAAGTCGAGGACCGACACCCATAGCATAAACCATCCCTCATCAACATGTCTGGGAATCTTTGCCGTATAGTTGACAGAGAATGTCTCATCGCTCATGAAATAGATTAGCAGTGGCTTCTTCCATCCCTTGTGCTTGAACCGGTCGAGCATCGTGATGCCATAGAACAGATGCCGGGCACCAATCATAAACGCCATGACGAAAGCCTGCAGTGGGTGGAAGGAGCCAATGAGAACCTTTACGGCTACGAATTCCACGCTGCCGCTATAGATAACTGCCGCCATAATCATAGGCCAGACGAACGAGAACCCCGACACGTTCATAAGTATGCCATAGGTGAGTCCGAGAAACCAATAGCCGGCGAAGATTGGGATAGTATAAGGGAAGGCGGCTTTCAGTGCCGGGAGCCATTTACTTGTATTTTTTCTTTCTTTCAATATGCGTATATCCTTGATTCTGCTTTATACTTTTTGGGGTATGTCCACCTCGGTGCCCGAGCACCCGCAATTAAGTACATGTTTCCTGAATAGAAAAACCCGAAACCGACTGTCAGACAATAACATAATCCGATATTGACCGTACAATTGGCCTACTGTCAATAAGACCGCATTCATGTTCCACAAATGTGCCACGAATGCGGTCGCACTGATGCCTGAATGAAGCTTAATTCTGCGCAGGCTCCCATTTACAGCGCACGGGAGAGACGATAGCTCCCTCTGCTTTTAGCTCCTTCATCGCCTTATCCACTTCCTTGCGGTCAAGGCCTGAGAGTTCTGCAATTTTACCTGCGTTGAGCGGAGTGCCAGCCTGCTTCATAGTCTCTAATACTGTGTCTTTTGTTGCCATAATAGTGTCTCCTATATTTGATGTTGTTGATAATGTATCCAAGTTTGAGTCATCTTCATCCATATCGTTTTCGGCTTTCTCGATAGCCTTCCAGTCAAGCAGATTGTTATCGAGAACGTCATTAATCAAAGATTCCGGCCAGATAACTGTATAGTCATCCAGTGAGATGTTGTCCATTAGCATCATCTCCTCTTCTGAATATACAGTGTTAAGTCTTGAACATATAATATCCAAAAGGATTTCTGCGTTGTCAAGGTATAAGTCTTCATTAAACTCATACAATTCATCAAAGAGCGCATCACTTCCATATTCCTTAAAGAACTGTCTCAACAAGTACATTTCCTCGATAGTAAACCGAAGTGGCTCATTGGTTCCTTGCGGAAGCTTATGGGCTACCTTACCAGTTTCATAATTCTTCCTCGGCTCGAACTCGAAGTAATAGTCCTTTTCGAAAGTGTCTCCTAAGTTCATTGTTGTATGCTGATGTGGTTTGCACGCAAAGATACGAATAAAGTTTGATACTCATCTACGATAGCCTACTTTTCTTTCAAAGATGCGTCGTTTGTATCAAACAGCGGACGGATGAGCTTCTCAATCTTCTCCAGCCACTCTTTGTCTATGTCATCGAAAGCACTATATCCTTTGCTATCAACGTCAATGACGGCAATCACGTTATCACCCCTGAAAACAGGAACAACGATTTCTGACCGTGACTTTGACGAGCACGCGATATGTCCTGGGAACTGGAGTACATTAGGAACAACGACAGTCTGCTTATCCTCCCATGCCTTGCCACAAACACCACGTCCTTTCTTGATGGTATAGCAAGCAACCTCGCCTTGAAATGGTCCCAGTTCAAGCGCATCACCCTTGACGATATAGAACCCGCACCAAAAATAATGAAGAAATGACGAGTGCAGGAGTGCCGACACATTGGCCAGTGCTCCGACATGATTGTCAACGTCCTTAATCAGAGATTCTACTTGAGGAAGGAGTTGCTCGTATGTCTTGGCTTTCTCCATCCTTATCACCTGCTTCTTTGTCAGATTCTCTTCTTGTATCTGACGCTGGCAGTCCTTGCAGATATACTGGCTACGGCTTTTGCCACTGAACTTCTCATTAGCCCTAAACCGACCGCATAACTTGCAGTACCATCCATGTTTGCTTTTCTTCTTCATAGCCGTCGTTTCAGTCAGAGAGTTGCGGATACTTATCCAAGAGCTTGTGCATCAGCACATCGAGATTGTCACCTAAGTCGCGGGAGTAGTCAACAGGCACAAATACCTCATGCGCCGGCATCTTAACCCCTAACATGTTCAACGCCTCGTGATATATGACAGGAAGATGGATGTCACCGAAGGCGAAAGCAAACTTGCCTCCGCAAGCAGTATAGTCGCTTATTTCTTGTTTGAACGTAGTCTTGTCCATTGTCTGTTTCAGATATTTGAGTACAAAGGTACAACTGTTTTGTGAAATCTCGATAAGAATTATTGCTTTCTGTGTTACAAAGTCGTGACTACCAAGTAAAGATAGAGAAAAAGACTCGGTTCAAGAGGGAAATGTTGTCAGCAAAATGTAAATATTTTAAGCATTTCTGACAACAATGGCACGATTTGTCATCTTTGGCCTTTGGGCACGCATATTGCACTGAGGATTAGTGAAGTTCGGACGTCGGACGAGGGCAACGAAAGGAACCTGAGGACGATGAAAAAGCTGAGGAAAGATTTTGCAAGTGAGCGCAGTCGAAAGCTTGCTTTCAGACTGCCGAGCGAAGCTAAATCTTATGGACAAACAAAGAATTAATTGATAATTAGGAGGTATTGACTTATGTTGTATCCAGTTTTAAGAGACATGAACAATTGGCTTGACAATGATTTCGATGATATGTTGAACACAAGTTGGATGCCGCGCATGAATGTCACAGCACCTGCTATCAATGTCAAGGAAAATGACAAGGCTTACGAAGTTGAGCTTGCAGCCCCTGGCACCACCAAGGATGACTTCAAGG
>Ga0256406_1004830_pt1 | contig 14981 bp, 9 predicted proteins | sample RumenRJG_03DNA_FD_185986 | JGI IMG/M metagenome (GOLD analysis project Ga0256406, IMG submission 185986) | Bovine rumen microbial communities from Lethbridge, Alberta, Canada - RJG_03 | ecosystem: Host-associated > Mammals > Digestive system > Stomach > Rumen | place: Canada: Alberta | collected... | reverse complement strand
GAAATGATTCAGTAACGGCAACCTCGCTCCGTATCAAGTCACGAGAAGCATATCCCAATGCGGGAATTCCTGCTGCCGAATTGACAGGTAAGACCGAAACCCCGGAAAACGAACAATTCCTCGCTCCGGGAGTTTTTGCTGTCCAAAAGCCGCCCACGCGTAAGGGTGGGCGGCTTTTTTTGTGTTTCTTGCATATAAGTTCCCAGTTCTGAGTTTTCCATCAGGGGCTGAAAGGGTTGAAACTTTGAACTCTCAGCTGTCTTCGGGACTGTAAGTTGTTCGGGACTCGGGACAGCGGGACTCGGGGTGGTGGCGGGCGTCAAAATTTGGAAGCCCGCCTTTTTTGATTTTCCATAAAAGTTCCGAGTTCCGAGATGACTTTCCTCCGCGGGACACTTCTATCAGGTTTGGTTGTCACTCATTTTGTAGTAAATGGTAAAAGTGAACAACTCTATAGATGGTTTAATTACGGGAATGATTATACATTTATATAGTTGTACTTTGATGAATGAATGGTTCATTCATCAATATCATGGTAAAATAAATATAATGTATTTAACTAAATAAATTGTTAAAACAAGTGATGTAATTAAAATTTGACCAGTTTTCGTATTTGCATAATTATCCGGGAGGTATTCTTATGGAACCCTATATCCAGAAACTTGACTATCTGCTTGAACTCAAAAAGACGAAGAAAGATCCAAACAGTATTGAATCATCCCAGTTTGCACAGGCCTGGAAAGAATTATGTGAAAAAGAGGGATACTCTGCAAGATCTGAGTCCTATTTATACAAGGGACTTATTTTCCGCGGAGCAGCGCCTTTGAAGGATTATATGAAAGATAGTGGAAAAGATCTGGAAGTTTTGCAGCAGGTTTTTACGGGAAAAGAGTATGGAATAAACTGTGCAACTACGTCCACGGTCCTTTTCCATTTACTGGCACTTTATCTTGATATGAAAAATCTCAATTTACAAATTGTTGTTGAAATTATCAGGAAAATACCGGCAGGATTAAAGAATAAAGAAGGAAAATTTTATGGGCAGGCCTGGAGGCCTTTGAAAAAATATCTTCTTGAGAGGCTTCATTGTGAACAATTACCTGCATGGAATGTGCTTTTTGAAGCTGGTTTGAAACCAGAGGAAGCTAAAGAATTTTGTGATTCCATCTGGGCGATTTTAAATTCCATGCCAGATCTGAAATTCTCCAAAAAGTGTCAGAACAATATTAAATTACTTCAGATCTGGATGAAGGAATTTATTGAACCTGAGCAGCCAGAAGAAGCAAAGAAAGACGCACCAAAAAGCGAAGAAGCAAAAACAGAGGTAAAAGCTGAAGTTAAAACAGAAGCAAAGGCTGAAGATAAAACGGATGTAAAACCAGAAATAGATACTAAACCGGAAGAAACCTCAAATAAAGAGAATGAACCGGAAAGTGCGTTAAAAGTAGAACCAGAAGCAAAGCCAGAACCAAAACCAGAGCCGGAAGTTAAGCTTGATATTATTGCTGAGTATAAGGAAAAAGCCCTCCGGTTATCTTCTGAAAACCAAAGTTTGAAAGAGGAAACGGCAGCATTGAAGGCGGCCCTGAGTGAAAAGGAAGCAGATATAAATTCCAGTCAGGTTCAAATAAAAGCTATGAAATCTGAAAATGACAGCCTGAAAGTGAATCTGCAATCAAGGCGGGATGAAATTAATCGTTTACATATTCAGATACAGACTGTACAAACTGAACTGAATCATAAAATTGAAGACATAAAAGCACTAACTGATGAGCTCCATGACAAAGAAGAGGAAGCTGAGGGAAAGGAGCTGTTAATTAATATGTTAAGTAACGGGCAGGGCGATCAGGCTGGTATTGCTTTAAATAAAGTTGCTGAAAATCTAAAAGGTGAGTATGCTGATTTCATAAGTGCACTTTCCATACCAATGACGATTGAACTGGGGGAAAATATGCGCAAGCAATTGAAAAAAGTTTTTGAAATACTGAACAAGTCCGGCGTAAAACTGTGAGGTAAACTGAGGATGACAGTTAGAACAATAAACAAATTACAAAACTTTTTTGGGATTGATTTTGGGACGACCAGCAGTGCCCTGGTTGGATACACAACGATGGGAAAAACGAAAGTAAAATGGAGAATTGGAGATAATACGGAGCGGCCTATCCCATCTGTGATAGCTATAGATAATAAGACTGGACAGGTATATAAGGGACGTGAGGCATGGGAAAAAGAAGCCGAACTGAGTAAAACATGTACTTGTGTGCCTTCTGTAAAAACAATCCTCGACAAAGATGATACTTATTTCATTGCAGGCAAAGAGTGGAACAATATTGATATTGCTGCAGAGCTTTTTAAAGCTTTAAAGGAAAGAGCTAAATCTTATAAACATCTGGATATAAGTGCAGCTACTGTTGCCATTCCTATAGGGTTCAGTGTGAAAAAGAGAGAAAATCTCCGTAAAGCTGCCCGTATGGCAGGCATAGAAATTAATTCTTTCATAAGTGAACCAACGGCTGCTTTTTTCGCAAATTATAAAGATGTGCGAGGCGACACCATAGTTGTAGTTTTTGACTGGGGCGGCGGAACGCTTGATATTTCTGTTATTCAAAATGTAGGCGGTATGATTTCAGAACTGGCTACCGGTGGATTGCCAATAGCCGGAAATGATATCGATGATAAAGTTGCCAGAAAAGTTCACTCCAGAATAGCACGCAAAAAAGGTCTTCAAATCAGTTTCGATGATATGGATCCGGCAGATCAGGATCTATTACGAGTAAAGGTGGAGGCTGCCAAAAGAGCACTGGGGGATGTAGATTATTCAGAAATCACAATGAATAATTACGGTAAGTTTGGCGCCTGCGCTGAAACGCTTGATTATGACTGGTTTGCAGCTATTATAGAACCGGAAGTTAGCGAAGCTGTTAAGACATTGAAAAAAGTAATAAACGATTCAGGCGTCGGTCTGGCTAATGTTGACCGTATTCTAATGGTTGGCGGCAGCAGTAATCTGAGGACACTGGAAGAAAAGCTTGAGGATGAAGAAGACCTTTATGATAAAATTCTATTCCCTGAAGAAACCATGTGGAATGTCGGTGAAGGTGCTGCTTTACTGGATATGACACCGGGGGCTTATTATTCAAATCAGGAAATCAATCTTATTTTAAGTGATGGTACACCATTCCCCCTGCTAAAAAAAGATGAACCACTGGAAAACTGGCGTAAACATTGCAGCTTTGGCGTGGTAGATACCACAGATGAGGCTCGTATTGTATTTGGCGGGAGTAAAGATATCGAAGAATCCTCAGATCGATTTATTTCTCTGCCTGTTTATGGCTTTTTGGAAGAAAAAGTTCTCCTGGAAGCAGCGGTTGATAAGAACAATGTCTTCAGAGTCAGAGCTCAAAGTCATAACCGGCCTAAAGAGTATAGTCGTTTCTGGAACTATACAAGACTGAAATCTTACTATAAATTACCGAATAAGCTGGTGTAATTATGGAATCTGATGAAAGAAGTTCCCTGACATTTAAAAGCAATCTGCAGCCGGTCCAGGATTTTCCTATGAATGGGAAAGAATTGCCCTGGGATGATGAAGTATTCCTTGGCAAAATAGAGGACCCGGCTGCTTTGGAAGAAATGGAAAAATCTAAAACATCCAGTTCTTTCAAAAGATTACCTTATTCTTTAAGTCCGAATCAGAGAGAAATATATAGAAGGGTGTCGGGACACTGCGCTTATGCCTATCCGGACGATTATCCATGGGGGACAGTTAAAAGAGCAGATGGGCGAATTGGCCCGGCATGTCGTTGTACCAGGGAGGATTGTAAATATTTTCATGAATGCAGGGTAAATTTTAATGCCAGAGAACTGGAAGCTTCTAAAGAAAATAATTTGAGTAAGGTTCAGGAGTTTGAAGAAATTTATCGACAGGCTGCAGCATCTTCAAAAACATCATCTTCCGAGAAAAAAAGATTACCTGTTGAAATTCTGGGACCAGAAATTTCTGAACCAAAGCCCGTCGAGAGAACTCCTGCTGACGGATCTTTGAAGCCTGATAAATTATCGGGGAAGAATATAAATCAAAAACCTGAAATAAAGCCATTGCCTGCAGATAAACCACCTGTGGGATCTTCAGGTCCTGTAACAGTTGCCGCTCCACGGTCTGAGCCGTTGCCCTCACCAAAGATTGACGATAAATCTGGTGATAAATCCAGTGAGAAGTCCTCCGGGGGAAAAATTGCAACTATTAATCCGATAAGATCAGGAGGTAAGGGAAGAGGGCATCAAGTACTCCGAAGACCACATCCTGTTAATAATGTTTATAATGGAAACCCTGCTCCTGCTGCTCCGCAACATAAAATTCCGACATTTGCTTCATTTAAAGATGTCTCTCAGGAGTATATTGAGCAATTACCTGTTGAGAAGAGGCTGGTGGTTAATGCCGGTCCCGGAACGGGTAAAACCTACACTCTGATTGAAAAAATCAAGTATATGACAGATCAGGAAACGGTGGATCCGGAAACTGTACTGGTACTCTGCTTTTCCAGAGCAGCTGTAGAAGTAGTACGAAAGCGTCTTAGTCAGGCGGCAGATGCCATATCTGCCAGTGCAGGGTTTGCGCCGGCATGGTGGCAGGTAGAAGTTCGGACTTTTGATTCCTTTGTTACGGCTCTTTTATCTCAACTTATTGAATATATGCCGGAACTGTTACCATTGGGATACACTCTTGAAGGACAGGGATATAACGATCGGATTCAGACTGCGAAAAAGGTATTTATAGACCATCCAAAAGAAACGCGGGAATCCATTATGGGAAACTACCGTCATCTTATTGTGGATGAAGTACAGGATCTGGTTAGTGATCGTGCTGATATGGTCTTTAATCTTCTTAAAGATTTACCTGATGAATGCGGGTTTACCCTTTTAGGGGATTCTTGTCAGGCGATTTATGACTATCAGGTTAATAAGGGAGACGATAATCAGAGTAAGACTTCATCGAAAGATTTTTACCAGAATATATTTAATGCTTTTCCTGGTGCTGAATATCTGTCTTTGACCCAGAATCATCGCCAGACACGCAAAAAACTGGGTGATTTGACTCTGAGTTATCGCGAATCTATTTTGAAAGGTGACGAAGATGACCGGGTTGATGAAGCAGATAAGCTTATAGAGCTAATTCCGGTATCTGATTATGACATGAGCCTCTTTGATCAGCGTGATGCCGAAAAATATCTGAAAAAAGGTACGTTAGGTATTTTAACAAGAAATAATGGCCAGGCACTGCGTATCTCTGCGTGGCTTCGTAAGAATAATGTGGAGCATCGGTTGCAGAAGCCTTTGGGGAGAGCTCCTCTGGCTGAATGGATTGTAGATATTCTAATGAAGGCACTGGATGAAGCAGATGTCATTGATCATGAGGAATTTGTGGAAATCTTCAGTGAAAGATATCCTGAAAAATCCGCAGATGTAGAAAGGTACTGGAAGGCGCTGACTGCACCTCTTATCAGAGGTGGTAGAGAGGACCATTTTGAAATTGAAAAGGTATTGAAGGGCATTTATCAGAATGGAATTGACCCACTGCTTTTCATTAATCCTGATGAACCGGATTATAAGATAACGGTCAGTGATGTTCATCGTGTAAAAGGCCGGGAATTTGATACGGTCATGATTATGAATGAAATTATCCCGGGATCTGACGTACAGAAGGCGAATGCAAAGTATGATGGCTGGGATGAGTATGCAGAGCATAAGGTGTCATATGTCGCACTGACAAGGCCAAAGGAAAAGCTGCAAACTATTAATATTCCTGAAAAGTATCTTTCGATGTTCAAATACATCTATTTTTCTAATGATGAAATTCGTCGATGCTCAACCGCAAGTCGTTCTTTCAAGAAACGATACCTGGTCAATTTCGAAGTCGGAGACATTGATGATATAGATGAAAGATCCCTGGCAATTGGGCCTAAGCTGCAGGACTGGATTAATCAGCTTCATTGTGGCGAAAGACTGCGTCTTATTAAAAATTCTGGTGAAGAAAGTCCCGTACAATATAATATTGTTCCGGAAAGTGATGAGGATTTTGTCATTGGGCATACATCAGAATCTTTCTACTGGAGTCTGTTAAAAGCAATCAGGAAAATCAAAAAATTGGGAACTTATTCTGTTTATCCCAAACTTTTCCCCAATATCTTCCAGGATGTGTATTTTGATGGAAGAGTAACCTGTATTTCTTCTGATGGTCATGGACTTAAAGGCGCAAGAAAAGTCGGAAGTATGTATCTCTGGAAGGGAATCAGCATCAGAGGTTTTGCTGAAATGGTGAAAGATTACTATTAATCAGGAGGAAGTATGGATAAATTCTCCGAGTTTTACAAAGCCAGAAATATTATCAGCGATATTCTTATAAAAGATCTCATCGGTCCGGTTAAAGAAAATGAAATTTTATCAGAATTACCTACCCAGTATTACATTATGGGGAAACTTTACCCGGCAGAAGATACAGAAGAAGCTTTGAATATGGCCAGTGATTCGGTACTGGAAAATCCTGCAGATACCTATGATGCTTCCATTTCATTAAGTAATCAGCGAAACCCCTCCTCTATGGGTATTACATGTACCCTGAAGCCGGGGGTAGATTGTATTTGTGTATCTAGCAGTTATGCTTTTTATGAATCCTTATCTGCGGGTGAAGCAGGCGTTGAACCAGACGAGTCGGAAAAAGGGAAAAAGGAAAGTATATACTGGAAAAGGCATGAGTATCATTTTAAAAAAGACATGATGCTTGGCATGGGGAAAGGTAAAATTGCAGAGGTTACTCTTGATCATGGTATGCTGATTCAGGCCTTTTCGCATGAAACGTATCAATCTGGAGAACGGGTCATTACTGTCGTATTATTGAATACAAATGTTGCAAATCCTAAAGATACACCAGTAGAGAAAGCAGGGATGTGTGCTTTTCAATGTGAAATCAGAATTTTCGATAAAAGAAATAGGCCTGTTTTTACAGAGACCAGTCATGCTGAAAATTTTTCTACGGATGAAGAATTACAGGAACTCGAGCTGCTTTACAAAGATGTGCATGCTTTTGCACAGGGACACGGGTGCGCAGCCGACTGGGACAGGGATTCAGTGAATGGAGAACCTTTGTGGGTAGGGTCTGTATGGATGCCGAAGTTTAATCTTTCCCAGATGATGCCGGCCCAGAGAGGTAATTCCAAAGTTTATTCCATTAAATTTCTTGCGTACTCAGATTCGACAGCAATTGTAAGTGCATTGAGGCAGATGACGGATTCCTATGAAGCCTGGATTCAGGGACAAGAAAACAAGGCCAGAAGCCTTGAAGTAAACTATCAGCCTGCTGCAAAAAAGAATATTAATAAATGCAGGGAAACACTGGGACGGATTAGACATTCCATTTATTTGCTGGATTCTGATCCGGTCGCTATGCAGGCTTTCAAATATGCTAATGAGGCAATGCTGATTCAGAGAGAGCAATTTCTAAAAAGGACCGGAGTTCCTTTTAATGCGGACAAAATTACCTGGTACCCATTCCAGCTGGCATTTATCGTGCAGGAAATATCGTCTTTCGTAGACAAAGATAGTAAGGACAGAAAGCTGGCTGACCTGCTCTGGTTCCCGACTGGCGGGGGCAAGACAGAGGCTTACCTTGGAATTTCAGCGTTCGTTATCTTTCTGAGAAGACTTCGTAATCCGGATGATGACGGAGTAACCGTCATCATGAGGTATACGCTTCGACTTCTGACTCTGCAGCAGTTTGAACGTGCCAGTCTCATGATTTGCGCATGTGAATTACTGCGTGAACGCTACAAGCTGGGTGGATCGGAAATTTCCATCGGACTGTGGGTTGGTGGTGGATTGACTCCAAATAAGCTGACGGAAGCAGAAAATAGTATCCTCAAACAGCAAAATGGGGCACTTGTCCGTTCAGGAGAAACCAATCCATGTCAAATTCAGGTTTGTCCCTGGTGCGGGGCTGAACTGACTCCACACGATTATCTGGTTGATAAAGATTCTGGCCGGATGATTATTAGCTGTTCAGACCCGGATTGTGAGTTCCACAAAGACAGACGACCTGCCGGATTACCGCTTCATATAGTGGATGAGGCTGTTTATAACTATGTGCCGGCATTCATTGTAGCTACTGTCGATAAATTTGCACAGATTCCTTTAAGTGATAAACCGGCTGCCATTTTCGGGGTTTCCAATCATAAAAATCCACCTGAATTAATCATCCAGGATGAATTACATCTGATTTCCGGACCATTGGGGACTATGACCGGAATCTATGAAGCGGCTATCAGCGAACTTTGCAAATATAAAGGTGGTCCGGGAGCCAAAGTAATTGCTTCTACTGCGACTATTCGCAACGCAGGCTGGCAGCTTCTGGAACTGTATGGTAAGAATTATACCCAGTTTCCTCCTCAGGGTATTAGTATTAAGGACTCTTATTTTGCAGTGGAATCCAAACCGGAAAATAAACCGGCAAGGCTCTATTGCGGTGTAATGGGAGTTGGTACGACACCTACAACCACATTGATTCGTGTGGATGCGGCACTTCTTTATGCGTCAAAAGTACTTGAAGCACTTCACTTCCCCAATAAGGTCATTGATAATTTCTGGACTATTACTGGCTATTTCAACAGTTTGCGTGAACTGGGCGGATCCAGTATTCGCATTCTGGATGACGTGCAGAGTCGTTTCTCCTATCTTGCTAAAACAAAATTTGATGGAATAGCATTTAATTCAGTGGTACCGAAAGTAGATCCGGATAAGAAATATGACTTTATGGTAGAACTGACAAGTCGTATGGACAATTCAGAAATTACTTCGGTCCTTCAAAAGCGTTTGAAATGTGAATATCATGATGGTAAACACAGAGAAGTACTTGATTTCCTTCTTGCTTCCAATATGATTTCAGTTGGCGTTGATATTGGGCGACTGGGGACTATGGTAGTTACTGGACAGCCAAAGACCAATGCGGAATATATTCAGGCTACCAGCCGTGTTGGTCGTGAAAATCCCGGCCTGGTTGTAACTATTTATAACTCATCCAGATCGCGGGATCGTTCTCATTATGAACAGTTCGTAAAATACCATTCGGCCTTGTATAGATATGTAGAGGCAATCAGTCTAACTCCGTTTGCAGATCGGGCAAGGGATAGAGGACTTCAGGCGCTCTTTGTGTCTCTGTGCAGATATTTGATTCCAGGGATGCTGGGAAATAGTAGTGCAGGACGCTTCTGTTCACCTGATAATGATTTAAGGGAAAAAGTAAATCAGATAAAAAAGATGATTATCCATTATGTAGGTATTGTTGATCCGGATGAAGTAGAGAATGTCCAGTACGAACTGGATAATATTGAAATGCAGTGGATCATAGAGGCTCGACAGGGAAACCTTGATTACAAAAATTATAAGGGTAAAAATGAATTACTAAAGCCTGATACCATGGATGATCGGTTCCGTACCATGAACAGTATGAGAAGCGTAGAAGAACAGTCTGGAATCTATTTGCTGGGGAGGTGATCTTGAAAATATGCTGAACTTTAATATGAAAGCTAAAAGTAATGCTTCCGGCAGCCAGAAGAAGAAACAGAAAGTTATAGGACAGTTAAGGCGTACTCAGCTTGTAACCACTTTTGGTATCGGAGCAATCGTAGATATGCCCGAGTGTTCAGCTATTATGGCAGCTGCAGATTACTGGAACCGTTATAGTCCCACACTAGTTGAACCAAGTCTTCAAAAACTTTTGAATGTCAATGGATTCAAGCTGCCCTATGTATCAGGCGATAGCGATCATACGAAAAAACCGGATATACCTGCATTCCGGTTTCCAATCTGGCATTTTTGCCCGTCTTGCGGGAGCTTGAAACCATATTGGGAATTTGATGATAAGGATGGAATCCTGTGTCACAGGTGCAATAAAAAAATTATTCCGTCCAGGTTCGTAGCTGCCTGCATTAACGGACATCTGGAAGATTTTCCGTATAAATGGTGGGTCCACAAGGGACATCTGGATGATTGCCCTGCAAAGGATAGGGACGATTGCCTGAAAGTCACTTTTTCAGATAAAACTGGTGGATTGGAAGGCATCGTTATTACATGTACTGCCTGCGGAAAGTCGAGAAGTATGGCGGGCAGCATGAGCAAAGGTGCTCTTATTGGATATAAATGTCATGGACATCGTCCGTGGATTGGAATGAAATCTGAATATAATGATCCAGTCGATTGTGAAGCCGAAATGAGAGGACTCCAGAGAGGCGCATCTAACGTGTATTTTTCTCAGACCGTAAGTGCCTTAACCATTCCGCCGTGGAGTACTGAAATCAATCAGGAAATTGGTAAACACTGGAAGGAAATTGCTGAGCTGGAGAACAAAGGTGTATCCGATGACCTTTTGGAAATAATGGTTAGAGCGCTTTTCAAAGATTTTCTGGAAAAACATCAGGACGATGGAACCGTTTTAGCTCGTGTTATGGGTGGAATTAAACAATATCAGAAACAGAACTCTACAAATAACTATACAATCAAAGATCTGTATGAAGATGAATATCAGACGTTCTGTCTGGGAGACTATGAACAGGTTGAAGATACTCAGTTCAAAATTGAAAGGGCAGAAGTTCCTGACTTTTTGAATGGTTACATAAAAGATGTGATCATGGTTAAACGTCTTCGTGAAGTACTTGCGCTAAAGGGGTTCCGAAGAATCACGCCCGAAAAACCAGATTTTAATAATCCTGAATTTAAAGGATATCATCTTGGTGAGACAAACGATCTGGTTCCGCTCAGTAAAAATAAACTGGACTGGCTGCCGGCTATTGAAATGCTTGGAGAAGGTATTTTTATCAGACTTGATGATGAGCGCTTAAAAGAATGGGAATCAAGAAATGATGGGTACTATAGTGCCATGGCTGCTCGTTTGGCTAAGAGTAATGTAGGATGTCCCAATTTTTCCTCCAGATATGTACTTCTTCACACTTTATCCCATTTACTTATTCGCCAGTTATCGATGGAATGCGGGTATTCCGGTGCAGCTATTAAAGAGAGAATTTACAGCACCTATCCGGATTCAGAAATTGAAATGGCCGGTATACTGCTTTATACTTCATCTTCTGATTCTGATGGCAGCCTGGGCGGACTTGTCAGAAATGCTTTGCCAAAGCCTTTTGAAAATATTGTAAGAAATATGCTCCAGGAGGCATCGTGGTGCTCCTCAGACCCTGTATGTATTGAATCTAAAGCGCAAGGGTTTGATTCACTGAATTATGCTGCCTGTCATGCCTGCACACTTCTTCCCGAAACCAGCTGCGAGATGAGAAATTGTCTTCTGGATCGAGGCGCAGTAGTTGGTTCAATTGAAGACAGGAAACAGGGATTCTTTGGCGATTTGTTCTAATTATGGAACTAAATAAATCAGATAAAACAGTACTTTTGGAGAGGTACTGTTTTATTTTTGAAAAAGAGATTTTATTTGAAACGATTTTGAAAATCGAATAAATGTGTGGTAAAATGTAGGGAAATAAAATACATCATATTTTTCCCGGAGGAGTAATGAAGAGAGTTAATATCAATCTTGATTCTGAATTGATGGATATGATCAATGACCGCTTGGATAAGACGGGGGAATCATTACAGGATTTTATGACAAATGCTATGCGTGTGGCTCTGCAGAATTCAGAAGAGGAGAAGAAGGGCAAGTTCAAATTTATCGACCTCTTTGCGGGCATCGGGGGCATGAGGATTGCCTTTGAGAAGGCTGGCGGGAAGTGTATGTATTCTTCGGAATGGAACAAGTACAGCCAGAAGACTTACTTTGCCAATTTTGGGGAACTTCCGGATGGAGATATTACGAAGGTAGATGCCAGGGCTATTCCTGATCATGATATTCTTGTGGCTGGTTTTCCATGCCAGCCGTTCAGTATTGCCGGTGTAAGCAAGAAGAAGAGCCTGGGAAGAGCCACCGGTTTCGAGGATAAGACGCAGGGCACCCTGTTCTTTGACGTGTGCCGCATCCTTAAGGCAAAGCGTCCTTCCGCATTTATGCTGGAAAATGTAAAGAATCTGAAGAGCCATGATCATGGAAATACATTCAAAGTCATCATGGAATCTCTGGAAGAACTGAATTATGAAGTGTTCACGGCTATTCTTGATGGTCAGAATTTCGTGCCCCAGCATCGCGAACGTATACTGATCATCGGATTTGACCGGGAACGTTTCGGCAATGACGTGAAATTTGAATTCAATATCACCCCGGTTGAACCAAAGCCGGTGGTAAAGAATATCCTTATGGACAAAGTGGATGATAAATATACATTGTCTGATAAGCTCTGGAGTTATCTGCAGAATTATGCAGCCAAGCATAAAGCTGCAGGAAATGGCTTCGGGTATGGTATCGCTCCGCTCGATGGAATCACCAGAACTCTGAGTGCCAGATATTATAAGGATGGCTCGGAAATACTGATTGCACAGAAAGGTAAAAATCCCAGACGTCTCACTCCCCGCGAATGTGCAAGACTTATGGGCTTCCCGGACTATTTCAAGATTCCCGTTTCCGATACACAGGCCTATCGCCAGTTCGGAAATTCAGTGGTAGTACCCCTCATGGCCAATGTGGCTCAGCTCGTTGTGAATAAAATGTTCGAACTCAGGAAAGAAAAAAGATTAACGGAATAAAGGGGATTTTAGTATGCTGTCCAAAGAATGCTCCAAAGTAATCCAGTCAGTGCTTGATTCAGAAATGTCTTTCTGCAAATTTCTGTCGGCCAATGACTCCGGCGCTACTGGCGGTCATCAGTCCGGGATTCTGATTTCCAAAAAGGCAGCGACTATGCTTTTCTCAGAATACCTTCCACCAAAAGGCATTCTGAAGAGAGAAATCAAGATTTCCTGGCCTGACGGATCCGTCACGGACAGTGTATTTACCTGGTACAGCAGCAAAAACGAACTGCGTATCACAAAATTTGGCCGCGGGTTTCCATTTTTGACGCCGGATCAGACCGGTTCTCTTTTCATTTTTACAAGACAGGATAAAGAAGACTATTCCGGCTTTTTCCTGAATACCGATGATGAAATAGAAGAATTCCTCCAGACTTTTGCTATCAGCCCTGTCCAGACCAACGATCTGATTCATCTGAAACCGGAACCGACGGAAGAACTTCATGAGCATCAGCTTGAAAAAGTGGCAGAGCAGCTTCTTGAGCAATATCCTTCTTTCCCGGATACAGAGGACATGTCAGCGGCTGCACGTTCTCTACGGTCTATTCTTTTCAATGAAGAAAAACTGGCTATTCTCAATCCGGATAAACAGCTCATCAACTGGACCGATGAAGAATACCGGCTTTTCAGAACGGTTGAAAACGTAACCTATGGCCCGCTTCTCCGCAAAGGTTTTACCAGTGTGGAAGAATTCACGACACTGGCCAATAAAATATTGAACAGAAGAAAAAGCCGGGCCGGGAAGAGCCTGGAACATCATCTGGAAACACTTTTTGATGCTCATCATCTTCTTTATACATCCCAGGCAATTACGGAAGGGAAAAAGAAACCGGATTTCATTTTCCCATCAGAAGATGCCTATCACAATCCGTTATTTTCAGCGGACAACCTGATCTCTCTGGCTGCCAAGACTACCTGCAAAGACCGGTGGAGACAGGTTATTACAGAAGCAGACCGTATCCCTGTTCATCATCTATGCACCCTTCAGCAGGGAGTATCTGAAGCCCAGATGGATGAAATGGAAAGTGAAAATGTCATTCTGGTCGTGCCCAAGCAGTACATTACTGCCTATCCGGCTTCCAAAAGAAATCGCATCTGGACGCTGAAAAAATTCATTGACTTTGTCAAAGAAAAAGAAAATATAAGGTAAAGCCATGGACAGCATATCCAAAGAACATCGAAGCTGGAACATGAGCCGGATCCGGTCAAAAAATACAAAACAGGAAGTCCTCGTCCGAAGCGCTCTGTTTCGTGCGGGATTCCGTTTCAGAAAAAATGACTCCCGCTATCCCGGCAAACCGGATGTGGTGCTTCCTAAATATAAAACAGTCATCTTCGTGAATGGCTGCTTCTGGCATCACCATGAAGGGTGCAAACTGGGTTATGTGCCAAAATCCCGAACTGATTTCTGGATGAAGAAATTTAAAAGGAATCAGGTCAATGACAAGCTGAATAGAGATGAGCTTGAAAATATGGGCTGGCATGTAATTACTGTCTGGGAATGCGAGCTGAAAAATGATTTTGATGGAGTGATAAAAAGACTTATTAATGTCCTGAAAAATCGAGTATCAAATATTTAAGCTGAATTATTTACCAAAACATGAAGTATAAAAGTTCGGGAACGATTTTGCGTTGTTCCTGAACTTTTATTTTTTGCTGATATATGCATCATTTAGTAAACTCTTTTAATGATCGACAATAATCGACAGTAATTCGTATTAATTAACAAATTTATTGTCAGAACATATATTTTGTGGTAATATAATCTAAAATGCAGGAGGTGTTTACGTATGAACGATGAAAAATGGGTTTCAATGAAAGATATTTGTAAGCACCTTGGCTGCAGTAGAGAAACGGTTATGAAGTTGATCAAGAATCAACAGTTGCCTGGTTATAAATTTGGTGGAAAAATTTGGAAATTTCAAAACAGCGAAGTAGATAAATGGGTTCGGGAAAACGGAAATCAGGCCATCGAGGAAAATGGTGAGGGATGACGGATGTTTAAAACAATCGATTTATTTGCTGGTGCAGGTGGACTGAGCCTGGGGTTTAAATTAACAAATCAGTTTGAATTAGTTGCAGCTGCAGAAATCAATAAAAATGCCAGGGAAACCTATCGAAGAAATCTGGTAACGAATCCTGAACATTTTGAATTTATTGAAAATGTGATTGGATATGATTTTGTAGCACTTAACCAAAAGTTTAATAATGAAATTGATGTTGTTATTGGTGGACCACCCTGTCAGGGA
>Ga0256406_1004828_pt1 | contig 14983 bp, 17 predicted proteins | sample RumenRJG_03DNA_FD_185986 | JGI IMG/M metagenome (GOLD analysis project Ga0256406, IMG submission 185986) | Bovine rumen microbial communities from Lethbridge, Alberta, Canada - RJG_03 | ecosystem: Host-associated > Mammals > Digestive system > Stomach > Rumen | place: Canada: Alberta | collected... | reverse complement strand
TCGCTGACCCGGAAGGAAATCTGATTGAGATCGGTTCCTGGAATAAACCTTATGAAGAGAAGGATTTGACGGAGAGTTAAAAAAGCATGGCGTTTGATTATAAGAAGGAATACAAAGAATTATATATCCGATAAAAATAAAAGGAGATCAAATGTAATATGCATTTTGTGGATGCGAAAGGACTGCTTACCGGGAGCGGTGGTCACTATGGAATGAATATATACAGAGGATGTTCCCACGGCTGTATTTATTGTGACAGTCGCAGCCGGTGTTATCAATTTACGCATCCTTTTGAAGATATAGAAGTCAAGCAGAATGCGCCGGAACTTTTAGAGTTGGCTCTTCGCTCAAAAAGAAAAAAGGGTATGATCGGAACCGGTGCAATGTCAGATCCGTATATGCATTGTGAAGAAAAGTTGCGGCTGACAAGGAAGTGTCTTGAAATCATACTGCAATATGGTTTCGGTGCCGCGATACAGACGAAATCGGATCGTATCCTTCAGGATATCGATTTGCTGGAGGAGATAAACCGTTCCGCGAAATGTGTGGTGCAGATGACGCTCACGACATGGGATGATGACTTGTGCCAGGTACTGGAACCGAATGTCTGTAATACAAAGCGGCGGGTAGAAGTTCTGGAAGAAATGCAGAAAAGGGGAATTCCTACTGTAGTTTGGCTGACTCCGATCCTGCCGTTCATCAATGATACGGAAGAAAATATTACATCTATCCTGCATGCGTGTGTTCAGGTCGGCGTCAAAGGGATTATAGATTTTGGAATGGGACTGACACTCAGGGAAGGTGACCGGGAATATTATTATGCTGCGCTGGACAAGCATTTTCCGGGGATGAAGGAACGCTACATCAAACGATATGGAAACGCGTATGAACTGCCAAGTCCCCAAGCCGGGGAACTGACTAAGATATTTCAAAGGATCTGTAAGGCAAACGGGATTCTGTCAAGTCCGGAGGATTGTTTCCGGTTTATGAATGACCTGCCGGAGAAATACCCGCAGATGAGTATATTTGACCTGTAAAGAGGGAGGCTGAACATATGGAGTATATCAGAGTTACAATGGATAATCTGGAAAAAGAGCATATCTGCTGTGCTATTTCCAATAATAAGGATGTACAGGTTTCTTCTAAGAAGGCTTGGCTGGCTGACAGGTTTGATGAAGGACTTGTTTTCCTGAAGAGCGTGGAGCGCGGAAAGTGCTTTATTGAGTATATTCCGGCAGAGAATGCATGGGTTCCGATCAATGCTGACGGATATATGTATATCGACTGTCTGTGGGTATCCGGTTCATTCAAGGGGCATGGATACTCTACAGACTTACTGAACGCCTGTATCGAAGACAGTAAAGAAAAGGGGAAGAAAGGACTGTGTATACTGGCAGCGGCTAAGAAGAAGCCGTTCCTTGCCGATCCTAAGTTCCTGAAATATAAAGGGTTTACCGTATGTGATGAGGCAGATAATGGGATTCAGTTGTGGTACTTGCCCTTTGGGAAGGAAGCAGACAAGCCTGAGTTCAGGGAATGTGCAAAGCATTCTCACATAGAAGAAAAAGGATATGTTCTGTATTACACCAGTCAGTGCCCGTTCAATGCAAAGTATGTTCCGGTTCTGGAGCAGACCGCTAAAGAAAATAACATACCCTTCCATGCGATTCATATTGAAAGCAGAGAGGAAGCACAGAACGCGCCGACTCCGATCACAAACTACGCGCTGTTTTATGACGGAGAATATATTACGAATGAGCAGATGAACGATAAGAAGTTCCTGAAGCTTGTGAATTCATAGGAGGCTCAGATGGCATCAACAAAAGAGTATCTGGACTTTGTTCTGGAGCAATTATCAGAATTGGATGAAGTCAGCAGCCGGGCGATGATGGGGGAATATATTCTCTATTATCGCGGAAAGGTGTTTGGCGGAATATACGATAACCGGCTTTTGGTAAAGCCGGTTTCGGTGGCGGTGCAGCTGATTCCGGATGCAGAGTTGGAATTGCCTTATGACGGGGCGAAGGAGATGATTCTGGTTGATGATGTGGATAATCGGGAGTTCTTGTGTGAGCTGGTTCGGAATATGTGGGAAGAACTGCCGGAGAAGAAAAGGAAAAATCCAAAGAAATCTTAGGTTTCGTGGCAGAGGATTCCAAAGGGGACAGCGTCCCTTTTGGCACACGACTTTGCTTGCAAAGTCTAGTGTGTTATACCTTTATGAAGCAGACCGAATACGGAAATGGTGAGTTCCCGTCTGACGAACGATCCATTTCCGTTTTTTCTGTGCGAAAGGTTGCCCCCGTAGAGGGAGAAGCTTGAGTAAAGAAAAAGGTACAGGCGAAGTGACGTCTGTCACGGAACCTGTACCGGCACGGACTGCGGAATAGAGGTATATCAAAAACACAAAAGGAACGATTATTGTCCGGGGAGCGCGCGGCGGACATTATTTAATGCGGCTTTTTCCGTATGTCTTGCCCGGCTCAGACTGAGATGAAAGTGCGCGGCGGTTTCGCTTTGATCATGAAGCATACAATCGAGAAAACCGAATCGGTAATGGAGATAGGCCCGTTCACGATCAGAGATTTCACTAAGAGCATTTCGGACTTCTGTAATTGTCTCCTTCCTAATAAATAGATGCTCAGGATTTTTGTTGTAATCGTCCGGGAGGATATCTGCGTAAGTGACATTTGCTTCGGAATCAAATCCCGGCGGCGGAGCATCAAGGCTGAGAATGCTGCCGGATGCCGGAATCACAGATGCGCATTTCCGCACATAATCAAGCATGGCATTTTCTGCAATTGTCTGCACATAGGTCAGGAACAGATTTCTGGTTTCCGGGTCATAAGTCTTAATGGCCCGGAGTAATCCGATCAGGGCTTCCTGCACCAGGTCATCTGTTTCAAGCAGGATGCCGGAATAACGCTTTTGGATATTTGAGGCAGTGATCCGGATGGACGGCAGAATATTTTCAATCAGGGCTGCTTCGGCAGCTTTATCTCCTTCCCGGGCAAGAGAACAGAGCTTCTCATTCGTCATTGCCGGGCACCTTTGCGGATTCAAACAATTCTGTCAGAGTCTCTTCCAGGTTCGATAAAGTCTCTGGCGGGAAATCCCCTTGTCTCGCATAATGCATGATGGCCTGCACCATATCATCAACAGTAAGAGATTTCAGATCAAAACCTTCCTCACCTTTTGTCAGTGTATTGCGGAAGTCCTCCAGTATTTCTGAAGTAGCAGCCTGATATTTTTTGCTTTCAGAGACAGCGCTTGCCTTTATATCCGCGACGATCTGCATAAAGACCGTCCTTATTGCATCGGTATCCGTGGAGACCGGAGGTGTTTTGAGATCCGATAGCTTCTGCGCCAGGTCTGTGGCCGTTGCAGCATCTTCGGGATGAGATCTGGCCTGGCCCATAAGGAGAGATCGCAGAAATGTATAATTCTGATTAGCGGCCCTTATGCCGTCAAGCATAGTTTCATCCTTATAGAGGGCAAGCAGGCGGATAAGGTGCGCGAATTTCGGATTCTCGATCAGCAGATTCAAGATGCCGGAATCGATCTTTCCGGTATACAGTAATTTCGCGGATTCTGCGGAAAGCCCCAGCTCTTCAATATCATAGTTCTTCCGATCCGGGATGTCGGTCTCTCCCAGAAGGAAGTCTGTGGATACATTAAAGTGCTTTGCAATCTTAATGATATACCCGTCACCGAGCATCTCGGTCTGGCCTTTCAGGTAGCGGCTGAGCGCACTTTCAGAAAGGCCGATGATGCCTGCCAGCTCGGCCTGGGTGATGCTGCTGTCTTTGATTAAGTCCTGGATGCGCTGCCGCGTATCGCCGGGAAGCCAGGTCTGTGCCATCTGTTTCTCACCTCTTTATTCCATCGATTGATGATGGATCCGTCTAATAATTCTCCCGATCTTCCAATATGATATTCAGCATCTGTCTCGGTGTTACGACATATGGTTTTTCCGGGAAATGCTTGATATTGCCGGTAACCAGATAAGCATCCTCTTCCTTTCGTTCTTCCATGACGACTTCATAAAAGACCCTGTCTTTCGGATCGGGAAGTTCCATATCGAGTTCTTCTGCATCGACATAAAGCCCCCTTTGATGAAACGATGACAGGATGTCTTCAATCAGATCTGAGGGGAGATGAAACTTCGGGCGTGACAGGACTTCCCGGTATTCTTTCTCAATTGCGTCATTCAGGACCGGTATGATCGGGCCGTCGAATGCCAGGTCGATGATACTTCCCGGGACAGAATGATGCTTCAAAATCGCTGAAACGAGGACATTGGTATCGATTACTGCGTAGTATTTCATAGGCGGTTACTTCCTGGCTTCAGCAATTTCCGCGTTGATTTCATCCAATGACATATCGGAAATACCATACTCCTCGGCGATCCGACTTGCTCTCTGCAGGGCACGAATGCCGGGGTTTTGTTCTTCTTCCAGCTTCATACTGAAGGGAATCCCGTTTTCCTGATTCAGTCTGGACATGCACATCCGAAGGTATGCCGGAAGTGACAGTCCCAGCTTTTCAAGGATCTGAACGGATTTCAGCTTTTCTGTATCTTCTGTTCGGAATTGGACCAGTGTGCTTGCCATTTTCTTTACCTCCAATTGCAGTGAATTTGTCTTTTCCCAGATTCAGTATATCACATATAGGCATCAAATGCAATCAAATGATTACACAGACGCCAACTATTGCGTTTTTGCAATTTTTCCTCCGTTCACTCCTCCCAAATCCCAATATCGCCCAATTTTTCAAGTCCGCCGGTTTTCCTCCGTATAAGACATCAGGATCAAGTATCCAAATAAAATACAGGAGGAACCAGACTATGAATCTATTTGAAACTGTAAAGGCAAGTGTGAGCGTACCTGACGCGGCAAAGATGTACGGGCTGCAGCCAAATCACCACGGCATGGTGAGGTGCCCCTTCCATGATGACCGGCATCCCAGCCTGAAGCTGAATGAAGATTACTTCTACTGTTTTGGCTGCGGGGCCACCGGGGATGTGATCGATCTGACAGGGAGACTCTTCGTTCTAAGCCCCTATGAAGCGGCGAGGAAGCTGACTGTGGACTTTGGGATCGATCCGGACAAGCCTTCACCCGCAGCGGCGCTTGCAAAACCTAAGCACCCGATGATCAGTGCGTTTCGTGATGACGAACGTTACTGTCAGAGGGTGCTTTGTGATTATATGCACCTTCTGGAGGACTGGAAGGTGCGATTCGCCCCAGTCTCGATGGGCGAAGAACCTGATGACCGCTTTGTAGAGGCCTGCCAGATGTTCTCTTATATCGAATATCTGGCAGATCTACTGGCGGTCGGCGATCTCGAACAGCGAAAGACCCTTGTTACAGAACTGATAAAGGACGGCAAGATTACGGGTCTCGAAGATCGCGTGATCAGAGCCTATGAGGAAGAAAGGAGGGCGAAGAATGCCGAGGAAATCAACGCTGCCTCCTGATGCCCCGGTGTGGGTCACCGAGGATCGTAAGATCGATGAGATGACATTCTGCTGTTCATTCTTGGAGGCACATCCCATGAAATGCGTTCACGGCAAGCTGTATACCGTCGAGGGGCTTGTCCATGATGAAGCGGCCCTGAAACGGGAGATTTTTATGGAGATCTGCGACTGGATCAAGACCGGAACAGCGAGAAAAGTTGAAGACCTTATGAAGGCGGTCAAAATGATGGCCTTCGCTGATGAGATCCCACTTCACCAGGACCGCATCCATGTGGCCAACGGCACATGGTATTTCGATGGTCATTTCAGCGAAGAGAAGGAATACTGCCGGAACCGGCTGGAGGTCGCATACAACCCAGCAGCAGGCACGCCGAACGTCTGGCTAAACTTCCTTTCGGAGCTTCTGATTCCGGGAGATATTCCAACACTGCAGGAGTACCTTGGGTATTGCCTGCTTCCTACGACCAAGGCCCAAAAGATGCTTCTGCTGATCGGGAAAGGCGGCGAAGGAAAATCCCGGATCGGGCTGGCGATGAGATCTATCTTTGGGATCAATATGAATACCACCAGCATCCAGAAGGTCGAGACAAATCGTTTTGCCAGGGCAGACCTGGAGGATAAGTTGCTCATGGTGGATGACGATATAGATATGAGCGCACTTACTAAAACAAATTATATCAAATCGATTGTCACCTCCGAGTGCCAGATGGATGTTGAGCGGAAAGGTATCCAGAGTTATCAGAGCCTTCTGTATGTCCGCTTCCTGTGCTTCGGGAATGGCGCCCTTACTGCACTTCACGATCGGTCTGACGGCTTCTTTCGGCGGCAGATCGTGATCACCACGAAGGACAAGCCGGATGGCCGCGTTGACGATCCCTATCTTGTCGAAAAGATGATTGCAGAAAAGGAAGGCATCTTTCTATGGTGCCTGGAGGGACTTAAGCGGCTTGTCGCCAATAACTACCGCTTTACCATCAGTGACCGGTCAATGGACAATATCGCAGCCATTGTGAAGGATGCGAACAACATCCTGGGTTTTCTGACCTCTGAAGGGTATCTCGCCTTTCATGAAGACAGCAAGGCAGCGACCTGTGATCTGTATGCGGCATATAAAGAATGGTGCGATGACAATGCGGAAAACGCCTTATCCATGAAGAGCTTTGCCAACTTCCTTGCCCAGTATGCCGAAGTGTATCACCTGATCCCGGATAACAACATCTATCGCGGGAAGGGGAAACGCTGCCGGGGATACCTCGGCATCGAGGTCATCGATCATGACAATCCATTTCTTTAATAAGGTCATCAAAACATGCGTACGTGCGTACAAGCGTACGATATCTGCTTCGGATATCGGCTGTACGCATGTACGTACGAACGAAAAAATATTAAAGCTTTTACAGTTATAGCATTTGAAGGAGGAGTAGACATTATGGCAGCACCGCAGTATGCGATCATGCGATTTATGAAATACAAGGGGCCGGAGATCGGAAGGATCGAGGCTCATGACGAAAGAACAAAAGAGAGTTATGCCAGCAATCCTGACATTGATCCGAGCAGGACACATCTGAATTTCCATCTGGTTGAACCAAAGGGCCGGTACCGGGCAGAGGCAGAACGACAGATTAAAGAAACTGGATGCCGTACCAGGACGGACAGTGTGCGGCTGGTGGAAACGATGATCACCGCCAGCCCGGAGTTTTTCCAGAACAAGAGCTTGAAAGAGATCAGAGCCTTTTTCCGGGAGGCACTTGAGTTCCTGGAACAGAAACAGAATCCGAATACGATTATTTCAGCCGTGGTGCATATGGACGAGAAAACGCCCCATATGCACCTTTCTTTTGTCCCGCTGACGGAGGACGGCAGGCTCTGCGCCAAGGAGATCATCGGGAATAAGAAGAAACTGACGCAGTGGCAGGATGCTTTCTGGGAGCAGATGGTCAGGAAATTTCCGGATCTGGAGCGAGGCATGAGCGCCAGTGAGACAGGCCGCGATCACATCCCTCCCCGGGTGTTCAAGGAAATGACAAGGCTGAACAAACAGCGCGAGAAGCTGGATAAGCTACTCTCCCAGGTCAATATGTTCAATGCCAAAGCAAAAGCGGCCGAGATCTGCAGGTATCTGGACAAGTATATCCCGAATGTCGAAAAGATGAGCACTCAGATGAAGAAATACAAGGGTGCCTTTCAGGATCTGACTGCAGAGAACGAAGCCCTTGTCCGGAAAAACGAGAACCTGACAGCTGCTCTTAAGGAAAGTAAACAGGAAAGCGTCCTGAAGAGAATGGCCGATCTTCAGCTTCAGCGTGACTATGAACAGGCGGTCGCCCTGCTGGAACGGATACCGCCGGAGATACTGAAGACCTATGCGGGCCGTCAGCACAGAGACAGAAGCAGAAATCAGAGGAGGAACAGAGATGCCCTGGAATGATGAATGGAGCGGATTGGCGGACTTCCTCGCAAATATGATCGAGAAGTACGCCGGGGAGATGGATCTGGACACACTGCCGGATCCGGATAATTATTACAAGCAGAAACGGATCAAAGAAATGTATCGAAAGTACATGCAGCTGAGTGCGCTGGCACGCAAGGCGGCATAAGTACTGGCCGGTTCATTGGCATATGCATTAGTATTTGACCAATGGACCGGCTCCTTTTTTATTGTAATCAAAAAGCATATATGCTAAGATCAACGTGACAACTAAGTCCAAACTTAAAGCGGAAGGAAGATCAAGGTGAATCAAGAAAAAAAGAAAGTATATGTTTACACCCGTGTTTCGACCGCGATGCAGATCGATGGGTACTCCCTGGAAGCACAGCGAACCCGTATGCGGGCGTTTGCTGAGTTCAACGATTACGAGGTCGCCGGAGAGTATGAAGACGCCGGCAAGTCCGGAAAGTCCATAGAAGGCCGCGACGAGTTCAACCGCATGATGGAAGACATCAAGACCGGCAAGGATGATGTTTCCTTTGTCTTGGTCTTCAAATTGTCGCGCTTCGGACGGAACGCTGCCGATGTCCTTTCCGTACTGCAGACCATGCAGGATTTCGGTGTCAATCTGATCTGTGTGGAAGATGGCATTGATTCCTCCAAGGATGCCGGAAAGCTGATGATCTCGGTCCTGTCGGCAGTGGCAGAGATAGAGCGTGAGAATATCCGTGTCCAAACTATGGAAGGACGGATTCAGAAAGCAAGAGATGGAAAGTGGAACGGCGGCTTCCCTCCATACGGCTACAGTCTTAAGGACGGCGTATTGGAAATCAATGAGGAGGAAGCCCTTGCGATCCGTACCATATTTGAACAGTGGGTTTCCACGGATATCGGTGCGAACGGTCTTGCCAAATATCTGGAGAACCATGGGATCCGTAAAATTCCCAGGCACAACGGGAAGAATCCTCTGTTTGATGCGGCACTGATCCGCAATATCATTAAGAACCCGGTATATTGCGGGAAGATCGCCTATGGCCGCCGGAAGACGGAGAAGGTTCACGGTACCCGTAATGAGTACAAGCTGGTCGAACAGGATGATTATCTTGTGGTTGATGGTCTGCATGAGGGCATTGTGTCCGAAGAGATGTGGAATCAGGCCCAGGTCAAGATGATCGCCCAGGCAAAGAAATACGAGCATGTGAACAAGGCCAAGGACACCAGGACACACCTGCTTTCAGGATTGGTGAAGTGTCCGATCTGCGGAGCCGGCATGTATGGCAACAAGAGCATCAAGCACCGCAAAGATGGTACAAAGTATAAGGATTTCTTTTACTATGGCTGCAAGCACAGAACGATGACCAGGGGTCATAAGTGTGATTATAAAAAGCAGATCAATGAAGATGTCCTGGATGCGGCCGTAGTGGAAGTGATCACAAAACTGGTAGCCAATCCCCGGTTCGCATCCATGATGCAGGAAAAGATCAACATGAAGGTGGACACCACGGCCATCAATCAGGAGATCAAGGCGATGGAGAAACAACTGAAGCAGTCCTATGCCGTAAAGCGGAAAACACTTGAGGAGATTGAGGCGCTGGATCCGGACGGCAGACACTATAAGCGCCTGAAAGCAGACTTGGATGACCGTCTGTACCGGATGTATGACAAGATTGATGACCAGGAACAAAGCCTCATAGAGGCGAAGGCAAAAAAGCAATCCATCGAATCTCAAAAGGTCACCGGGGACAACATCTATAAGATCCTGATCTACTTTGATAAGCTTTATAAGCTTATGAACGAGGAAGAGCAGCGGAAACTGATGGAAACCCTCATTGAAGAGATCCAGATCTATGAAGAACGGCAGCCGAGCGGTCAGTGGCTGAAGTCAATCACCTTCCGTCTGCCAATCATCGAGAAGGATATGATAATATCCGTTGGGGATGGTTTGGACAGTGAACAACATGTCGAGACGGTTGTTCTTTTGTCCCAACAAAAACCAGATGACACGATAGAGATCGACTTAGACCTGGATGAGCTGGATGCCACCAGTGCCGAGTTGAAGGCAACCTATCAGGAAATCAAAGACTATGTGCTGAAAGAATTTGGCTTGAAGGTTTCAAATTTATATATTTCTCAGGTAAAACGCAAATGTGGAATTGAAGTGGGAGAAAACTATAATCTTCCAAAATCAGAAAATGCAAGAGTTCCACAATGCCCGAAAGAGAAAGAAGATGCTATCAAGGCTGCCCTGAAATATTTTGCGATGATCTAAGGACATCGCTGATTTCAAGGAGGAATAACACATGAAAAGCACATTTGAAAAAATGGGTGGAACCTACACACTTGGAGCAGACGGAATTTACTATCCGAATCTTGTCAGTACAGATGAAGAACCGCATTATGGGAAATATGGAATGATGCGGAAAACATATCTGAAAGAGCATCGTCCGGCAATGTATTCACTGTATATGCTGGAAGACAGACTGACAGAACATCTGAATACTGTGGACGATGAAGCACAGGAGAGAATGGATATTCTGGTGTGTCAGATGATGGAGCGGCAGGGCATTACGGAAGAATTGAAAGCTCGTGACCAGATGGAATGGGCGATGGCTGTAAATAATATCCGGAATGCTGCAGAAGAGATTGTGTTGAAAGAATTAGTGTATATTGAAAGCGTGGAAAGCTCCTTCGGGAGCTTTTTGCTGTTTATAAGATAAATTCTGTCGGAGCTTTTGACTTAATGATTTGATTTATAAAACTGGCAATGATACAATTAGCGTAATTTGTAAGAAAGCAGAGAAAATATGAGTGAAAAGTTACTGATTGTTGAAGATGACAAAAAATTAAATGATGGAATCCGTCTGGCTTTAAAGAAAGATGCTTATTTCTTTTATCAGTGCAGAACTTTGCAGGAAGCTAGAGAAATCTTGAAAAAGGAAGATATCACATTGGTTTTATTAGATGTGAACTTGCCGGATGGGAATGGGATTGATTTTGTAAGAGAAATAAGGAAAAACAGTCAGGTGTCGATTATTCTGCTTACAGTAAATAACATGGAAGTAGATATTGTAACAGGATTGGAAGCTGGGGCAAATGATTATATTACGAAACCGTTTAGCTTGATGGTTTTGCGTGCAAGAGTGTCTGTGCAGCTTAGAAATAAAGAGGCAGCAGCTAAAAATTCTATGGAGCTTGATGGATTTGAGTTCTATTTCGATAAAATGGAATTTTTCAAAGATGGAGAACCTATTGAACTTAGTAAGACAGAACAAAAGCTCCTTAGAGTGCTGTGTGAAAACAGAGGAAAAGTATTGAAACGGGAATATCTGATTGACGAGGTATGGCAGGGAGATACAGAGTTTGTGGATGCTCATGCTCTGACTGTTGCAGTTAAACGCCTCAGGGACAAATTAGAAGATGATACGCAGAAGCCTGAATATATCAAGACAGTCTATGGAATTGGTTATACCTGGGCGGTGAATGGATGATAGAACTAATTATATTGATTGTAGGAATATTTGTTTTAAGTGGAATCTTCTGGCATAGCATTTTTTATCAGAAAGAAAAAAAGCTTTTGAACCGGCTGCAGCAAATGCTGGATTGTGCTATAGATGGAGAACTGGAACGGACAGAAATATCAGAAGAAAAGTATTCTGCTCTTGAAAACAGCATGAAACAATATATAGACAGTAGCTTTCTGGCAGGAAAAAATCAACAGGAACAGAAAGAAGTGATACAGAAACTTATTTCCGACATTGCGCATCAGACCTTGACTCCTATTTCAAATCTGAAAATCTATGGTGAAATACTCTCTGAAACAAATCATGAAAATCAGGAGGAGATAGCTACCATTTTGGAGCAGACGGAGAAATTGGATTTTCTGATACAATCACTGGTCAAATTATCACGGATGGAGAGCGGAATTATAGCAGTACATCCGGAGGATACTGCTATTGCACAGATGTTTGCATCCGTACAGCAGCAGTTTAATGTAAAAGCAATGGAGAAGGATATTTCCCTGAATCTATTTGACACGGATTTACATGCTATGTGTGATGCAAAATGGACTGTGGAAGCACTTGGAAATATAGTAGACAATGCGATTAAGTACACAGCATGTGGGGAAAATGTTCAGATAAAAGCCGAGCAGTATTCTTTCTTTGTAAAGATCGATATCATTGATGATGGCATTGGAATAGAAAAAGAAGAAATACCAAAGATATTTGGACGGTTTTATCGGAGTCTGTCAGTGGCAGACCAGCCAGGAGTAGGAATTGGCTTATTCCTTGCTAGAGAGATCATTCAGGCACAAAAGGGGTATATAAAAGTGACATCAGAGAGAGAAAAGGGCTCTACCTTTTCTGTGTTTCTCCCGATATCAAAAAAGGAATAGTATCAAAACTGTGATATTTCAGAAACCAGATGGAGACATTGTTATGATAAAGTCTGTATTGTAAAGATCAATACAGGCTTTTTTGATAGGAGGATAGCATGAATATATTAAAAGCAGTAAATTTACAAAAAATATATGGGCAGGGAGAAACAGAAGTCAGGGCTCTTGATGGTATAAACCTGGAAGTAGAAAAAGGGGAGTTTGTAGCGATTGTTGGAACTTCTGGAAGTGGAAAGTCTACATTGCTTCATATCATTGGTGGTTTGGATAATCCAACATCTGGGCAGGTAATTGTGGATGGACAGAACTTAAGCCATATGACAGATGAAGAGCTTACCATTTTCCGACGCAGGAATATTGGTTTCGTATTTCAACAGTATAACTTGGTTCCGATGCTGAATGTATGGGAAAATATTATTCTTCCTGTGAAACTGGATGGAAAAAAGGTAGAAAAAGGTTATGTAGATGAAATCATAGATACACTGGGCATTCGGACAAAACTGGAAAATCTTCCAAGTGCACTGTCAGGGGGGCAGCAGCAAAGGGTGGCAATCGCAAGAGCACTAGCGGCAAAACCTGCTATTTTGCTGGCAGATGAACCGACAGGCAATCTGGACTCAAAAACGAGTCAGGATGTATTGGGACTTTTAAAAGTCACCGGTAAGTGTTTTCATCAAACAATTGTAATGATTACTCACAATGAGGAGATTGCCCAGATGGCTGACAGGATTTTACAGATTGAAGACGGAAAAATTGTTTCAGACAGTGGTTTGGTATAGTGAGGGCGATTATATGGTAAAAGTAGAGAATAAAGAAACGTTACGATTATTGACGAAACGTTTTATGAAAATGAACCGAGCAAGAAATATTATTGCTGTTATTGCAATCATGTTGACATCACTGTTATTTACAAGCCTCTTTGTGGGGAGTGTATCCATGATACTTTCCAAAAGAGCAACGGAAATTAAGCAATTTATGGATTCATCCCATGCTATTGCGCAGAATTTGTCAGAAGAAGATGCGGAGAGATTGCAAAAAACAATAGAACAGGATGAAGATGTGGAACGATATGGTTCCGGTATTTTTCTGGGAGCTGGAATGGACGAACGGTTTGGATTTTCCGTAGAGGTCCGATATGCAGATGAAAATATGGCAGAAAGTTTTAATTGTCTGCCAACTACAGGAAGACTGCCGGAGAAAGAAAATGAAGTAGCACTTAGCAGCACGATATTGGAATCTCTGGGTGTTACACCAAAGATTGGGGAAGAAGTAACGCTGACCTGGGAAGTAAATCCCATGCTGAAACAATATAAGACAGATACGTTTCAGATATGTGGATTCTGGCAGGGGGATAAAGCTGTTTTAGGTCAGATGGTCTGGGTATCCGAAGCCTATGCAAAGGAGAATCGTTATCCCGTTACGCAGGAAGAATTAGAAAATGGCATCTACAATGGAGGGAAAGAGTATTCTGTCTGGTACAAGAACCTTTGGAATCTGGAAAAGAAAACGGAAAAGATATCCAAAGCAGCGGGATTTACGAAAGCTGGGACAGGAATGGAAGCCAATCCGGCATATAATCTTTTTGAAGAGGATTCATTTTCATTTTCTTCTTTAATTATCATGATTCTATTTGTCATATTAGCTGGATACCTGATTATTTATAATATTTTTAACATTTCTGTGAAAACGGATATCCGGGCTTACGGATTGTTAAAGAATGTGGGGACAACGGGAAAGCAGTTGAAGAAAATTGTACGTATGCAGGCGTGGAGATTATCAGCTATTGGCATTCCAATCGGATTGCTTTGTGGTTATCTTGCAGGTCTTTGTATGGCTCCGTCCTTGACTGCAGATGCTGAAATTAGTGCACAGGCAGGAAAAACGGCTCAGACAGTAGTATCAGCCAATCCTTTGATTTTCCTTGCAGCGATACTTTTAACGCTTTTAACGGTGTATCTCTCCAGTCTGCAGGCTTGTAAAATGGTGGAAAGAGTTTCGCCTGTGGAAGCTCTGCGTTTGGCAGAAGGAGAGCAGTCACATAGGAAAATAAAAAAGAATACTTCTGTAACCTGGTGGGGGATGGCAGTTCAAAATGTGTTACGAAATTGGAAAAAGGGATTGATTGTTATGCTTTCTATCGCTCTTTCTATGGTGGTTGTCAACTGTATTGTGATGCTGGTGCAGGGATATGATTTTGATTCTTACAAAAAAGTGCTTTTAGCTTCCGATTTTCAACTGGATCAGATGACGGGAAGTTTGTTAAATACGAATTTCAACGGTATTACACCTGAAATCAAAGAGATTCTGAATAAGTGTCCGGAAAGTGAGAAAACAGGATATGTGTATTATTCGGAAGAAAGACATAAGATGGAACCGGCACTTATGAAAACGTGGGAGACATTGGCAGAAAAAAACAAAGAAAACTGGCTCTTCGTCAGTTTGTGTGGGTAGCTAAAACGCTGTAACCCTTGTAAATATTGAAAAAGCATACATTTTCCTGTACAATTTTTTCGCCAAAAAAAATCTATAGTACAGAGAGGTAAATGTATGCTCACCAAAAAGATACTCAAAGCTGTTCTTAATGTCAAGCATACCGCCATCGATGATATGAAAATCTTACCTGATGGCTCGTTTGCGATTATGGTCCATCCCACTAAGGGAGAACAGTGCCGATGCGGCATTT
>Ga0256406_1004827_pt1 | contig 14984 bp, 8 predicted proteins | sample RumenRJG_03DNA_FD_185986 | JGI IMG/M metagenome (GOLD analysis project Ga0256406, IMG submission 185986) | Bovine rumen microbial communities from Lethbridge, Alberta, Canada - RJG_03 | ecosystem: Host-associated > Mammals > Digestive system > Stomach > Rumen | place: Canada: Alberta | collected... | reverse complement strand
GAACAGTAGCTTCAGAGATTCTTCACAGCCTGCAGCCGCACACTGTCGGTAACACCGTCACCGATGACCTTGAGCTCATGATTGCCCTCTGTAAGCACAATGGGCTTGAATTGCCAGATGACGCCCGTGACATCAGGGCAGTGAGCAATTTCCTCGGTCAGCCTTCCGTCAACAAAGAGTTGCAGCGACCGGGCATTGCTGTACACCTTTACAACACAGGGAGTAGCCGAGTCAATACGAGTGCGTCTCCGGCTGGTTATGTACACCGTTTTCACCTTATGGTTCCATAGCGACTTATAGAGATAGAAGATATCCTTCTTCAGTTTACGGTCGCGCGTCACAAGTCCCTTGTCGTTCATAAACTTGCGGTCATCGTTCTCCCTGAAATAGATGCCGTCGGACGAATCCATGAAACCTTCCTGCCGGGCTGCCACGGGGAAATCGAAGAGCACCCAGGCCGAAGTGAAGTTCAGGAAGGGCATCTTCACCATTTGCCTCACATGGCTCTCGTGCACCAGATTGCCAAACTCTTCGAAGTGGACCTTGTCGTCACCACGCAGGTATTTCAAGTCGGTCGGCCACGTATGACACCAGGGATTGATACCCGCGCCATACTCCGAAAGGTTGACGGCTCCCATGCGCTGATGTATCTCATTCATCTCATTGGTGAAATGGGCAAAGTTATCCTTCTGATAATACCAGCCCACATAGCGATTCTCCGAATGGTAGTCGCCTTTGAGTTGGGCATAGCCTGGATTACGGTAGAGACTACAGTCGGTAGGACCACAGAGACGGTAGGGATCCAGCTTCTTCGTATAGTCATAGAGTCGGGCGGTCTCGCTGACCACGCGCTGAGGGTCCAGCTTGTCCTGCAACAGGCCCGCCACATTACCCCAGTAGTCGATTTCATTCCACATCCCCCAGAACATAATCGAAGGATGGTTGTAAAGGTTGGTCACCATCTCGCGCATCTGCGAATGGATGTTTTCGAAATACGACGGCTGCGCTTTCACCCCACACACATTCACCCAGGGTATTTCGGTCTGTACGATGATGCCCAGCGAATCGCAGAGCTGATACTCACGATCGTTGTGCGGATAATGCGCCAGCCGGAGGAAGTTGCATCCCAGCTCGGCAATAATACGGTAATCCGACTCAATATCCGGCAGGCTGACAGCCGACGCTTTTCCAGCAATATCCTGATGCTCGGCCACCCCACGAAGGGCATAATGACGTCCATTGAGGAAGAAGCCCTCATCGCGCGTCACCTTATAATAACGATAGCCCACCTTTGTCGACACTTCATCCATCACCTTACCCGACAGGTTCTTCACTACAATAGACGCACTGTAGAGATAGGGGTCGTCGACACCGTTCCACAGATGGGGCCTGGGCAACGTAAAAGAGTGGCTTAGGGACGTGCCTGCGCCGGGTGTTGCGGACAGAAGGATGCGGTCGGTGTGCTGATAAGCTGTATGACCAGAAGCATCTTTCAAGAGATAGTCCACACTCACTCTTTCGGTCTTTCCCGAGGCATTGCGGAGCTCGGCACTCATCACAGTAGTGGCTTTCTGCGCCGACACTTGGGGCACGGTCACATGAAGCCGATAAAGGCCGGACGACTGGGGTGAGAAATAGATGGGCGACATCTTGAGCAGAAACACCGGATTATGAAGACCTCCATTCTTATTGAAGTCCGATGATACCGGGATAAGACTCACGTCCTCATGATTGTCACAGGTGACGGCAACAAGATTGTCGCCCTCATGAAGCAGGTTGCTCACATCGAGTACGAAGGGAGTATAGCCACCCCTATGATGCGTCAGCAACTGCCCGTTCACATAGACCCAAGCCTGCTGTGCCGCCCCTTCGAAGAGTAGATACAGCGGCCGGTCTGCATCGCCAGCAGTGAGATGAATACTGCGGCGATAGTAACCCTTGCCACGATAATACTTGGCAGTTACGCCATCGAGTGCATTATACGAATGAGGCACGCTCACCGCCGTCCATTGCACACTGTCCTTACTAAACTGCCAATCGACCAGACTGACGCTCTCGCTGCCCAGTCGCTGCCCCACACCGGGAAGGGCAACAAGACCAAGTAGGAATAACAACGATGCTCTTAAAGGTTTCATATGTTGCTGAGATTTATAAAGACTGTCGGAATATCATCCGAATGTATTTGCAAAGATAGTGCAAACGAGGGGAGAGGCCAAGAAAAAACTTGTTTTTCTACGGACTCTCCCGAGTGCAGCCTATCTTCTTGCGTAGCAAAAAGTGCAAACGAGGGGAGAGGCCAAGAAAAAACTTGTTTTTTCTACGGACTCTCCCGAGTGCAGCCTATCTTCTTGTGTAGCAAAAAGTGCAAACGGGGGGAGAGTCCAAGAAAAAACTTGTTTTTTCTACGGACTCTCCCGAGTGCAGCCTATCTTCTTGCGTAGCAAAAAGTGCAAACGAAGCAAGGTACAGGTTTTTGTCAGAATAGCATGCGCTCTCCTGCACTCGTTACCCTTATAATAATGTTTGTTTGATGCATTGGCGAAATCTGGTGGGAGACGCGCATACTCACTCCACATTGTCGCTTGCAATCTCAGCCAGACTTTTCTTTAAGTGAGCCTTAATGCGCTCCAGGAAGGTCGCAGGCTTCTGGGAGACGGAAGGCTCGGTAGGGCTGATGCTTGTCAGCGGATCCTCATCAGAATCATCAGTATCAGCATCCTTGTCTGTGGATTGTTCTGTGGGTTGGGCTTCGGGTTGAGCCTCGGCTTGAGAGTCCTCGCCGACCGGTTCCTCCTTGCGCTCACTGTCATCGGTCGACTGATTCAACTGCGTCTCGTCGAAAGTTAGGGTGGTAGCATCTGCCGTTCCGTCCTGAACGGTGGAATGGGATGTGGCTGCCGAGGAAAGAAGGGGCTCGCGGTAGAGCTTCGAGATGATGCGGTCGTAGTACTCGCTGTCATCGGTCGATGGCTCTTCTTCGGGAGCAAAGCGGTTATCGAGTCCTGTGGCAAGGATGATGACCTTAGCATCCTCGCCGAGCGAATTGTCGTCGCTTGTGCCCCAGATGACATCGATATTGGGGTTGAGACCATACATGAAGGCGTCCACCTCACGCATCTCGCTCACGAAGAGCGGACGCTCGTCGCTGGTGTAGATGTTGAATAGTATCTTCTTAGCCTTAGTGATGTCGCTGCCGTAGAGTAGGGGCGAATCGAGTGCATTGACGATGGCCTTCTCCACCCGTCGGGCTCCTCCGGCGCGGCCGATGGCCATGATGGCTCCGCCGCCACCGCGCATGGTGGTCTCCACGTCGCGGAAGTCGAGGTTGATGCTTCCCTCAACGGTGATGAGCTCGGAGATGCTCTTCGCTGCACTGCAAAGGATGTCGTCGGCCGCTTTGAAAGCCTTCTTTACGGAGATCTCGGAGTCGGCATACACATTACAGATGCTTTCGTCGTTGATGATCAACAGAGAGTCGACATTCTTTCTCATCTCCTCTACTCCCTTTAGCGCCTTGGTTATCTTGCGCCGCTTCTCGAAATAGAAGGGTATGGTCACAATGCCAATCGTCAGTATGCCCATGCTTCTGGCCACCGATGCTATGATGGGAGCAGCCCCGGTGCCCGTACCGCCACCCATACCGGCAGTGATGAAGCACATGCGGGTGGAGTCGTTGAAGAGCTGCTTCACGCGCTCCTTGGTCTTGATGGCCTCCGACTTGCCCAGTTCGGGGTCTGCGCCGGCGCCCAAGCCCGAGTCGCCGAGCAGCAGCTTTACCGGCACGGGGGAGTGGGAAAGGCTCTGACTGTCGGTGTTGCAGACTGCGAACGACACGTTGGCGATGCCTTCCTCATACATGTTGTTGACTGCATTGCAGCCGCCTCCGCCCACACCGACGACCTTGATGATCTGCTTCGTGGTGTCCTCTACGGGACCAAAATCCAGAATGTTATCAGCGGGATTTGTCATATGCTCAGATATTGCTTAATCACCCGCAAAATTACTTCTTTCTGCTCTGAGGAGCAAGAGTTGTCAAGCCGCAAGCCTTGCGGACATCCTTTTTTAGGGAGCATTCTTGCAGTGCCCCATGCTTTTGATTAACTTTGCAGAAACTCTCCGACAAGCCTTTGCCAAAGGTTGCAAACAACCCGGTATAGTGCGGATGTTGGGTTGAGGAGTGCAAAGCACATTACGGCTACGACGCAATATGAAACCTATCGAAGGACAAGCTGAGGCAATGGCACGCCAGTTGAGCCAACTGGTGCGTGGACTGCAGATTATGGGACGCAATGATCTGCTGATTAAAGCCATTACTGTGCCTACGCTGGAACTGCTGAGGACTGAGGCTGCGCGCGGAATGCTCCGGCAGCTGAAGGTGACCAGCGATGGACGGATCTGCATTTGTTCTACACCCTCGAAAACTGTGCCGGAACCGGGAGCCGATTGGCTTGAGGTGCAGCTGTCACCCGTTCATCGTGCCGTCTATCTCCTGTTTCTCCGTCACGTTGAGGGCATCGAATTCAAATCTCTGAGCGAATACCGCGAGGAGTTGCTCAGCATCTACCGGCACATCTCGCCCGAAGGCGACCAAAGGAAGATGCTGGAGACCGTGGAGCGACTGACGAACCCATTGGATAATGCCATCAATGAGAAGTGCTCACGCATCAAGTCGGCCTTCTGCGCACTCATGGACGACTACACCGCCAGCTACTACATCATCGGCAGCAAGGCCGAACGCATCGACCCGACATCACCACGCCACTGGTTCCGACGGCTGAAAGTGATTACACTGCCACGGGAGCTGGTGGACGACGAGATGGGCATGATGCAGCGATAAAACATTGACGATACTTTTATTGCCACGGACGCTTCACGGACTTATTGCTAAGCTGTAGTTTTATTGCCACGGACGCCCACGGACGCTTCACGGACTTTTCTTCGCACTGATGATGGGAGTTGTGGATGAGAGGCTGCTGAGTTCCTATTTTGGTGTAAACAACCGAATGACAACTTCTGCAGGCATGATGGGCTGCATGTAAGGACGGCTGACGCCCTCACGTGCAGCCTTCGAAAGATACCGTATATCATGCTTTATCTTCCTAACCTTACACTGTTTTTCGGTCGGACAGCATTGTCCGGCACTGCAAAGATGCAGCACCTTGTGGGCCGGTTGCGCGGTTAAGAATCGGCAATGTCGGAACGCCAAGCCCCAAGGGTGCCGGACATTACGCCAATTGGCGGAGATATGTACGCCATATGCCGTAGCTACGTACGCCAATTGGCGGAGATATGTACGCCATATGCCGTAGCTACGTACGCCAATTGGCGGAGATATGTACGCCATATGCCGTAAGCATGCTGCCCCCACGGAAGAAACGCCCAGCAGGGCCTACCATCGCACGCTGAAGCTGCTGGCGCCAGGCATAGAGGATGGGGAGAGAGGAGTCGGTAATATTACTTACTTCATGTTCCGTGGTCACACGAAACTGGAAATGGAATTAACCACGGAAAATATCAGTGACCCGCAAAGAGGTTGTACTGGTTTCGGTCAGAATTGGATGGACATTCTCAACTTACTGGAGAATATCAATTGCATCAGCCACGTATTACAGTCTCAGGTGTGACGTCTTGGCAAAGTCAGACAAAAAATAAAACCTCTGCCGTCAGGAGGCGAATATCCTTGCGGCAGAGGCTTTTCGAGGGGGTGAAGAAACCGGTTTATCTCCTTATAAACTTCTTGCCATTCTGGATGACAAGACCCTTGTAGGAGCTGCTGATACGCTGTCCGGAGACATTGAACATGGGAGCATCCTTGTCGGTTGCTGTTGTGGCAGATACACGGATTATTGCTGTCGGTGTCTTCTCATCAGCCTTCTTCACCTGTACTTCGTCGAGGAACAGATTTCGTCCGGCGAATGTAATGGTGGCTCCAGCCTGAACATCCGAAAGGGATACGGTCACATCCTTCCATGCCTGGTTGCCGGCCACAAATTTAGTGCTGCCAAGTTTCGCATTCGTTGCCGAAAGTTTGAGGGAATCAGTGGCCGTATTGCCGGCGATACGGAACGTTAGTGTGGCAGCCTTGCCGAGGTTGTCGAGAGCCGGAGTGGTGAAAGTGGCATCAGAACCATACTGACGAGCAAGATAGACGCACTGGTTGCCGGCATAGTAGGTGCCAGTGAACTCACCTCCACGGTTAAGATTCACCTTCGAATTGTTGGGTTGAGTGAAGTCCACGTCGCCATTGTATCCAAGACACTTGTCGAACGATTCGTAGTAGACCACACTGTCAGCCATCTGCATCTTGTTGATGTAGTAGGTGTAGCCAACCACCTCACTGCTCTTACCGGCCTCATTGATGGAGATGGCCTTAATCGTGGTTGTGTGCTTAATGACAATAGGCTCGGTGTACTTGGTGCTGCTCTTCGTTGGGTCCGTTCCATCCAAGGTGTAGTAAGTTTCACATCCTGCCTCCGCTGTCAAGGTTAAGGTCTCGGTATCGTCAACGACATCTTCGACATTGGCATCTCCACCAATCTTAACCCCCCGTTTATTGAACTGAGGTGCCTTAACGGCTTCAGCGGCAGAGCCCGTATAGCTGACAATAATCTTTGCTATCTTTGCCTGGGTGGTACCCGACGCGGCGTTCTTAAAGGTAACCGATGCGGCAGAGCCCGTCCAAACTCCGTCGGCGAAGGTGCCATTGTTGCCCAAGAGCGACAACTGAACCATATTGGAAGAGGTATAGGTAATCTCGATTTTGGCAATCTTCAGACCCTCATTGGCAGTCATGGTGAAGGTGTTACCGGGCCATAGGCGGAAAGCCTTCTGAGAGGTTGAGAGGTTAGGTTTCATGGTAGGATTAGCTGCTGTACCGACAGAGTAAGTGAAGGTGCCGTAGAGTGGCGCTTCCTCTGCTTCTGTCAGACTGGTGTAGACACTGAAGTCGAGTGTGTCGGCCGGATTGGCCAGGTCGGCAGCGAACAAGTTGGCGGTAAGCCCAAATAGGGCAGCAATGATTAATGAGTAAGTTTTCCTCATAGTTTAATGATTTTCAAGTGCCTGCGCCTCTCCCTCGGAGAAGAGGGAGAGGCGGAAGCGCGGTTGGTTATTTTATAATACGTTTACTTCCTTTCTGGATGACAAGGCCCTTGTAGGATTTGCCGACACGTTGTCCGGCCACATTGAACCTCGGCGACTGTCCCTCTGCATTTTCCTTTCCCTGCACTTCCTCAATGCCTGTAGTAGTGAGGAAAACAGAATTGGAGAGGTCTGACTCGCCTTGGCTGTAGACAACACTCACCTGGTAGGTGCCGCCTCTGCTGTCATCTGTGGAGGTAGCCGAAGCAGGTACTGACTTCAAGTACTTTCCGTCGCGATAGACATTGTAGCCGCTGACCGACACCTTTCCGCCTTCAACGGCAGGCTCAAAGGTGACGTCGTCGATGAACAGGGCAAACTGATCTTTCGACTTGAGATGAATGGCGAAATAGGTTGTGCCCTCGGGCAGCTCAACGGTGTACTTGTTCCATTTTCCGGTTGACTCCTTAGCATCCTTGAGCGCATAATGCCCGGCAAACGAAGTGTTGGCATTGTCGGTCGTTGAGTACAGTACATCGAATACTTCCTCATAGTCCTGTGTGGTAATGCTTCGTGCCCAGAACGTGATGGTCTGCTTGTTTCCGGAGAGCCTTGGAGAGATGAGATAGTCGTCAGTGTAGCCGTTGGTCAATGTGGCCTTTGTAGCCTGAGCATCGAACATAGCGAAGCACTGGTCGCCGGAATGTGTATAAGGATTCTTGGCTGAGCGCGCGAAGATGGTGTAAGGACGGAAGACAATGGCTCCGAACGATGTTCCCGCATGGGGGAACTGTACCTGAGAATTCGGAATGGTGTATCCGGGTGCCCCGTCACCATCAAAAGTGGTCCATCCACCGATATTGCTGATGGCCCATCCCGTGTAGCTTTCCACATCATCCGTGAGGGCCGGAGCATAGTTGCCTACGACAGGAGCCATCCATGACAAATGAGCACCGTTGTCAGTGGTCTCGCCAGTGAGGGTCACTGTCGGGAAATCGAGTACGCGCACTTCAGTGCTGTCCTCTACAGCATTATCGCTCTCGATGCCGTCGCCGTCAACAACAGCCTCAACCCTTACCGAAGCCAAGCCTTTATCGCCGGCACGGAATCTTGTCGGAATAGCGATCGTGCTGTCGGAGTTCGCACGCAAAGAGGGTATCAGGAGGGAATCCTGCTGAGTACCGTTGACGGTCAGGCGCAGAAGTACATTGCTGAGTGCGTCGGTTCCCGTGTTGCTGGCTTTCACCTGCACTTTAGCGGTATATCCCGCATTGACCGTAGCCGGTACGGTGATGTCGCTCAGCGCCACATTCTTCGATTTGACCTCACGCACGTTGATGTTGTCTATCATGCAGTCGTTCTGCTGGTCGTTGTTGTAGAAGAAACGAAGGCGGACATACTTGTTGTTTCTGAACTCATCAAGCAGGATTGTGTGGGTCACCCATTGCTTACGGCCAATGGGCACCTTGGAAAAGTCGATGACGTCGACGGTCTTCCAACCGACTTTATTGCCATAAACCATGACGTAGAGACTGCCCCTGCCTGATTGCTCATAATAGCTGTACACAAGTCCCGGGCGCACAGCACTACTGAGGGCAATCTTTCCTGTTTCAAAGTATTCCGTAGCGTAGGTGGAAAAGTCTTTTCCCATCATGGCAATGCATCCGCCGTCACCATCGGCCGACTCAGAAGGCCAGTTGAGCATGTCGGAATGGTTAGCCGTGAGGAACTGGTGCTCCATGATTCCATTGGGGAAGGATTCCTTAAAGGGATAGGAGTAAGGCTCGCCGGCAATCATCGAATTCGACGTGCCGTTCGGACTCTCACCTTGTGCGTTAGTGGCCGAAACATAATAGTAGTACATGTTCTGGTTACCCTTCTGGCTAATGTTGTCGACGACCTGGCCGAGTGCCACGCCCGATGCTATTGTTGTACGGTTACCGTTCTGCAATCTGATTACATTGTATTTCAGGTTTGACGTATCCACATATCCGCCGTATCTGCCCACTTCGGAGGGTGCCTTCCAGCTCACGGTTACGCTACCATTATCGCCCTCAACAGCTTTGATATCCTGCGGGGCTTCAGGAGCATCAATGCCGACATATACCGTCCGGCTGACACTGAATCCAGCACCTCCCTCAGCATTGTATGCGGTGACGACGTACGTATTGAATCCATTTTGTGCGGCGTTGTCGGTCACAGAGAGTGCTTTCTGCCCTAACGAGGGATTGCTGATAACGCCGACAAGGCGTCCCTGGCTATCCTTGACCTCAATCTTTGTCAGTGCGGTTAAAGGCACGCCTTCCACTGTCGTGGTCGGAGCATTGAAGGATATCGTGGCTTTCAGCTCGCCATGGGCTGCAGCAGTAACCTGCAATCCAGACACGCTGTCGGGAGCTACAAGCAGTGGTCCGTCAGTGACTGCAAATTTTCGAATGTCGAGATGCCATCCTGCCGGTGTGCTCTTGGCTGCGAAGGCAAATTCATACTCTCCACTCTTTTCCACCTTAATCTTCTTACTGTATGTTGTAATGCTCCGGTTGGTCAGTGTGGTGTCGTTGAGCAGATGCATTGAGAAGGTGGCCGGATTGTCGCCGGCGGCTCCATAGGTGACTCCCAGGATTTCTGGGTCGCCCATGGTGCGGTAACGGAACGACACATCGTAGAGGCGGTCGTTCTTCAGTTTTACAGCCGGTGCGACAAGAAGGTCATTGCCTGTTTTCTTGCCTGCCTTGTAGCGTGCCTCATAGCCTTCGAAGCCCCATGTGTTTCCATCGTTGTTGAGGTCATAGACATCAAAGAGCTCAAAGTCTTCCATGCTTGCGATGTCGTTTTGGTAGGGTGTTTCGAAAGCCGAGCCCACCTTGACTTTGTTCGACAGTGCCGAGCCTCCTTGCCCGTTGACACCTGTTGCCGTGACACGATATTTATAGGCTGTGAGGTGAGCAGGGTTCACATTGTCGGTAAAAGTCGTTGCCGAGATATCGGTAGCCACTCTGACACTGTCCGGATAGCGGGTGATGTTGTACTTCGTGTCCTGAGGATTCATGTAGCCATTGTGCATACCCGTTGTAGGTGCCGTCCACGTGAGGGTCAGACTATTGTCACCCGATTTCGTCAGCACTACATTGGTCGGGGCTGTGGGCACATCGTCGCCGGCCCAAAGCGTAAGACCCTTGCCTTTTGGTCCGTCGCCAGCATCGTTGGAGCAATACACTTGAATTAGGTTGGACCCTGCCGTCAGGGAAATGTCCTCAGTGACTGCCTCTCCGGGGGCAGCCTCAGCGCTGATGTCTTCCTTGCCATTGATAAGCACGTGGTAGGTGATGTTGCCCGAGAGCGCGTCACCTCCATAAGTATTCTTAGGCAGACGGAAGGAGATTGTGCCATCGAGCTCCGACGCTTCAAAGTTAGCCGATAGGTTTTCCACAGCCGCGGGAGCGTTTAGAGGAATCTCCGAGGGCTTCATGTTGAGGCAAACGATTTGCTTCGTCGATTTGAACTTCTCTATCAGCTTAGCCGTGGGGTTAGGCAAATCGAAGACATAGAGGGCAGTGGTCTGGTCGGAGAGAACGGCTGCCCAGTACATCTTACCCGTCTTAGGATCGATCGTGGCGCTCTGCTGAGCATCGGCGGGCACTACTCCGGTAGAACCCATGCTGGTCAGCGAGGCATTCTTTTTGTCGACAGTGTACAGCTCTCCGTCGGTGCCGATGCCATACAGTACTCCATTGGCGTCGGACGCAAGTGTGACAAGATTGTGAGCAAGTGTGCCAATCGTGGTTTTCGTAGGCACCTCTCCGCTGTAGTCGGGTGTGCCGAGAACGCGGCCGGTCTGGGTCATATAAACGCCGTAAGGGATTTGCGTCACCGGATCGCGGGTCAGGTCATAAGCCAGCATCGACTGGTCAGTAACCGAATGGCCGGTAATCGTCTCCCATGTTGTAGCATTATATTTATAATAGTACATGTAGATGGTTGTACCAAAGCTCATGTACTGAATATAGTCGAATGTCGAACCGTCAGCAGAGAACAGACCGCCACCGTTGGGTTGCAGTCCGCCTGAGACATTGGTGTATTTCGTAAATGCCACGGGACTCACTACAGGAAAGGAATAGAAATTGTAGTCGCTGTAGGCTGAGAAATCAGAGCTGTATAGGATGGCGCCAATGAGCTGCGTGCCTGTACTCGCATCCACGTAGAGGGGCTGGGTGCGTACTGTAGGCGCTATGGTAGGTGCTTCTGCGTTAGTTATACCAGGATTGACTGGTTGCCTAAAGAAGAAAAATCCAGGATATTTCTTCTGAAGTGCTCGGAGGTTGTCCTCTGAGGTTCCCTCTGATTTAACGGCATGACTGAAAGGGGTACTGATGAATGTGCGCTGTGCCCAGCCCACTTTGGGGAGCATGAGCAAGAGGGCAAAAAACAACACCCCTACAAGTATACGAAAATCAGACTTGAGTTTTGTCTTAGTCATAATTTTGGGTTTTTGATGTTCTTTCAGTAGGCAAAATTACTAAAAAAAAGCACATCTGCAAATCTTTCGCCCTAAAATCTAAACTGGACGCCCGTATATTTTTTTGTGGAGGATGAAGGGCAAATAGAAAAACATTTCGTACCTTTGCCCAAGATAACCAAAAACAAACAGTTCAAATCTTTAGATATGAAGCGACTTTTACTATTTCTGCTGTTGCCCTTTCTGGCAATACTCAACACACAAGCCATGCCTGCTTATCCGGGGAAAATGATTGTAAAACAGGCTGACGGAACCCAACTGACAATCTTCATGCGGGGCGACGAGCACTATTCCATGGCATTCACCGAGGACGGCTATCCACTGCTCTTCAACAACGCTACCCGGAACTATGAATATGCAGTTACCCGGCAGAAGGCGCTGGTAGCCAGTGGTATCATCGCCCAAAATTCAGCAAGGCGCAGTGCTGTCGACAAGGTCTTTCTCCAAAAGAATGTGGATAAAGGCGAGGCCATGAGCATAGCCAACAGCACGTTCGTGACCAAGCAGCGCCGTGCAGCCGGAAAGCGAAAGATTCGCATCAGCGACATCCCTTGCATGGGGAAGCAGAAGACACTGGTACTGCTCGTGCAATTCCCCGATAAGAAGTTCTCCACTGTCGGCTCCGATCCCAAGCAATACTATACCGACCTGCTCAACAAGCCGAATTATACGAATGAACATGGGGCAACGGGAAGTGCCTACGACTACTACCGGAAGTCATCCAACGGGTTGTACGATCCGGAGTTCGTCGTCGTGGGGCCTGTCACCATGCCGCAAAGCTATGTCTATTATGGTCAGGACATGGGAACCTATCACGACGTAAACCTCGGTGAATTTGTCTTCCATGCCACCCAGCTGGCTTCGCTCAGGAAGCTTGTTGACTATTCACAATTTGATTCCGACGGTGACGGTAAAGTCGACAATGTGTATATCTTCTATGCCGGAAATGGTCAGGCCGACACAGGAATAAGCAACTGCCTGTGGCCCTGCTCCGGTTATCTGCACGATGATTTTGAAGCAACGATGGTGCTCGACGGCGATACCATCAACCGTTTTGCCATCAGTCAGGAAATCAACGGTCAGACCGGGGAGCCGGTGGGTATCAGTACTTTCGTGCATGAATACGCCCATGTGCTTGGTCTTGCCGACCACTACAACTCCATCAACCAAGGAGCAGGGGGCGTTGGCGACTGGGATGTCATGGGCACTGGTCCATACAATAACAATCAGAACACGCCACCGCTGATGTCTTCGTTTGAACAGGCTGAATTAGGATGGCTTAACTATACCACATTGTCGGCCAAAACCGACACAATCGTGACGATACCAAGCCTCGACACGAAACCTATAGGACTGCGCGTAAATGTCGAAGGTAAGCCGAACGAATATTTTGTTGTTGAGAACCGGCAGCAGACCGGGTGGGATACCTACCTCCCGGGACATGGCGTTATCGTATGGCATGTAGACATGGACAGCACAGCATGGCTCACAAACCGTGTAAACGCTGACCCTCAGCACCAGCACCTGAAACTTGTGGAAGCCGACGGCACTCCCGATTCCGATGGCGGTGATGCTTTCCCGGGTTCAAAGGATGTTACCAAATACACTTTCAATGATGAGGCCGGTAAGCCCGCGTTCGGTTTTGATTATGTAGAAGAGACGGGCGATGCGACTGGTGATGTGCGCTTTGTGCTCTCTGGTAGCGGCTACCGGCCTGCCAGTCCGGTCCCAGTGACTGTCTCCAAGGTGCTGGGCCATCAAGTCACATTGTCGTGGTATGCGGTGAAGGATGCCTCTGGCTATAAGGTGGCTATCTTGCAGGGCAAGGATACGGTGTCGACAGTAAAAGCCGACAATGGCACTACCGTTACAATCCATGGACTTGAGCCATCAACCGATTATACAGCATCGGTAAGGGCTGTATATGGTCCTTTTGATTCCAACCCTGCCGCAACGGCATTCAGCACCACCATAGAGCAATACGAGGAGAAACGCGTCGTGGCCACATCGGCCTCAAATGTGAGCAGGACCTCCTTTACGGCGAATTGGATGCCTCTGCCCGACTCATATTCTTATAAGGTGACCCTCTATAAGGATTTGTTGACGGGAACTGGGGCTGACTTCTGGGACTTCACGGACAAGACAGAAGGCAAGCCGGAAGGCTGGACTACAAACTGCAACCGATATGACAGCAACAACTTCGGAACTGCTGCGCCTGCACTGCGTCTGTCACGCGACGGCGAATATCTGATAGCTGCGCACCCCGGTGGAAAGGCTACTAAGATTGGCTTCTGGTATCGGGCAAGCACTACGGGCAACGCCCTGACCGTAGAGGCCTTCAAGGATGGGGAGTGGCACCTCGTTACAGACAGCATTAAGCCGCAGAAGGACGACAGCGTGCGCTTCCGTGTGGCTGTCGACAATGCCGACAGCGTACGCATAGGCTATCATCGCAGCCGGTCCGGATACGTGACTATTGATGACGTGAAGCTGGATTATGCTTTTGACCAGTATTTTAAAGTCGATTCCGCAATTGTCAACGGGGCCTCGGATCATGTGTTCAAGGGACTGGACGAAGGAGTAGAATACAGCTACATTGTTAGTGGCAACAATGGTAAGGTCTACTCGCTTCCTTCCAATAGAATCACGGTACAGCTCCTGGGTACTACGGGAATTGAGACCCCGACAAGCGATAGAGCTAAATCTAAAGGCAATGGACCGCTCTACAACGTGAATGGCCAGCGCGTCGGCTCCGACTACCGAGGTATAGTTGTCCGACAAGGCCGAAAGTTTATAAAGCGATAGATTATACTGCTCCAGCAGCAAGTCCCTTTCCCGTCTTGGCAGTGCCTGCTGCCAGAGCGGAAAAGGGATCATCTTATTCCACGTGGGACAAAGTCGGGAGAGTCCGTAGAAAAAACAAGTTTTTCCTGGCGCACTGGATATTTTCCGTGGGTAGGAGATGAGAGAAAACTCGAACTTGATATTTATCTTGATGAGCTTGACAACCGGTCGTCGGACATGAGCGGGGCAACAGGCAATGGCTTTACAGAGGAGCGTAAGATACTTGACTTCCCGGTTCGTGACCATAAAACGATATTACATATACGACGTCGCCGGTGGCTCATGCCTGATGGCAGCAGCCGGATAGTCAATTTGGAGGACAAGTTCCAACTTGCTCATCCCGGAACGCGATACGCCAAGGACTTCGCGCTTTTTTTAACCCAAATCGGTCATTAGAAAAAGCTTCTTGTCATTTTCTAATGACCGCCATTAGAAAAACAGCTTTTTATATGCTTGATCCATAAATATTTACTAACTTTACCACGAAAAAAAAGAATATACTCCGATGCGAAACTGTGACATAAAGTTCGTAAATAAGGAGATA
>Ga0256406_1004824_pt1 | contig 15001 bp, 15 predicted proteins | sample RumenRJG_03DNA_FD_185986 | JGI IMG/M metagenome (GOLD analysis project Ga0256406, IMG submission 185986) | Bovine rumen microbial communities from Lethbridge, Alberta, Canada - RJG_03 | ecosystem: Host-associated > Mammals > Digestive system > Stomach > Rumen | place: Canada: Alberta | collected... | reverse complement strand
AGGCAGCTTGCAGACCGCATTACCATATTCTATATCATGGGAGGTTTTTTGTTTAGTCTTTGGAAAATCACCGCTAAAGCTAATACTGAACCCCCGGACTATCCGGGGGTTTTCTTTACACAAAAAACTCTCGTCCCTATAGGGACGAGAGCCAAGCTTCGTGTTTCCACCCAATTTCATGTACCTGTCACCAGGATACACCTTGTAAGGTTCTATCAAACCCGCAGCTCTGTATCGGGAGCTCCCGGAGAGACCTACTTTACTTTCAACCTCTCAAACTCGGAAATGCACTTCAGTATCCTATCCGTATCCGCTTTCACTCTCCGGACTCGCTTGACCGTCATCAGATGCCTACTCTTTTCTTCATCGTTTTATTGACCATACTTTAACACGAATGAAAAACGATGTCAAGATGGTAATTACATTTTTGGAATAAAAAATATTCCGGGCCGTAAATCAAAAAGGAACCCCATCCAAAGAAGCAGGGTTCCTTTCTTGTACGTATCAGTCTCCAAATACAGGAGGCAGAGGGCTTGTGGTATCCGGCGGAATCGGCGGCAGCGGTGCATTATTGTCATCGGCCGGCGGTAGATTCTTGTCCGGTTCGTCGCCCGGCGCATAGATGGAATGATATTTGAAAAGATTCTCTACCTGAGTATGGTTGATGGTTTCCACTTCCATCAGTGCCTTGGCCATGGCATGAAGTACCGGCAGGTTGTCTGTCAACATCTGCATGGTATCATTGTAAGCTTCATCCAGGTATTTATGCATTTCTTCATCAATAATGGTTGCCACGGTTTCCCCGTAGTTTCTTTCAGAGCCAAGCTGCTTTCCAAGGAAAATCTGCTCCTGATGTTCCCCGAAAATCATGGGCCCCAGGCGGTCGCTCATGCCCCATTCCATAATCATCTTGCGAAGAATGGCGGTCACCTGCTGGAGGTCGCCGGAAGCGCCGCTGGAAATTTCATTGAAAATGATTTTTTCTGCGCACCTTCCGCCAAGAGCTACGCGGATCTGGGCAAGGAGATGGGATTTGGTAATGAAGGATCGTTCCTCATGAGGCAGCATCATGGTATAGCCGCCTGCCTGGCCTCTCGGAATGATGGTGACTTTATGTACCGGATCCGCATCTTTCAGGAGAGTAGCCATAATGGCATGGCCGGATTCATGATAGGCGGTCAGCTTCTTTTCATCGTCATTCACCTTGTGGCTCTTTCTTTCAGGGCCATAGGAAACTTTTTCAGAAGCTTCCTCCAGATCGGACATGGAAATGGTCTTCCTGTTCGCTCTGGCAGCCATCAGGGCTGCTTCGTTCAGCATATTGGCAAGATCTGCCCCGGTAAATCCCGGAACTTTCTTCGCAATGGTCGGCAGGTCCACATCCGGTTCAAGCGGCTTATTTTTCGCATGAACCCGGAGAATGGCAATACGCCCGCGAAGATCCGGCGTACCCACAACTACGCGCCGGTCGAAACGGCCCGGACGGAGAAGTGCCGGGTCCAGGATATCCGGACGGTTCGTTGCTGCCAGGGTAATGATGCCTTCATTGGAACCGAAACCGTCCATCTCGACAAGGAGCTGGTTCAGTGTCTGTTCACGTTCATCATGACCGCCGCCAAGTCCGCTTCCGCGCTGACGGCCTACGGCATCGATTTCATCGATGAAAACGATACAGGGAGCATTCTTTTTTGCCTGGGAGAAAAGGTCGCGTACGCGGGATGCGCCTACACCGACAAACATTTCTACAAAGTCAGAGCCGGAAATGGAGAAAAATGGAACCTTTGCTTCTCCGGCTACCGCTTTGGCCAGAAGGGTCTTGCCTGTACCAGGAGGTCCTACAAGGAGGACGCCCTTCGGGATTTTAGCGCCGATAGCGGTGTAACGTCCCGGATTTTTCAGGAAATCCACCACTTCGGAAAGTTCTTCTTTTGCTTCATCTTCGCCGGCCACATCGTTGAAAGTCACATGAATCTGGCCTTCGCCGGTCATTTTAGCCTTGGATTTGCCAAAGCTCATGACGCGTCCGCCGCCGCCCTGGGTCTGGTTCATCATCCAGAACCATACGGCAATAAGGATAACAATGGGAAGCAGGTTTGACAGGAGGCTCATCCACCAGGAAGGCTGTTCCGGCGGTTTGGCAGTAATGGAAACATTGTTGTCCTCCAGTTTGCCAAGAAGCTGTGTGTCATTGTCAGGAATATAGGTGGCAAATTCTGTGCCATCTTTCATCTTGCCGACTACCGCATTGTTTGTCATTTCAATAGAGGATACGTTTTTCTTCTCCACCTGGGTAATAAAATCGGTGTAGCTGATTTCCGTATGCTTTTCCTGGGGATGGACAAAGGTATTGAATATGGACACGGCAACTATAATCAGAAGCACATAAAGCGCCACATTCTTGATAAATTTATTCAATATGTTCCTCCTTCTCTCAGCGGTAATAATCCCATTTAAACAGGTTCCCACCCCGTTAAATAGAAAGCTTTGAATTAGTTATTTATTTTACCATTTTTTCAAACTTTAATCAATAAATTTTATTAAATTGTGTCCTTCCCCAAAAGGACGGACTCTCCCGATTAGACAGAGGAGAAAAGAAAATCAGGCTTTCGTATACACTTTGGGATCCAGCACGCAGACGTCCGGAAGATTTCTGTATTTTTCGGCATAATCGCAGCCGTAGCCCACGATAAATTCATCGGGAATATCAAATCCGATGTATTTCACAGCCACATCTTTGACCCGTCTTTCTTTTTTATTGAGACAGATGGCCAGTTCTACAGAAGATGCTCCTCTTTCTTTCAGGAGCGGTACAAGGGCATTCATGGTGATTCCGGTATCGATGATATCTTCCACGATAATGACATCTTTCCCCCGGATATCTTTGTCCAGATCTTTTTTGATATTCACATGACCGCTGGAAATGGTACCGCTTCCATAGCTGGAAACCACCATGGTATCCAGGGTAACGGGAAGATCAATTTCCCTCATCAGGTCACAAAGGAAAGGCATGGCTCCTTTCAGGATGCCTACAAGCACTACATTCCGTCCGGCATAATCTTTCGTGATTTCAGCGCCGATTTCTTTGACCCGTTTCTGAAGTTCTTCCTTAGTAATCAGGACTGTCTTTATATCTTTCCCGAGATTTTCCATGTTTATTCTCCTTTTCTTTCCACTCCAGTGTAAGAAGCAGAAAATTCTTTGTACCCCGGTCAGGCCGGGCGAAACGGCTTCCCCGCAGAAAGCAGGTCCAGTAAATATGATTTTCATCAGCCACTACGGGCCATTCGTGACGAAGGGCTGCAGGAATCCGTTTTTCCTGAAGGATGGAAAAGACGGTCTTGCTTCCTTCCATCCCATTTGGCTCCATATAGTCCTTTGCCGATGCCTTCCGGAGGTGCAGGAAACCCGCCCGGTCTCCATCCAGAAGCAGCTCATTTTTCCCCGTGGAAACCGGTTTTTCCAGCTGCCTGATTGTAAGAGAAAAAAGGCCCATTCCCGTTTCAAGGGCTGTACATCTTATTATACCAGTTTTACCTGTAATGTGTTTTGATTTTTCCGACCAATTTTCATAAATCAGGCGGAAATAATCGGATACTTCCGATTCGGCTCCTTCACGGGTACTGCCTTTGTGGAAGCAGAGCATTCCGCCTGCCTTTTCCATTACGGTACCGGATTCGGAAGTACGTCCTTTTTTACCATTGACCGCAAGCTTTCGGAACCGCTCCACCCCTTCTGCATCCGGTGCCCTTCCGCTTTCCCGTTTAATTGCGGAAATCAGGATACGCCTCTTGATGGCAGGATGAAGAGTAAGAAAATGGTCAAGAGGATAAAAAAGGCTTTCGCCTGCTTTTCTGAAATAAATTTCCTCTTTCTCTGCTGCCTTTTCCAGATAATCCTCATCATCCGAAGCGTTCTCTGCCATTCTGGACAGTGTTTCCCTGAGATTCGGGTTGCAGGAAAGAAGGCGTGGTACCAGCAGGAGACGGATTTTATTTCTTGCGGCATCCGGAATGTCATTGGTTTCATCATGAGCAGGATTGAAAGGCCAGTATGAAATAAACTCACCAACTTCTTCCTTTGTCACGCAAAGGAAAGGACGGATGCGATTTCCCGCTTTCGGACGGATCCCTCCAAGTCCCCTGATTCCGCTTCCGCGAAGCAGGCGGAAAAGGATCGTTTCCATCTGGTCATCCTTATGGTGGGCCACGGCGAGGAGATTGAAATTTTCCTTCTCCATCACTTCTCCAAGAACCTGATATCGAAGCTCTCTGGCCATGGTTTCCAGGGATTCCTTTTTTTCGGAGCAGGCTTTCAGCACATCCACGTCTTTCCTCCAGAACGGAATGGAAAGTTTCAGGCAGATGTTCCTAACCATCTCTGTTTCTTCTTCTGCAGCATCTCTCAAGTGATGATTGACGCAGCAGCAGCCGAGAGTGATATGTTCCCTCTCCCTGATTTCATTAAGAAAAAGAAGAAGGCCCAGGGAATCAGGACCGCCGGAAACAGCGGCAAGAATCCGGTCTCCCTCACGCCACAGACCATTCTCGCGGGCAAAGGAGAGCACCTTCTTCAGAAAAATTTCTTTTTTCATTTATCCTCGTTTGGTTTCAGTACATCCGCATCCAGAAGACCTTCTGACAGGTCCCGGTCGCTTACCATGATTTCCGGCAGGGCAAAATATTCCATAATGGCATCCAGTATGGCAAGACCGGCCACAATGATGTCTGCCCTGGAAGGCATGAGGCCGGTAATGTGACACCGCTCATCATAGGACATTTTATAGAGCTTCATCATGAGGTCATGCACATCTTCCTGATGGATCACGTAATCCTGAACTTTTTCGGTATCATAAACTTCCAGTTCCTGCAGCATGGAGGCCAGCGAAGTCACTGTGCCGCCCACGCCGATCCAGCGGCGTACGTTTTTCATAGCATCCATGAGGTCTGTTTCGCGGAACAGGGCAAAGCAGTGCTTTTTCAATTCTGCCAGCCCCCGAAGCGTAGTGGTATCAAACTGTTTCGAGCAGCGTACGCAGCCGAGGCGGAAGCTGTGTCGCATACCGATATCCGGTCCGAAGCCCATACAGAATTCCGTGGAACCTCCGCCGATATCTACAACTGCCGTCACTACGGATGGCGTGCCGGCTGCACCGATGTAACTGTAATAAGCCTCTTCTTTTCCTGTAAGGATACGGACAGGCACACCGGTAGCCGAAGTCACTTCGTCGGTGAATTCTCCGCCATTGGCAGCATCCCTTACAATAGAGGTGCCATAGGCATATATTTCACCGGCCCCTTCCAGACGGGCTTTCGCCACGAATTCCTCGATGGCTTTCAGTGTTCTTTCTTTCGGTCCCTCCCCGATATACGCCCGGTCGGTCATTCCTTCACCAAGCCTGGTACTGCGAAGGTCTTTGAAGAGGACCTTCCAGTTCTCCTTATCATCTTTCTCAGCAATGAGAAGACGGACAGAATTGGTACCGATATCAATAATCGCACGCATGAGTGCCTCCTGCAATCTATAAGTATTTGTTCCCGAACAGTTCCATGAATCCCTTTTACCAACAAGATAATACGGGTCTGCTTCCTACAAAAAAGAGAGGCCGGATCACAGCCCCTTTTTTCACGAATCAGTCAGAACGGCGTGCACCCCTGCCGCCTCTCTTGGATTCCACATTGCGCTTCAGATCAAGAAGTCTTTCATCGCTGTCCTTCAGGAAGCGGGAAAGCTTGTCTTCAAAAGATGCCGGAGCTTCTCTTCTGGCCCCATGGAAAGGACGGTCGAAAGAGCGGCCGTATTCCCTTCTTTCCGGACGGGCTGCCTCAAAATCTTCCTCATGGAAGTTTTCTTCTTCTCTATGGAAAGGACGATGATTCTCACGGTTCTGGAAATTTCCGCGGTCTCCATGCTGGAATTCACGGCGGCCCTGACGGTCGTAACCTCCATGGACTCCCTGTTTCTTTTCATCTGCCGGCTGAGCCTGCTTGATGGAAAGGGCAATCTTTCCTTTTTCATCAATGGTAAGGACTTTTACTTTGACCTTGTCCTTTACCTTGAGATAATCGTTTACATCGCTCACATATTCATTTGCCACTTCCGAAATGTGAACCAGACCCACCTTGTTGTCCGGCAGTTCTACAAATGCGCCGAACTTCGCGATACCGGTGATAGTACCCTCTACGATATTGCCGACTTCTAAAGCCATGAGAAAAAAATGCATCCTCCTTGAAACTTAAATGGATATATACAAGATGATTATACGAAATTTCCCACAGAATAGCAATATTTATTTTATGTCTGTCAAAATGTCCATTTCATTCCGGATGAAGGAATCCTATCTCGTAAAAAACCGCACGTTCTGAGAGGCAGACGTGCGATCTTTATTCTTTCATTACATATTTTCGTGTACGCTTAAAAGTCCCCATCGGAATATTTTCCGATTTATGACTATTCTCATCGTTCAATGACTTCGAAATGACGGTCTTCTTTTCTGGGCGTATCCGCTAATGGACTATGACCCACAGCTACGCCAAGAAGAGGGGTAACGCCTTCAGGAAGGGAAAGCATTTTCAGATAATCCGCCTCAGCTCCCAGGTGGCGCACAAAACCAAAAAGGATAATGGAGCCAAGCCCCAGTTCGGTGGCTTTCAGATGGATGTGCTCCGCGATAATTCCTGCATCAAAATCCTCCAGGTACTCAAAAGCATCTTTTGTGCGGCAGATAAGGAAAAGAAGAGGCGCTTCATAAATCAGGTGCGGCCTTCCGAGCTTTTCTCCGCCTTCGGTGCTTATTTTTTCCAGCACTTTCCGGTCAGTCACGGAAACGATGACATAACCCTTATCGTTATGCTTGCCTACAGAAGCTGTAAGAGCTGCATGAATCAAAGCCTTCCGGTCTTCTTCCGAAACCGCTTCTTTTGTATAGGATCGTATCGACTTTCTTAAAGACTGTACCTTTTCAAATTCCATAATTCCTCCTATTCCTCCCCGTCTACACGAAAAACAGGGAACCGGGCCGCCAGCTTTCTTTCCCGGCGTTTGAGCGGAGTATGACCTACCGCCACAGACATAGCCGGTTTCCAGCCTTCCGGCATATGAAGGGCTTTGAAATACTCTCCGCAGCCGTCGGTTACATTGAGTGTGCGGATGAAGCTGTAAATGCAGATCGATCCGAGCCCGAGATTTTCCGCCTCGAGATGCATGTGTTCCGCCATGATTCCTGCATTCAGCTTGATGGAATCTTCTCTGGCCCCCGGAGCGCTCATGATGAGCAGCAGGACCGGTGCACCATATAGAGGATCGCCCCGGCCGGAAAGTTCATCATTCTGGTCAGCGAGAAGCTTCAGGATCTTTTTGTCCGTCACTACAGCAATAGCATAATGTTTGTAATCAAAATGACCAACCGGCGCACGCTGTGCCGCATCCAGAATTTTCTGAATATCTTCTGACGAAACAGGTTCGTCTGAATAACGCCGGCAGGAAAAACGTACAGACAGTAAATGATCAAATTCCATGGCAGACCTCCCGGGATGAAACCCAATTGAGCTAAAGCTCACAATAATATATGACTTATACTGCTTCAAATGATTTCAAAGCGATACCGGACCCATCTATTTTTCAGGGTTCATCAGGTTGGACAGGATGGCGCCTACCATTTCGTAATCATCAATAGCCACGGCAAGGGGTGCATCTTTTCCTTTTTCGTAGAGACACAGGGGACCCTGCCCTATTTCCGCCGATTCCAGATCAGAAAGCTCAATGGTTTCTTTCTTTTCTTTACTGCGGAAGCCAAGGCGCTCGGAAGTCATCCAGAAAGCGCCTTTCTCCCCTTCCTTCCAGGCACTCTTGTCTTCATGGTTTTCCCAGCCGCCCACTTTGAAAGGCTTACCCGGCGCAATGATGATGGAATCTTCCCTTTTCACCGGTTTTGCCGGTGTCATGAAACGGGCGGCAGAAGTGAAATACAGCTCTTCTCCCGGCCGATACTTTACATTGGCGTATTCTTTATCCATCTTTGGAAGCAGCCCTTTTTCCTGAATCTTGAAAAGTGCGTTGCACCGGCGGGATATGGTTTCATATTTGTATTTTTCCGCCTCCTTCATCATGTAGCACAGCTTCAGAAGGTCCGCAAAGAGTCCATACTCATCGTCATCCATATAACCGTCATGATACAGGGCTTCGAAAGCTTTGTCACAGGCCAGGGCCTGTGCTTTTGCCAGCTGCTTGTTGCCCAGACCTTTTTCCTTTGCAAAGGCAATGAGTTCTTCCAGCATATCTGCATCGAGCTCATCCTCGATGGCCGCCTTTGCCATTTTGCCGGCATATTCTTCTATCTGCTCCTGTTTACCGGAGCCGAATAAATTGAAAAACAAGGATGTCCCTCCTTTACACAAACCTTCTGCTTGGGCGGTATGAAAAAATGAAAAGATTTCTGCCGGTCAGAGCGAAATCGATTTCACCGACTGTTCAATGACCTTTTCCGCATAATCTTTATCTTTTTCAGAATAAATATAATCGAACGAAATATATTTCCCGTCCTGAATGAAAATGAAGCTCCTGTTGTGAGAATCTCCGTCTTCAAAATCCATGATGAGAGCATCTCTTCCATAAACATTCCGGAAGTCAAATTTCGTTTTCTTGACCTTTCTGCCATTTGCTTCATCGGAAATCTTGGCTTTGAGGTGATCCACGATGGAAGCCTGCTCATCCTTTGTGAGTCCGGCAAGGCTTTCGGGGAAAAAGGAAAGGTCGTCATTTTCTTCAATCGGCAGGGCTGTGACGCCGGTCATGAGGGAAAGATTTCCTGCAACCAGTACATGGTCCGGCGCAACAGGCGGCTTGTAATCCACACGCATATTGGCAGGGATGTCATAGGTATAAACGGTTCCCTTGATTTCCACCCTCTGCATGGGTGTGAAAAAGTGAATGGAATCCACCAGCCCTTTCACGGTTTTCCCGCCGGATTTCATTTCTCCTTCCTTTGAAGTGAAGGAAATCATATAATCTCCGTCAGTATTGCTCACCCAGTATCGAAGGACTTCATAGCCGCCCTCCGCGGCAGTCCCTCTGGAGCTGGTGATGATGGCAGGAACTCCGTCCACCTTTCCTTTCTTTACCGAAACCAGTGTTTCTTTGGAATCCCCCTTCTTTTCCCTGAGGAATTTTTCAGAAGCTTTACGTGTTTCCTGAAGCTTCTTTTCCATGCGGGGCTGCCTGGTGGATTTTGACATGATCATAAGGGAGAGACCCGAATCAGGTAGATATGCCTGGTACATAAGTCCGTTATTATCCTTATTCTCTACGCGGGACACCGGCAGTGTGATGGAAATACCGGTATCACTGTTTTTATATTCAAATCCGTGGGAAACAGCAGCAGACAGTGCTTCAGCTGAAACTTTTCCTGAGTCTTTCGCCGCGGTAGGCATACAGGGTACACATACCGCCGAAAGTATGGCTGCAGCCAGCAATAGTTTTTTCATTTGATCCTCCATGACAGGAATTTCCTGATTGACAGGTGTAGTCTTTTCTTTTTATTCTAACCTTTTCCGGAAATATTTTCATCCTTTATCACGGAAGATTAAAGAAAATAAATAAAACCTGCTATAATTAAGATGAAGAAATTTAAACACAAAAAGGAGGTCATTCACTATGAAATTTAAAAGAATTCTGGTCCCTATGGACGGCTCAGGCACCGCAGGCAATGCTTTTCAGTGCGCTCTGGATATGGCGGAAACCTATCATGCGGAACTCTATGTCCTCTCAGTGGCTGATGTGACCGAAGCTGCCTACCCGCTTCTTCAGGTCAACCTGGACAAAGACGGTTTTACAAATATCCGGGAAACAGCCAGAATCGTGCTTGATCAAGCGCAAAATCTGGTTCCCGATACCGTTCATTTCACCCCTGTCCTGAAGGTCGGCGTCCCGGGCAATGTGATTGCTTCCGTAGTTAAAGAAAAAGGTATCGACCTGGTCATTATGGGCAACAGCGGTAAAGGATCCCTCTCTTCTTTTATTACAGGAAGCGTTTCCCAGTATGTCATCCACCATGTCAAGGTGCCAGTGCTGATCATCAAATAATTCAGAACCGGAATCCTCAATATAAAACCGTGCGGAGATCATTGTATCTCCGCACGGTTTTGAATTGTATTCAGCTGATCAGATCCACTTTACTGTATACAGTTTGTGACTGATTGCACCAGCCCCAGAAGACTCCCTGCTCCATGGGACAGTCAATAAAATCACGTCCGGTACCGAATTTGATGTATTTCTCTCCCGCCCTGCAGTTACGGGTCGCATCGATGCCGTACCAGCGTCCTTTATACCACACTTCTGCCCAGGCATGGCTGGCGCCCTCCCCTACAGGGAGCCCGCTCACGTATCTGGCAGGAATGCGCTTCATCCGGCAGAGCGCAAGAAAAATATGGGTGAAATCCTGGCACACCCCCTGACCACCCAGAGCCGCCTGGTTGGCCGTGGTGCGCACATTGGTCACACCGGCCACATAGGTCATATGATTGTATACAGTCTCCCGGAAAAAGTCCGCCTGTTCCAGAGCGTCCTCTGATTTCGGGGCCAGATCGTAGATAGCTTTCAGCATGGACGATGGTCCTGTAAGAATAGAGGGATAGGAAAAAATGGGAAGCGGTTCACATTCCACTCTCCTGTCATCATCCCGAAGGGCTGTCCCTTTGACCCAATAGGAAAAAAAGGTATGTCCTTCCGGCAGACGCCCTGTAAAAGTTGTATTTCCGAAACTGTCCTTACCATAGTTCCCGCCAGTGGGCAGGGGGTCAATGTAAAGTGATAAATCCAGAATCTCCTGCTCCGGCAGATTCTGGGGAATACATCGAAGTAGAAAATCCTGCTCCCTCACCGGCGACGAATATGTATTGGCTGTTCTATAGTAAAACGAAATTTTTTCCATTAAACGTATCATTCCTGTCTGAATCCCTGAGGGAAATCAAGTACAAGAGCCATCATACTCTAAAAGCCCTCTTATTGCAAGTGTCCAGGGTAATAATTTCGATTTTTTTAAATATAAGCCAACCATAGCGGCTGCCCCGCCGCATCTTATGAGCCATAATAGCATGCAGGCAAAAACAAAGAACTCATCACCGCAGGGCGCAGGCCCTGCAATGATTTGTCCTTCTGAAACAGCCCAGATCATATGAAATTTTCCCGGCACTCCCCAAGTGCCGGAAAGCAGCCCGGGCGGTCCCTTCCGCCTGAAAGCCGCAGGGACAACTTTCAGAAAAGCAGTCCCCTGTCAATCCTGCCAGTGCCCATGGCAGGGAAGTAATCAGATTTCAACCAGTTCTTCTGCCGCTTCAATGAGATCTTCCCGGTCTCCTTTAAGCGGTGCTTCATCCCCGCCGGAAATGGCAGCCAGAAGTTTTGCGAAAGCGGAACTCCTGATCCGGACCGGTGCGCGGGTAACTCTGTACAGAAGTTTATTGATTTCCGGCGCGCAGAGATTATCCGGATATCCCAAACGGAGATAAATGCTGATCCGTTCAGCGGTCCAGCCGCATTTCACGATATTTCTGACGCCTTTGTCCTCGACCGTATCATCGAAGCTTCCGCGGAAGGCCATAATGGCATCCCTGGCTTCCTGTGCATTCAGGATCGGTGCGCTCGAAGTCTTGGCGGCTTCCAGCGAATTCATGGCCATCTGCAGGTAGGACAGGGTTTCGGAACTGATCGTTTCACGAAGGGTCATGCCATTGCCCAGCATGCGGTCTGCTGCCACATAGACAGAATCCGGATTATTCTCATCAAAAGTATACTTGCGAAGGAAATCTTCATTATCTTTATAAACATCAGGCAGTGTCAGACGTTCGCAGAATTCTTCATGCGGCATCGGATCACCGTCAATCATTTCATCATAGTATTCCATCAGGAACATCAGCGTGGTATTTACACGTTCCGCATACCGCCCCATCCAGTAGAGACGGTCAATTTTATTTAATGTAAGAGCACCCATGTATCTTTGAAACCTCCCCCCTGCGAAGAATTAACGATAAAGCTGTCCGGATTTCTGGAGAACCGGGTCAGGCCGCATGGCCACACCCTGGTCTTTTCGCCGGAAAGCACGAAAGCACGCAGGTCTGCTTTACGTTCTACCACCGACCCGCCATCAAGGATAGGCAGATCTTCGAAGTCGATAACTTCCTGAGAAATAAAGCGTCTTGGTTCATTGATAATCCGCTGGCGCAGTTCTTCTTTCTTGTCCGGCGGCAGGGAATTGCCAAATACGACGCCATATCCGCCGGCTTCAGCTACGTCCTTGATAACCAGCTTGTCGAGGTTTGCCATGGTATAGTCCATATCGTCCTTGTAGAACGGAAGATATGTAGGTGCATTATGAAGGATCGGTTCTTCTTTCAGATAATACTTGATCATCTTCGGAACGAAGTAATAAATCCCTTTATCATCAGCCACACCGTTGCCCGGGGCATTGAGGATAGCTACATTGCCTGCGCGGTAGGCAGCCATGATATTGGGCACACCGATGACGGATTCCGGATTGAAGCAGAGAGGATCCATAAATTCATCGGACAGGCGGCGGTAAATGGCCCCGACCTTGACCGGTCCTTTATTGCCGCGATAGTAAACGCAGTTGTTTTCCACATAAAGGTCCATGCTTTCGGCCAGGACGGAGTGGGAAAGTTCTGCCAGATAGGAATGTTCAAAATAAGCGGAGTTGTAACGGCCCGGCGTCAGGATGACATTGATGCCGCCGCAGCTGACATAGTCCATGACCTCTTCAATCCACTGACCGTAATGCCTGTTATCCACCACATGATTGTCGCGGAAAGTCTGGGGGCAGCAGCGCCGGCAGAGAGTACGGGCAATGAGCGGATAGGACGCGCCGGAAGGAATACGGAGATTATCTTCCAGAATATACCAGTTCCCATCTTTGCCTTTAACCAGATCGATACCGGAAATATGACTGTAAATGCTCTTCGGTGGAGTTATTTCCTCACACTGGGCCAGATAACCCGGTGATGGATATACGAAATCAGGCGGAACCACCTGATCTTTGATAATCTGCTTTTTACCATACACATCTGCCAGAAACAGATTGAGTGCATCTACACGCTGCTGAAGGCCTCTCTCCAGTACGTCGAACTCATCCGCCCCGATAATTCTCGGAATCGGGTCAAACGGGAAAAGCCGTTCGTTGTATACACCATTCTGGAATACGCCGAACTTGACCCCGTATCGCGACATCTGGTTATTAATAACCTCAACATGCTCCTTGAGTTCTTCTAAACCCATACGCATCGCCCTCCCTAACGCCCCAGGCGTAAAGTAATGAAACACAAAAAAGGCAGGCGAAAAGACACCTGATGGCGCCATTGCCTGCCCAACCCTTAAGGGTTATTTATATTTTTGTTATTATTTATTTTACCTAACTAAAGTATTGTTGTCAATATGTTATATGTATGAAATCAATGAAAAGCTTATGCTGAATCACTATTATAAATCTTCATCCCACGCATTGATGCGTACCGGTTCTTTTTTGAGCATATCCAGCTGCTCTTTGCTGAAATATTTCCTGTTCACTGCCGCTTCGTAGACGAACCGTTTAAAATAAGCTTCCGAGCAGACGAAGTACCCGCCTTTACCCACATCTTTACCCCAGGAATTTTCAATCTTCCAGCGGTCCGGTTTTCCATCTTCGGAGAGATGAACGCCGGTTAAAAGCATGGCATGGTTCGCAGAACTCTGGCTGTATTCGAGAGCCTTTCCTTTTTCCATGAATGTGGAAAACCCGCCGAGAAGTTCATCCGTAGTCACACTGTCCGGATCCCAGACTCCGTCTTTCCTTGAGAGGTAAGCCCCTGCATCACAGGCAAACCAGATGGCTTCTCCGCCCTTGAGCATATTTACGCACAGTTCTTCCAGCGCTTCCTGGGAAATATTGAGGGCTGTCATATCCCTGCCCACCATATTTTCTATACCATGGAAGGTAATGGGTGTATCCATGGCTCTCCCGGGGAGGGGCTCATTGATGACAGCTGCATAGTCACGGACGGCAAATCCTGTATATTTTTCATAAAAAGCCTTCGGTGTCAGATTTCTATCCTCATGGAATTTGCCATCCTTGTCCTTCCAGGAGAAATCAAAGACTTCCGGCGGCTGGCCGAAAGCGATGCACTGGGCTTTATAAATTTCCCCCATCATTTCCGCTTTTCTTTCATAGGGATCTCCTCCCTTTGCAATCAGTTCGCGGAGTTCCATGGCATCTTTCCGGAGAAGTTTATTGATCGCATTGATATAATTCATCGTGTGGCCGGACTGGAAAGTTTCCGGGAAATATGCTTTGGGAAGGACACCGTATTTTTCAATGAGATCTGCCGCCGGACACCAGTACCCGCCGTCACTCATACCGCGGAGCACATACTGCATAAGCTGTCCTTTGACCGGTTCATCCGCATGGTCGATGACCATCTGCAGGAAATTATTTGCCTTTTCCAGTTTATCGTAAAAAGTCAGATAATTCTGGGAAAGTTCAAATTCTTCGACCCCGATTTTTTCCGCCACTTTCTCACGAAGGATATTGAGTGCAGCAAACATCCAGCAGCGGCCTGACATTTCCTGGGCTGTAATGCCATGAGTCTTTACTTCATAGGTAAAGGCGCCGGCCAGTCTGGAACCGTTCTCAGGCACATAGGAAAGTTTGGACATATCCGTCTTTGCCAGAGTTCCCTGGAGCACACGGGCATTGGCATCTTCATTATAGTTTTTGCGAAGTTCGGCCAGTACGGCCTCATTGATTTCTTTCATTTTCCAACCTCATTTCCCTGCTTCTGCAGATCAATTTTTTCTTATTATACCCTATTTTTTATCACAGCACAGTGAAAATGACAAAAAAGAAATCCACCAGCATAGCTGGTGGTTCTTCACATGCGGCCACAAGGGCCTTTTATTACTGGCTGCGCGTTAACGCGCTTGTGCTTCTGTCACTTGCATATTATTGCTTGCGACCCGTGAA
>Ga0256406_1004823_pt1 | contig 15005 bp, 12 predicted proteins | sample RumenRJG_03DNA_FD_185986 | JGI IMG/M metagenome (GOLD analysis project Ga0256406, IMG submission 185986) | Bovine rumen microbial communities from Lethbridge, Alberta, Canada - RJG_03 | ecosystem: Host-associated > Mammals > Digestive system > Stomach > Rumen | place: Canada: Alberta | collected... | reverse complement strand
GTTGTATTTTTGCACATAGAAGCTGTATGTATTAATTTGATTTTTAACACTTTAAAGTTAATACTTTTTCTTGAATTACACAAGAAATACAGCTTCTTTTTTTGTTAATATGAATAATTCAGGCTAAAGAAGCGACTCGGAATAAATAAGGAGTTGTTTTTGCTGCATGATGTCTTTCATGAAGATTATAAGGTCAAAGTCTCCTTGGATGTTTGCCCTAATACAGTTTTCTGCGGTGGTCGAAATGGGCGTGATTGGAGATTTATGATTGAAGAGACTAAGGTAATGCCTCATGTTCAGTTTCATTTGGTGATGCCAAAAGTGACTTATGATGAATATCAACATGAATTACCAAGTAATGTGGTAGCTAGGTATAATATCTCTATGGAAGATTTTATGAAAGAAATGTGTTCTTGTGAGATTGTAGCTTTGCCTTTAGACACAGAAGCTCCTGCTGGTTTGATAGTTTTATTCCAAGCTGCTGCAAATATGAAATATATCATAACAACTAATACAATGACAACGAGAGAGTATCTTTCTGATGGTAGAGGTTGTTTGTTGCCAAATGATGTTGATGTTTGGAAGAAGGCAATAAATGAGAAACTTGAATTAGATAAGTCCAATATTCAAGCTTCTAAAAAATTATTGAACTTCTTGCAAACAGAATGTTCTGAGGAGAAATTTGTTGAAGGTGTTGAATCTATGGTAAATATGTTATGATGATTGTGGATTTAGTAAAACGACTGATTACATTTGTTAAAATCAAAAGTAATCATTTGAGTTGTGTGTTGGGGGCAAGCTATATTGGATTAGATGTTAAGATTGTAAATAGGGGACAAATTGTTTTTGGGGAAAATGTGATAATTCGTCCTTCTACTGGTTTGTATACTAATCCAGGCATAATGTTAAGTATTGGTAGTAACACAGAAATAGGAAATCATTCAACCATAGCCGCTCATCATAAAGTTATTATTGAAAATGGTGTGTTGACAGGTCCTCATGTCTTTATTGCGGACTATAATCATGAATATCGTGATGTTGACAAACCAGTTTGGGAACAAGGTGAGTTTGCGCAAGAAAATAGTCATATAATCATTGGGGAAGGCTCCTGGCTTGGTACCAATGTGGTTGTTGTTGGTAAAGTGCGTATAGGTAAGCATTGTGTGATTGGTGCCAACTCCGTAGTTACCAAAGATATTCCGGATTACTCAGTAGCTGCTGGTATTCCTGCCAAGGTTATTAAGAGATATGACTTTGAGAAGGAAGAATGGGTGAGGGTAAAATAAAATGTTACTCTATGGATTTTGATTCTAATAATAAAACTCTTCGACCTATATATGATAAACTCGATTCTCTTATAGATAAAGGTTATGACCTGTCTTATGTCTTTAAAGATATAATATTTCGAGGATGTAACCATTTTGACAGGGATTATAGGGGGATTCCCTGTTGGGTTAGAGATGCAGGAAATACTGCTGAATGTGGATGGACAAAGGAGGAGTTCGAAACATACTTGATGAAGTATTATAAAGATGACGAGATAGTGCATAGATGGTTGTATTATTATGATTGCGATATGCTGGTCTGTGCTCTATGTGACCGCTTTAAGATGATTGCATCTATGTTGAGGGTGTTTTACAGCCGATTACCTAGTGAGTCGCCTTGTAAGATGGAAGACTTTAAACATGCAACCATTGCAGTAAGTTCTCAAGATACGATATGTTTTGCATGTGTTAACAGTATTTTCCTTTACCTTGCTTCTTCCTTTGATATTCTGTCTAAGATTTACGTTGAGTTGCGTGATTATAAAATATTGGATTTCTCCAAATATCCCAAAATGGTTTCACGGAAAGTTCTGTTGGGAAGTATAGGAAAGACCAACTCTGATTTAGCTGGTACTTTATTTGAAAAACCATTGTGTGTTAATACTATAGTAAATATTAGAAATAGACTCGTGCATGATGGTTCTTTTGATTTTATGCAAATGGTTTATGACTGTTATGATGGGCCGAATGGACATTCTGAGGTGGCAATCTTGTTTCCTGACATGGAGAATGGTTTATTTGTTACATCAAAAAACAGAAAAAACTTTTATAGTCAATCAAATAGGTTAAATATACTTCTGCCAAAACTACTCACAGAGGTGCTTAATGTAATGGAAACGACAATAAATAAACTTTCAATAATTTATAAAAAAGAAAATGAACGATAAATTAGCCCCCCATATCTGCGAAAGTCAGAGAAAATTACTCTTCGCTTGACGGCTTTCGTGCTTACGCTGCTGTAGGTATTGTGCTGATGCACGTTCAGGCTAATCTTATGATTAAGCCAAGTGATAACATCTTGACTGGCAATGTAATTCCGTGGTTCACAAATTTCACATTGCTGTTCATGATTATTAGTGCATTTAGTATGTGCTGTGGATATTATGAACGAGTAAAGTCGGGAGCTATAACTCCTGCAAAGTTTTATGCTAAGCGCTATCATCGTACCTGGCCATTCTTCGCCATGATGGTGATGATTAGCTTTGTGATGGAACCATCCTGGAGTACGTCCTGTCAAAGTTTTGCAGATTTGACAATGTGCTTCAATCTCTTTCCTAATCCACATATTGAAGTGAAAAGTGTGGGATGGTTCCTTGGTACGGTATTTACGTTCTATATGCTTTTCTCTTTCTTTGCCTTCCTGCTGGATAATAAGAAGAGAGGATGGATGGTATTGCTGCTGTCGTTGGTGTTTTGCTATATAGCTATTGTGTATTTCGGTACTCCTGACTTTGTTGTGAAACCAATAGATAAGGTGAATATTATCTATAGTGCGCCTTTCTTTGTTGCTGGTGGTATGATTTATCTCTATCGTCAGGGTCTCAAGAGTTGGGTGGAGAAACATTGGATAATAGCTTTGGCTTCATGTCTTGTACTTACCATATTAAGATTTGTTGTTGACATCAAAGGGTTGTTTATCTTACCTGACCTCATTGTATTTGCAGCTTGGCTGATTTACGCCATAGGTTCAAAGGATATTGTCTTGAACAATAGAGTCGCTAAGTATCTGAGTGGTATTAGTATGGAGATTTATCTCTGTCACATGATGTTTTTTAGAGTAGCAAGTATATTACATCTGGATAAGTTTATTCACAACAAAGATATGCTGTACGTAGCTACTTGTATTGCAACATTGATTGGTGCGATATGCTTTTCGCATGTTATCAAATATTATGTGTTTAAACGTATTGAGAATAAAAGACGTTAATAGATAATTAATACAAAAATGGCTCATTTTGCTTTCTTGGAAAAATGGAACCATAAAAGTTACTGATGGGGGTTACATGCAACTTTATTTATAGTGATTATGGATATAAAAGATTTTGTTTCTAATTATCATACTCATCCAGTATTGTTTATCGGTACAGGTATGTCTATGAGGTATCTTCAAAAATCTTATTCTTGGAAATCTCTTTTAAAACAAATTACTGTAGATTTGACGGGGAACGATGAGATGTTTTTGAATATTGACTCTCATTTCAACGGTGATTGTCCAAAGATGGCTTCTGAGATAGAAAAGATTTTTAATCAAAAATTGGAAGAAGATAGAAATGGTAAGTTTAAAAACATAAATGACATTTTTTTCGAAGATAAAAGAAAAGGTATAGATAATAGCCGTTTTAAAATCTATATTTCTCACTTGCTTGCTGATAATTCTTTCAAACCGGAAATGCTTGAAGAAATTAAAACTCTAAAAACGATAAGAAAAAATATCAGTTCTGTCATTACAACGAACTATGATAATCTCGTAGAGCAAGTTTTCCAGTTTGATCCTCTAGTCGGTAATAATATTTTGTTGAGTAATCCTTATGGTGCAGTATATAAGATACATGGTTCAATAGAAAATCCATCTTCCATTATAATAACTGCTGGAGATTATAGAAATTTTGATACCAAATATGAACTTATCAGAGCTCAGTTGTTGTCATTATTCATGCATAATCCTATAATCTTTATCGGATATAGCTTAACTGATGAAAATATAAAGAAATTACTTCATACAATTTTTTCTTATGTAAATGCTGATTCAGAAACAGCTGAAAAAATAAGGAACAACTTTTTGATTATAGAATGGGATCAAGGTAGTGAAAATACCGAAGTAATTCCTTTTGATATAATTGTTGACAATATGAATATCAGAGTAAATAAGATTAAAACGGATAATTTTACTGCTGTTTATCAGGCTTTATCAGAATTGCGCTTACCTATATCCGCTATGGACATCAGAAAGGTACAAGATATTGTTGGCGATATATATAAAGGTGCAAATGGCATAAAGGTTGAGATAACTGAAGATTTAGCGACTCTAAAAAATAGTGATAAGGTCTTGGCTATTGGAACTGATAAGACTATCAAATATCAGTATCAGACATCTAAAGAATTAATGGTTGATTATTTTTCAGTTATAGAAGAGGCTGATGAACAAAGGTTGTCGCTTATTGATAAGTTTAAAATCAATAAAGCTCAGTATTTTCCTATTTATGGATTCTGTAAAATAAATAAGAATATAAAACATAAGGAAGCTTTAAAGAAAATCCAAAATCATAAAATACAGGCTTTAAGAGATAAAGTAACAAATGATAAACGATATCAGAATGATCATGGAACAATACAAGATATATTAAATGATGCAGATATAAAACCAACTTATAAAACAGATGCAATTGCTTATTCTGTTTTGGTAAAGAGTAATGTGCTGTTAGATGACCTTGAGGATTTTCTTCGAGGATATGAGGTGAAAAATACTGATTATAATAAGCTCTTGGTCGTTTATGACTATTTGAAGTATAAGGAATAAAAGTTTCGTACTTTAAAACATTTCTCTCTTATGAAGATTTTATTAGCAAATAAGTTTTATTACCGTCGTGGCGGTGACTGCATCTATATGCTCAACCTGGAGCAGTTGCTCAAGGCGCATGGGCATGAGGTTGCGGTATTTGCGATGGATTATCCGGAGAATGTGGAGAGTCCTTGGCAGAAATATTTCCCGTCGAACATGTCGAAACTGAAAGCGTTTACAAGACCTTTCGGAGATGGAGAAACAAAGAAAAAGTTTACGCAGCTGCTCAAGGACTTTCAGCCAGACGTGGTGCATCTGAACAATATCCACACGCAATTGTCACCAGTCGTTGCGGAGATTGCCCATCAAAAAGGTATCAGAGTCATATGGACGCTGCATGATTATAAGCTGCTGTGTCCCAGATATGACTGCATGAGGGCTGGCGACAACTGTGAGCTGTGCTTTCAGGATGGAAACAAATGGAACTGCGTGAAGTATTCATGCATGAAAGGTGGAAAGATAGGATCGTTCATCGGCTATCGCGAGGCAGTGAAATGGAACAGAGCACGGTTAGAGAATGATACCGATGTCTTTGTATGCCCGAGCCAGTTTATGGCAGACAAGATGGTGCAAGGAGGGTTCGATAAGTCGAAGATCACGACTCTGTGCAACTTCATCGACATTGAGAAGTGTAAGCGGACGGACAACTATCATAAGGGTGACTACTATGCTTATGTAGGCCGGTTGAGCCACGAGAAAGGTGTGAAGACGCTGATAGAGGCGGCAAACCTGCTTCCCTACCGGCTTGTTGTTATCGGGGGTGGTCCATTGATGGATGAGTTGAAGACCGTCGCTCATGACAATGTAGAGTTTGTGGGCTTCAAACAGTGGGACGACATCAAGCGATTGGTCGGGGGTGCCCGCTTCTCTGTCATCCCGTCGGAGTGGTACGAGAACAACCCACTGTCGGTCATTGAGGCTGAATGTCTTGGTACTCCTGTGCTGGGTGCAAGAATCGGTGGTATACCTGAACTGATCCGTGAGGGTAAGACGGGCATGACATTCACAAGTAAAGATGCCAAAAACCTGAAAGACAAGATACAGCAGATGTGGGATGCCACATTTGATTATAAGCAGATTGCCGATGAGTCCATGCAGCGGTATAATGCGGAGGAGTACTACAAGAATATCATGGGGATCTATCAAGGTTAATAGCCACAGACGGCACGGACGTATTAATTGTAGCCACAGACGACATAATTGTAGCCACGGACGACACGGACTTTCTTCGTAATATAGTCTGTGAAGTCCGTGGCAAATAGATAAAAAGACAAAAAGAAGAAGAATCATTAACATTATGAGTAACAATAGAATTCCGCGTCCAACAGACGCAAGTATAATTTTGACGTACCGCTGCCCGATGCGATGCGTGATGTGCAACATTTGGAAGAACCCAACAAATCGTAAAGAGGAGTTGAAGGCAGAGGATCTTAAGTGTCTGCCTAACCTGAAGTTCATCAACCTGACAGGTGGTGAGCCTTTCATTCGTGAAGATCTTCCGGAGATTGTTGAAGAGTGCTATAAGCACACCAACCGTATAGTGATCTCTACTTCGGGCTGGTTCGAAGATCGTGTGGTAGCGCTCGCTAAGAAGTTCCCCAACATCGGTATCCGTATCTCCATTGAGGGTCTAAGCCAGAAGAATGACGAGTTGCGTGGACATGCCGGGGGGTTCGACAAGGGACTACGCACGTTGCTGACCCTTAAACACATGGGATTGAAGGATATCGGTTTCGGATGTACTGTGAGCAACAACAACTCCAAGGATATGCTGTCGCTCTATCAATTGTCGTTAGCAATGGGTATGGAGTTCGCTACTGCCGCTTTCCACAATTCTTTCTATTTCCATAAGTACGACAACCAGATCACCAATAAGGACGAGGTTTGCAACAACTTCAAACAGCTCATTGAGTGGCAGTTGAAGGAGAAGCATCCGAAGAGCTGGTTCCGTGCGTGGTTCAACATGGGGCTCATCAACTACATTGAGGGTGGCAAGCGCATGTTGCCTTGTGAGGCAGGTTCTGCCAACTTCTTCATCGATCCTTGGGGTGAGGTGCTGCCTTGCAATGGTATGGAGACGAAGTATTTCGAAGGCTCCATGGGTAACATCCATGAGAAACCGTTCATGGAGATCTGGGAGAGTGAGCAAGCTCAGAAAATACGTGAGGCCGTGCGCAGTTGCCCGAAGAACTGCTGGATGGTCGGTACTGCCAGCCCAGTGATGCACAAATATATCAAATACCCTGCTAAGTGGGCATTGAAGAACAAGTGGCGCTCCATCTGTGGCAAGGAGGCATGTCTCGACTTTTCACAGTGTCCGGTAGGACAGGACCCACGGCAGGGTGATCTGAGAGTGCTGCACCTAGATGTCGAAGAGATACAGCCTGCGGGAGAGCCGATGAAAGGTGCAGGGCACACTGAGGAAAATAAATAATCAAACAGTAGTCTGTGGTTTAGTCACGGACTACACAGTTATTTTTTAGCCACAGACAAGCAGTGATTCTTTAGCCACGGACGACACGGACGACACAGACTTCACACACTATATGCCTCTGTCTGTAAAGGGCGTATTGAAATAATGTGGGGCTGTCATTGAAAACCCAGATAGAATATGTCTGTGAAGTCCGTGTCGTCCGTGGCTAAAAAATAAGATTCATGACAAAAATAGTTGTTACAGGTACGCGTGGCATCCCTAATGTGATGGGTGGTGTGGAGACACATTGTGAGGAGCTCTTTCCACGCATTGCGAAGATGGGATTCGACGTGACGGTCATCCGGCGGTCCACTTATGTGCATGATGGACTGACGGAATGGAAAGGTGTGAAGCTCGTGGATGTCGACACACCGAAGAAGAAAGCCTTTGAGGCCATTATCCATACATGGCGCGCCATCTGGAAGGCGAAGCGTCTGCATGCCGACATTGTACATATCCAGGCCATCGGCCCGGCGATGCTCACACCGCTGGCACGTCTGCTTGGCATGAAAGTGGTGTTCACCCACCATGGTCCTGACTACGACCGTGATAAATGGGGCTTTGCCGCCAAGACGATGCTGAAATTCGGAGAGCGCATGGGCTGCATGTTTGCCAATGATGTGGTGGTGATATCAGACGTCATCCGTAACATCGTCAAGGACAAGTATGGCAGGACGAAGGGCGTGCACCTTATTTATAATGGTGTGCCGGAGCCGGAGATCTGCGACTATCCCGACTATTTCACCGACTTAGGCATTGAGAAAGGTAAGTATGTCCTTGGCATGTGTCGTTTTGTTCCAGAGAAGCACCTGCACGATTTAGTGCATGCTTTTGTGAAATGGCAAGAGAAGCACACTGAGCGGAAGGACATCAAACTGGTACTTGCCGGTGATACCGACTTTGAAGATGATTATTCGCGCGGCTTGAAAACACTGGCGAAGGAGAATGGGGTCGTGCTGACTGGGTTCATCAAAGGTCGCAAACTGCATGCTCTGCTCACCAACTGCCTCTGTTACAGTCTGCCGTCGTCGCACGAGGGTCTGCCGATTTCTCTGTTGGAGGCCATGAGCTATCGTGTACCGGTTATTGTCAGTGACATCCCTGCCAACTTAGAAGTGGGACTGCCTGAGAAAGACTATTTCCCCATGGGGGATGTGGAGGCGCTCGCAACCAAGCTCGATGCTGTCCTCGCTGAGCCCGCCCATCATGTGGAATATGACATGAGTAAATACAACTGGGATAAGATCGCGGAACAGTTTGCTGAGATCTATCGCTCGCTGGAGAAATGATTTTTTTGCCACGGACGACACGAATTATGAGCCACGGACGACACGGACTAACAATAAAAAATTTTTCTTTCAAGAATCTTTATGAACACCAGTTCTCTGCAGAATGATTTCCTGACGTTCCTGAGTTATTGCCTCTCACCAGATTCACAGGCACTACCAGAGTGTGTGTCTCGCATCTGTTGGGCGGATCTGCTACAGTTTGCCAAGAAGCAGTCGGTCGTCGGCGTCTACTGGCAAGGCGTGAAGCGGATGAGCGGTCTTGAGACGAACCGGCCGTCTGAGGACGACGTGATGGAATGGATGGTGGAGGTCAGTAAGATTGCCAAGCAGAACAGGAAGGTGAATGCCGTGGCGGTCAAGGTGACAAACGGTTTTCGGCAGCAAGGCTTCGACGCATGCGTGCTGAAAGGGCAGGGAAATGCGCTGCTCTACCCTACCCCCTCGTCACGGACTCCCGGTGACATCGACTTGTATGTGCATCCGCATCAGCAAGGAGGCGGATGGAGGAATGGCGAAGCTGCCATCCGAAAAACCATCACCTTCTGCAAAAAGCTGGATAAGTCGGCAAGGGCGGTATACCATCATATCGATATCCCTGCTGTCGACAAAGTGCCTGTGGAGGTACACTATCGCGCTACATGGCTCAACGCACCTGTCAACAACCGTAGCCTTCAGAATCTATTGTCCACGCTGCTGTCGCGTGAGGACGGTACGAAACTTGTGGCGTTGCCCGAAGAAGCCGGAGAGATAACCATCCCCGGCTTTTCTTTTAATGTGGTTTTCCAATTGAGCCATATCCTCAACCATCTGTTGCATGAGGGTGTTGGACTCAGGCAGTTGGTTGATTATTACTACCTGCTTCGTTCGCATGCATGCAGTAAAGAAGACCAAGCTTGGCTTGACACGAGCCTGAAAAGGTGTGGACTGCATCAGATCAGTTCTGCTGTGTCGTGGGTGTTGGCTAACGTGCTTGGGCTGCCAGAAAGGTATCTGATCACCAAGCCAAACGAACGATATGGTCAGCAGCTTATGCGAGAGATGATAGCCGGCGGAAACTTCGGAAAGTATGATGAGCGATTACTCAGTGTGACATCGCATTCTAAATTAGTGGCAAATATCCAACGCTTGGTACGCGATGCCCGTATGTTAGCCTATTATCCCAGTGAATGTCTGTGGGAACCGTGGTTCAGAGTGTGGCATTGGGTATGGAGGAAGAAGCATAATTCATTTTATAATGTGTTGAATAGTATATGAAGTACGACAAGTTGACGATAATAGGGTGGCCGACAGATGGCGATGAGGGTGAGGATGCAATGGTGGCGTATGAATACAATAAGTCTGCTACAGGCGTATATGTAGCTTATAAAGAGACAGTGCATGCGCTGTCATTTGAGTTGTCACCCTGGGTATCTGATGCAGATGTGAAGTTATATGTGAAGCTTGTCAATATGGTGCTGAAGAAGCATCCTCGTACCAAGCTCTATGCGCAATATGATATTCTCAAGGGGCTGACAGAGGAGGATGAGAGGAAGAATAGCTTCACTGTTTAGTAGATTCTCCTAAATATTTGATGATTAATAGAACATCATACATGTTACATAGGTTAGTATGCAAATCGGATTTATCAACTTCAATACAGACGAGAAAAAACGTGTGGCTAAGCTGATGCAATTATTACAGGAGTCAGAGGCTATCGAAGAACTGGGTATAGGAAGAGTTCGGGACCATTTCTCAAACACATTATTTCCTGGAACATCCACATTACAACATCATGCTAAATATTTTGCTGTACTACCCTCGTTATATTATCATGCTGCGTATAAGAATCGAAGATTCAATTCCCTTGCAGAGGTGGATCGCTATATCAAGAAAGCTGAGGTTCAGATAACCCGTCAATTGGCGGAAGATTCAGATGGCAATCCCAAGACGGATGTTAAGGGAATTACAGGTATCGATACCTATAAAGAGGCTTTGAAGGATTATCGTAAGTTCGTGAAATATGATCCTATGTATATCTATGGAAGTGGTCTGGCAAGATATGATATTATTCCTGATACAGCTATTGAAAGACTGATTCTGGAATTAAACAACAAATATTTTGCTGATCCCCACAACAAGATGATGAAATCGGACAATGAGCAGACTGATGATACCAACGATCTGACAGGTAATAGGCAGTTGATCAGAACTTGTGGTGAGTTTTATCATTTTTTTGAAGGAAAGACCATGAGTTTAGCTTTGTCGGAGAAAGAGGCAAATTTTCTACGCGACAGGATCTATGCTACTTGTCAAGAATCTATGTTATCCTTCCTCATTGAAAGGAAGGATGATATTCCGGAGCGGACAGACTATTATGATGTGGATGGACTATTACAGAATGAGACACAGGATTTCGTCGACATCTATCAAAAATCTGTATTATTTTCCAAGCTGATTTACCTTATTGACTGGCGGTACAACTATTGTTACTATAATAGCTTCCAGAGGACAGAAGAGGCAACCACCTGTGACAACTCGTACAAAGTTCAATTAGAGCAATTCAATAAGACTATAGCAGACGAGGATGCTTATCGGTCATTGTTTGATTATACCCGTCCGATAGATAGGATGCTTACAACTTTCTGCGAGTCGTGTTATCAAGCAATTCGCGGAGGCATGACACAGATAGTTGACCAAAAAGTGAAAGAACGTGAGCATACTGTCAAGCGAGACAGAAGCAAAATAGGGAACAAGGCATATAAAGACATCCGGCGTGGGAACCCTGTGCCCAACACATTTCGTTGGGAAACTGTGAGAACGATGGTTAACGAGATAAGAAATCCCCAATAAACTATGGCAGAAAAGTTAATGAAGGATCATTTGTATGGTGATTTGCTTGCACCGGCATCGGGCTATTCCACAGACTTTGCCATGGGTATGACTTATTCTCTGAGCTTTGATGCTCTATTGACGACTTATTTGGCTTTCGGGATGCTTGGAGAAATGGATGAGAACATCATTCAGTCTCCACATATTTTGCTTGAGGCCATCAACAAAAGCAGCGAAAAGGTTGTAGTGTTCTGCAACAAGGGAGGAATAGCAGTTCCGTCGAAGATACGAAAGGTATATTCATTGCTGGAGCAAAATATCTTTGAGGTTTTTAACAAGAAGGACCATAGAGCCAATTTTCATCCAAAGTTATGGCTGATTAGAGAAGTCAGCAAAGACAACAAGGATGATGTTCAACTCAAATTAATAGTCACAAGCAGAAATCTGGCATACACTGACACTATTGACTGCGTGGCATGTTTGACAGGAAAAGTTGGGACACAAGCCATCAATACTAAGAAGCATCAGCCCCTCATTTCGTTTATTAAAGCAATAGTCGGAGAATCGAACATTAGTGGTGAACAAAAGAAATCCGTTCTCCAATTGTGTGAAGATTTAAAACACGTGAAGCGATTTAATGTAGAAGCTCCATTCGAAGACTACGATTTCTTCCCTTATGTGTTTAAAAAGAATGGGGAGCAGCGTAAGTTGGATAAATCTCTCATTGGTACAGAAAGCATTATCGTATCCCCCTTTATTGACAAGAGTATGATAGCCAGACTCAATTCTGAAAATAAAAGTCGATGCATATTAATCACAAGGAAAGAGTATGTTGACCAAAAAATTTTCGACCAATTCAACAATAGAGGCGGAATATACGTTGCACTTGATGATTTGGTAAGCCGTGGTATGGATCTTCATGCTAAAATGTACCATGTATGGAATGGACGCAATGCGCAATATCTGTTTCTCGGTTCAGCTAATGCGACGACTTCGGCATTTGAGAGAAATGTAGAATTCTTGCTACGACTTAAATATAAAAGTGGAAATGCTCGGATCAATCAGTTCCTCTCGAATTTCTATGAGAAAGGTAATGATGACAGCAAGTTTATGCCGTTGAAAGAGCCTATTGAAACTGCCACTCCGAACATCACTTGGGATCCTGCAGAAATAGCCATGAAGGATCTGATGTGTGCTGATGATTTGATAGCTCACATCACTCACCATCGTGACGGCTATTATTCGATAGTGGTTTCTTCGAAAAAAACATCAAATGATGTCGAAGTCTTTATCGCACCCCTTCAGAAAGAGGTGTTGAAGCAGTTGTGGACAGGAAGAGTCGCCTTTGACCAAATGAAAGCAGAGGAGTTGTCGGAATTCTATATAATCTCAGCCAAGACCATAGAAGGAGTCGAGCATAAGTCTATTATTAAGATAGCAACTTCTGGGATGCCATCTGAGAGAGATCAGAGGATCTATAAAAGTATCATCAACAAAAGCAACTTCTATCAATTTTTGGAATTAATGCTGACGGATACTCCTATCGAATATATTTCAAGTGAAATGCATTTGATTAAAGAGAGGAAAGTTGGTTCATCGTGTAATGACGAGAGACAATATCCATGCATTTATGAAGAGATGCTCAAGATTGCAGCTACGAATCCCGTTCAGTTCAATGAAATTGGCAAACTGATTGAAAAGCTCGGCAAAGATGAAGTTCCCGAGTCATTCATGAAAATATACAAACAGTTTGTGGCTGCTTTAAGCTAAAATCAAAATGAAAAACATACCCTTGGACTTCCAGACAGCTACTGCTGATCATGTACTTGAGGCATACAGAAAAGGTCAGAAGCGTGTTCTTGTTGCCGATGAAGCAGGTTTGGGCAAGACAACTGTGGCTTCAGAAGTTGTGCGTCGTTTGAGAGATGAATTATCTCATGGAAGACATGAGGATAATAAGACCTATTGCATCGTCTATGTCTGTTGCAATCTTCAAATAGCGCAACAGAATATAGATTCCCTATCGGATGAAGGAGTAAAGGTTGACCTGTCACAGAGTCGCTTATCAATGCAGCACTATGTGTATTATAAAAAACTTGCAGAATTAAAGCAGCAGAAGAAAGACACCTTGGTATTATCATTGACACCAGCAACATCCTTTCAAATGACTTGGAGGACCGGTAGTGCCAATGAGCGTGCTTTGATGTACGCATGCATTAGGCTCTTACCAGAATTTCAAGGGCAACATGATAAATTATCCTCGATGTTCATGTGTCGGGCTCCGAAGGTATGGCCAGATGTTAGAGACTATTATTATGATGATATCCACGATAACATGAAAGTGTATCAAGAAATCATAATTAAGTCAATGAGATCACATTTGCAACAAAAGACTTCTACGGGCGATACATATTTGAATAGACTACGTAGACTCGTTAATGCCGTGCATGATGAAAAATGGAGAAAAGACTGCGATTACTTCATCATAAAGTTGAGAAGGATGTTTGCAAATATCAGTCTGGAAATTATGAAACCAGACTTGGTAATCATGGATGAGTTTCAAAAGTTTAGTTCGTTAATAGATACGGACAAGAAAGCAGAGACCGAGGAAAATATGATAGCCCGCAAGTTCTTTGCCAATCCGGACACATATTTCTTATTGCTTTCCGCGACTCCTTATAAACCCTATACTACATTGGAAGAGCTTAATGATAGTAATGACGACGAACAATATAGGGATTTTCACAGGCTGATGGATTTTCTTCATTTCAGTGGGCCTAAAGTTGTCGATTCCAGGACTATATGGCATGATTATTCTATGGCGCTCAAGCATTTAGACAAAGAGACCAGAGAAAGCCTTGAAAAAAAACACAATGAAGCAGAAGAAATGCTCTACTTTGTGATGGGACGGACAGAGAGAGCGAACGAGGGCATCATCAAAGAGATAATTCCCAGCTTGGAACCTTACTTTTCCGCAGGAGACATAAAATCATTTGTTCAGATGCAACACTTGATTGACAAGTGCAGAAAGTTGGGGCAGACAGTCTATTCTGCACCAGTTGATTACTCAAAATCGACTGCTTTCCAATTGTCTTTTATGGACAACTACAAACTCAAAGACAAAATCAGTAATGCATGGAAAGATGGCGCAGGTAAAGGTATCGCAAAAGACTGTCTATTGCTTGACAAAGAGGCAATTGAGGACTACACCCTTGACAAATACCAGAATGCAAAACTTGCTTATGTGATAGATACTATTTTTGGTAAGGGTAAGAACAAGACTAACGCGGAATCGTTACTTTGGGTTCCTGCGTCACATCCCTATTATACACAGCAATCAAATGTATTCACTAAAAATGCTTCCTTCTCAAAGTTTTTGATATTTTCTTCGTGGGGAATGGTTCCTAAAATGCTTGCCTGTCTGATATCGTATGAAGCAGAAAGACGATTGTTGTTATCACGGAAGAAAAATACCTATCACGGAAATGATGCGCAACTGCTGAGAGATAGTAATAAAACGAAGTCTCTCTCAGTCATGTTTACGGTGTCTA
>Ga0256406_1004821_pt1 | contig 15010 bp, 13 predicted proteins | sample RumenRJG_03DNA_FD_185986 | JGI IMG/M metagenome (GOLD analysis project Ga0256406, IMG submission 185986) | Bovine rumen microbial communities from Lethbridge, Alberta, Canada - RJG_03 | ecosystem: Host-associated > Mammals > Digestive system > Stomach > Rumen | place: Canada: Alberta | collected... | reverse complement strand
CTCGATGGAGAAGGAAAGGCGACTTTCGACCTTATCGCCAACCAGGTGAAAACAGCGTTTTTGAGCCTAGACAAAGAGGGCAAGCTGAGTCATGAAGAAATCTTCTATGCTCTCAGTAACTGGCTGTGCAAAAAAATCGGCTATCCAAGTGAGAAAGTGACCGTCGCCAGCATCGTGGTTGCTTTCTTCGTCCAGAATTGCGAGGTTTTCTATGAGATTGCCTAATAAAGTCACTCCATATAGGAAAAGCATCCTCCCTAAACTACCACTAATACTAAAGGAACTAGAAAAAGGAGATTTGACCCCGAGAGAGCTTTACGAAAAGGTAAAGAAAAAATTTTCGTCTATCAATGAGTTCATTGAAGCCATGGACTGCCTGTATTTGCTGAACGAAGTCCGAATGAACAAGGAGGACTTATTGCACTATGCTAAAAACGATTAGTTGCCACAAATTCATATCCTATGGCCAGGAAAGGCCCCCCATCTATTTTCATGATGGTCTTAATACCATTTTGGGAAGTTCGGATGGCAGCAACTCGATCGGCAAATCGACCTTCTTAATGATCATCGATTTCGTCCTTGGGGGAGAAGACTATTTAGAGAAGAAGACAAAGACTGTCATCTCGCAAGTCGGTCACCATACCATCGACTTCACCTTAGAGTTTGATGGCAAGGAATATTATTTCTCAAGGAATACAGCCACCCCTAACCGGGTTAGTATCTGTTCCGCAAATTTCATGCCGACCGGAGAGATGAGTCTTGATGAGTACCGGAAATTCCTCCAGCAAAAATATGGGTTGGCGAAATACGGCATCAGTTTCCGAGATGCTGTGAATCCATATATTCGTGTCTACCACAGGAATTCTCTAAATGAAGAGTATCCGTTGCAGGCATCCGACAAAGAGGCATTCAAGAGCCAAATATCAAGGCTTTTGAAACTCTATGGTAAGTATCAAGGAATTGGCGTGGAGGAGAAGAAGTTCGATATCGCAAAAGATAAGGCTGACAATATGGCCAAATCCATCTCTTTTTCCATTGTGAATTCTTCTCATGACAAAGCCGAATTCAAAAAGAACGAAGAAAGAATTAAAGAACTGGAGAAAAAGTGCGAGGAACTTTCTTCAAATAACAATGAGGGTCTATTAGACCTCGACTCGCTACAAGCTGAAAGAATCGCCGAAATAAAGTCTCAGCTAAGCCTTCTAAGAAGGCAAAGGACTAGGATCCAAAGCAAACTCGAATCCATTAAGCAGGGTGAAGAGGAAAAATACAAAGGGAAGGCCAGCGATTATACCGAGCTCCAAAGGTATTTCCCAGAAGTAAATCTGGCCGCTATTGAGGAAGTCGAGGAATTTCATGCCAAACTGGCGGAGATCCTAAAAAACGAACGTCGCGAAAGCATAGAATCATTAGAAGCGACCATGGAGGTCACCAATCAGAAAATAGCTGAGCTGGAAAAAGAGCTGAGCGAAACGAAGCAAACGCCTACCGTCTCCCAGGCTACCCTGAAACAATATGCGGAATATCATCGTGAATTAGATAACCTCAGAGATGCCAACAAAAACTACGAGAGGTTCAATCAGTTCAAAGAAGCAAGAGACCAGCAAGAGACCATATTCAACGATCTCGTAACCAAAGAGACAACATCCCTTGGTAGCGTAATCAACCCCAAGATGAAAGAAATCAATGATTTCATCTTTGATGGCAAGAAGACTGCTCCCATATTCTCTGTCTCCAGTTACAAAAAATATGATTTCTCGGTTGAGAATGATAATGGGGCGGGAGCGCAGTTCAGAGGGCTCATCACCTTCGACCTGACTGTTCTCTCCCAAACCGATCTCCCCTTCCTGGTGCATGACTCGAATGTCTTCAAGAACATTGAGAACACGGCCTTGACGAAGATACTGGAATTATATAGTCGAATCAAAGGCAAGCAGGTTTTCATTGCCTTTGACAAAGCACAGGAATATGGCGAAAAAGCCGTAGAAATATTAGAAAAAACGAAAGTATTGGCCTTGAACCAAGGCGGGAATGAGCTATTCGGAACATCATGGAACAAAGTAAAATAAAGAACATGGAAAGCACAGGAAGACTCTCTTATAACAAGCTCTGGAAGCTGCTTATTGACAAGGAGATGTCGAAGAAAGACCTCTCCGAAAAAAGCGGGGTTTGCTCTACAACACTAGCCAAACTGAAAAGGAACGAGAATGTTAACACATCTGTTCTTTTGAAGATTTGCCTCGCTTTAGAATGCGATGTTAGCGATATTGTTGAGGTGATCCGTTAATATGCGCATGAAGGGATTATCTCTTTTCTCCGGCGCTGGAATCGGAGAATATTACTTGGATAAGGCTGGCATCGATATTATTTGTGCAAACGAGCTAATCAAAAAGAGAGCCGCTCTCTATCAAGCCACATATCCGAAATGCAAAATGATTTGTGGCGATATAAACGATGAAGATGTTTTCAACGATATCCTCAGCTCAAGCAAGGGGATTGATTTTTTGTTGGCCTCTCCTCCGTGTCAGGGCATGAGTGTGGCTAATAAATTCAAAAAAGGGGAAAAAGACACTCGAAATTTACTTGTCTTAAGGGCGATTAAGGCAATCGAACTCCTTTCACCAACATTTGTCATAATCGAAAACGTTCCTGCACTTTTGAAGATAAAACTCCCTTGGAAGGAAGGCTTTTTCGGAGTCCTTGATATACTCGATGAACTGTTTGGGAAAACGTATGAAATATCTGCAAAAATAGCTGATGCTGCAGATTTCGGCGTTCCTCAAAAAAGATTAAGGGCAATCATCCGTCTTTGGAAAAAAGGCAATGAATGGGATTGGCCTGATCCGGTCAAAAGAAAAAAGACCGTGCGTGATGCAATAGGAGATTTACCAAGCCTTGAAGCGGGCCAAATTTCAAAAATAAAATGGCACTTTGCCCGAAAACATAGCCCCGAACAAATCTTGGTAATGCAACATACTCCAACAGGCCACTCAGCGTTTGAAAATCCGGTTTACTATCCTAAAAAGCCAAATGGTGAACGCGTGCATGGGTTCAACACAACATATCGAAGAATGGAATGGGATAAACCCTGCCCGACCATAACCATGCGAAATGATGCCATCAGCTCGCAAAGGAATGTGCATCCTGGAAGACTTTTGCCTAATGGAACGTATTCTGATGCAAGGGTTTTAACACCGCTCGAGCTGATGCTCTGCGACTCGCTGCCAGCTGATTGGAGAATTCCAGATTCCACGCCAGAAATACTCATCAGGCAAGTAATTGGGGAATCAATTCCCCCGTTGATGATCGAAAAGATAGCGAAAGGAATTAAAGCAAAATGAACGGTATTTCCTTGTTCTGCAGTGCAGGAATAGGTGAACTCCTTCTACCAAAAAAAATACACATCGTTTGTGCGAACGAACTCATACAAAAAAGGGCGGAGTGCTACTCATTCTGGAATCCCACAACGAAGATGATTTGTGGGGACATATGTGACGAAAATATTAAAAAGGATATTGTTGAAATAGCAAAGAAGGAGAATGCAAAATTCTTTTTGGCCACTCCTCCATGCCAAGGTGTCAGCACGTTAGGAAAAAACAAATTGCCCAAGGAGTATTTGGAAGATCCCAGAAATTTTTTGGTTCTCCAAGCACTTGAGATTTTTGAGAAGTGTGATTTTGATTACGGCTTGATAGAAAACGTCCCCCGTTTTCTCGACATGCTTTTCCCGTATCAAGGAAAAATGGTTCCTCTCGTTACAATCCTTAACAAAAAATTTGGATCCACTTATGTAGTCGATGCCCGTGTATTGAATGCCGAAGACTATGGAGTCGCCCAGTCGCGCCCCCGCGCCTTAATAAAGATATATAAAAAGGGACTAAACTGGCCTTGGCCTAAGACGATGCCAATAATAACACTAAGGCAAGCTATTGGAAACCTCCCGTCACTAGAAGCAGGGGAGGATTCTGGAATCAAATGGCATTATGCAAAAAAGGAAAATCCAAGAGCTGTTTTAGCCATGAAGCATACAGCCACAGGGAAGAGCGCGATTTACAACGAAGTCTATTACCCCAAAAAAGAAGATGGGTCACGGATAAAAGGCTTCCACAATACTTATCGGCGAATGCTGTGGGATGAGCCGTGCCCGGCAAGAACAATGTACAACGGAAGCATTAGTTCACACAACAACGTTCATCCTGGTAGGCTGTGTGCGGACGGAACTTATTCGGATGCTCGAGTTTTGACTTTACTCGAAACTTTCATTGTTAGCAGTATCCCGACGACGATTGAATTTCCTTCTTGGGCGAACGAAAACTTCATAAGGCAAATAATCGGAGAAGCAATACCTCCTTTGCTACTATGCAAAGTCGTGGAATTAATTGGAAGGAGGCCAGAAAATGCCAATAATGGTTGAACGTCCTAAATGGATTCTATACAAGCATACAAATAGTTATGACATGATTCGAAAGGTTGCGATTCTTGTCAAATCAACAGCCGCAAACATCGATGAATCACAGCGTCACGTCCTTCAAGTTCAGATGGAAAATGCTGATATCTATTCACCTAGAAACACCAAAGAGATGCCACTTGATTCCGTCAACCATCGAATCAATACCTTGGAATATTTCTTGTTTGGCTACGAAGAAAAATTAGGCATCAGCAGGCGCTTTATCTTTAGCCCGCTTGGGAACTTGTATATCAAATATTTCAACGATTTAGAAAAATGTTTGAAAATATTCATTACGATGCTTGTTGGAGTCCAGTTCCCAACCCCAGCAAACGGAACACCTGATGAATTTAAGCTCTATCCTTTCAGACTGTTGCTAAAGCTGATGCTCGATGATCGTTTGCAGAATCGGATTTATGACACCGACTATGCTTATTTGGTCGCCTTCCAAAAGGAGTGCACGCCAGAGAGCTATGAAAAACTTGTGGCAGATATCTTGGAGTGGAGAAAACTTACCCCTTTGGAACAATTCCTTCTATTGAAAAAAGACGAACACACTTATGTGAATTGCATCTATGAATGGTCTTATTACAACAAGACTCTTCTTGCAAATGCTGGCGTTTTAAAATCAATACCTGGGGAACCAATCGGCAAACTTTATCATCCTACTAAAGCCAATTCAGGAAGCAAACCTACAGGAAGGATGGTCAGGACTGGATATGCTGAAATTGCAGAAAAGAACAAAGATTTCATCAAGCTGCTACTTTCAAAATATTCTGCTTTTGATGTTCCTTTAAGACTTCGTGACGATCCAGACAGACTAGAGTTCGATGTCCGCAAGCAAATATATTCTTTCTATCCATCGGAACTTTTAAGAGAAATCGGCGAAGACGACACCGTTATCGAAAATCTTCTTAAACTGCCGAAGCTTATTGAGGAGTATTCTAAGAATCCCAATAACAGCACCGAATACCTCTTTGAACAGGTTTTGACTGATGGTTTTAACATGTTCGTCAATGTTGAGGCTCAATGGGTTGGAGGCGCAGGAAATTCTGACATTGTTTGCGAATATTATGGAAAGGTTAACGAAAAATTTGATGTTGAAGCAAAATCCACTTCTACAAAATTGAGTGAGATTAATGCCGGAAGGTTAAGAGTACATAGAGAAGCAATTGACGGACGTTACACTATTGTTATCACTCCAAATTATGTTCCTGCGGTCAAAACAGACATAAGGGGAGAACCGATTGTAATTATTTTAGCAAGTACCTTCAGCGAATACCTTTATAACAACATTTTCCATGGCGTTAGGAAAATCGACTACAGCGATTTTGATGAGATAATCAACAATAATCTCGGACATGATGTGAGCCGACTTATTTCCAATAAGACCATCGAAAAATTCTCTTCAATGCCAGTATGATGGCAGTTTGTTGATGTATAAATTCAATAAGTCCTTACCTGCAATGTATTTTGTTCGGTAGGACTTTTTGCAGTGATTCTTCTCTAGTTTTATAGGAAAGAAAAATGCCGATTACAAAAATATAAGCTTGCTTCGGATTTATCTCTTTTCCCTCATCAGATAAATAACATGCTGATCGACTGTGGAATCCCAGGAAGCAGCAACGACCTTCCAGCCTTGTTCTCCGAGTTCGTTAAGCTTAGCTTCGACGGCGATGTCGGAACCCATATGGATGACTTTGTATTCGTATTTCATTTCTTCTCCTCCTTATCGGTTTCCTCTTTGCTATTATTATCTTCGATTGAATCCCACTTTTCGAGTAGGGGACCCCAATATTTCCTCTCCCCTTCGATTCTTGCCTGAATGGCATCCTCTTTCCTGTCAAAGTAGCCGAGGAAATGGTTCTTGCCTTTTAGAAAGATTTGGGCTCGCCACTTCTTTTTCCGCTTCTCAAAACTGACCCCGCTGACTCCAGAAGAACAATTGGAGTAGACAGCTCTCGTCGGCTTTAGCATGCAGAGCATAGTTCCGTCTTTCAGCCCATGGGACCTCTCGTTGCATCGGCAATCCTCCTCTGGCTTCAGAGTGCATCCGCAGGAATAGGGATGCCTAACGATCTCGTCCCCGGAGAAGATCACTTCCCTTCCGCAGTCGCATTGGCAGAGGTAATAGACGTGGTTCCTCCCATAGGGTTTGTCCTCTCTTCCGCAGACGTACTTCTCCTTCACGGTCAGCATGCCCGTCCGATAGGGCTTGAATTTTGGATCCATCCGATCACCTTGGCGGAGAAGCGAAAACGGTCTCCGCACATCCTTTCCGGGAGTGAGAGACCGCTTGTTTTCGATGGTGCACCAGACAGGGCTTGAACCTGCACGGGATTCCCCATGCGCTCCTAAGGCGCACGCGTATACCTATTCCGCCACTGGTGCGTGTGTGGTGCTGGATGCGGACGGATTTTTGTCCGCATGTCTTTTGTTGGCTTGTCCGCACCCTCCTTGCGAAAGGGAACGAACGGCTTTCCAATTTTAGCACCCTGCGGACAGATTTTCCGAATTTCCGAGGAATCTATCGGGATAGAGGGCTTGTCCGCATCTGATTTTGTCCGCATCTTACCCGAATCTTGCCGTAACTATGGCGTTTTAGGCTTGACGTATTCCCGGAGAATTAGAGTTCCTAAGTCTCACGTGTCTACCAGTTCCACCACGCCCGCCGATGCCTTCAAAGGAATTTCTCCCTCCGGAAGCTTTTCGATTTTACCACCCGGCGCGGCGGTTTTTAAGGATTCTCGATGTTATTCTGGCCATCGAAGTTTACCGTTGTCCGTTCTTCCACGTTTTCCGTTGACCGAAGAAGACCAGAACCAGGAAGAGGTCTCGGCAGGAAGCGCCATCTAGAGCTTGCCGTGCCGATTCCCTTTTCTCCTGTCCGATGCTAGGATTCCCTTAGATTTTTCTAAATCCGTTAGCCGGATCGACAAACGATTCGAAACGGGAGCAGTACAGTCGCTCCTTAACGGACATCGTTCTTTTGCTTCAAAAAAAGAAGTCGCCACGTGTCTTCTCTACCAATCCTGCCTCCACGGAAGCAGATCTTGCCAAGCCCTTGTCCCCTGCTTTGTAACCGATTACACTCACTTTTTGAAAGGATTCTTCCGAAAAAAAGGAGAAAAAAACATGAAAAAGAATCTGCTTACTGCCGCTTCCGTTCTGACCCTGATGGCGACCCTCTCGTCCTGTGGAAAGCCTTCCGCCGCTTCCACCCCGGCTCCACTCTCGTCGTCGGAGGCCACGGTGGAAAGCACCGGGAGCCAGAACGTCGAGAAGGAGAAGAGCCCGGCTCTTCTGGAAGGATACATCGGATCGGAGATCACGAACGGCACCATGGGCGACGGCTCCTGGACGGCGACGGCGACTTCCGTCAACTTCTTCGGAAGCAACGTCTACGAATACCTTACGACCACGCTGAACTACGGGTACAGCATGCTCCTCTCGACGACCTCGGTCTACCGTTACGGCACTTACGTGAAGGGCGAGAGCGAGGACGGCTACACGGCCTTCACCCTGAACGCCGCCAGCGAGGTCTTCCTCAACTCCTACTCCAAGGCCGGCGGCTTCGACATCCACATCAACACCCAGAGCCAGACTTACCCCGTCGAGCTTCCGGCCAAGAAGCAGGGCGAGAAGAACATGGCCCAGAGCAAGGCCGACGTCCTTGCCGCCTACGGCGACGGGACGGTAATCTATGCCCAGGACGGGAAGAACACCTTCTCCTTCACCGACCCGACCGACGAGGCCTCCACGAAGAAGACCGTCACGACGGCGTCGGGCGACGTCGCTTCGGTCCTTAAGGCTGTCCGCAACGTCCAGATGGTTCACGAGTATGTTTCTCCCGCCAGCGACAGCTACGGAGCGAACTCCTGGATTGGGAACGTCTACAGCATCCTTGCTTTCGAGGACGGCGGATACGAGTTCAACAAGACGAGCATCACCTACGGCTACGGCATGAACCTCGCGACTACTACCATCAACAACTACGGAACCTTAGAGAAGGGCGAGAGCGAGGACGGCTACACCGCATGGACCCTCAAGGCCGCCGACGAGGTCTTCTTCAATTCCTATTCGAAGGCTGGCGGATACAACATCTCCATCAACACCCGGAACGCGACCTATCCGGTCGAGATGCTGGCGAAGGTCCAGGGCGAGAAGCACATGGCGAACAGCAAGCAGGACGTCGTCGACGAATATGGCGCGGAGAAGACGTACTATGCCTCCGATTCCGGTTCGATTCTCTCCCTGACCAACCCGAACGCCTAAGCCATGCCGCCACTTCGAGGACGTAAGAATGAAAAAACCATTACCACTGAAGGCCGTCCTGATTCCCTCTATCACCTTAGGCGTTCTCTCTATCGGCCTAGGCATTGGCACGCCGATTGCCTATAAGTACCAGAACCTTCTCGACGTCCATTTCACGACGTCGGACTACGTCGCTTCCGACAACGAGAAGGAAGTCTGCGAGAACGTGGCCAAGGAGGGCGCCGTCCTCCTGAAGAACGAGGACGGGGCGCTTCCTCTCGCCAAGGAAGAGAGGAATATTGCCTTCTTCGGGCAGGACAGCGTCGACTTCGTCTACGGGGGAGCGGGCTCGGGAAGCATCGACGCCTCCAAGGCGCCGACCTTGAAGTCCGCCTTCGAGGAGGAAGGCTTCACCATCAATACGAAGCTGTGGGATTTCTACCAGTCCGGACCCGGGAAGAGCTACCGGAAGACGACGCCGGACGAGACGGGCAAGGGCAAGTTCCAGGTCAACGAGGTTCCCGCCAGCGTCTTTACGGACGACGTCAAGGCCTCCTTCGCCAAGGACGACGTCGCCGTCGTGGTCATCGGAAGAAGCGGCGGGGAGTCCGCGGACCTTCCCCTCGAGCCGCTGGAGACCGGATCCCGTTACCTCCAGGTCGACGCCAACGAGAAGGACACCATAAAGCTTGCCATGGCCCACTACAAGAAGGTCATCCTCCTCGTCAACTCTAACAACCCGATGGAGCTCGGCTTCCTCGACACGCCGGAATACGCCGGCGTGAAGGCCGTCTTCTGGATCGGCGGCGTCGGTCAGGAAGGAATCAAGGCCTTGCCAAAGCTCTTAAGCGGCAAGGCGAACTTCTCCGGACGGCTTCCGGACACCTTTGCCTACGACTCGACCTCGGCCCCGTCCTTTGCCAACATGGGCGACTTCACGATCACCAACTCCGACGTGGAACACGGGAACAAGTACCTCGTCTACGGCGAGGGCATCTACATCGGCTACCGGTACTACGAGACCCGGTACGAGGACATGGTGCTCGGAAACACGGACGGCTATGACTATTCCACGGCCGTTCAGTATCCCTTCGGCTACGGCCTCAGCTACTCCACCTTCGAATGGAGCAACTTCGAGGTGGCCGAGTCCGAGGACAAGACCTCCTACCGTCTCAGCGTCAACGTTCGGAACACCAGCAAGGTGGACGGCCAGGACGTCGTCGAGTTCTACCTGCAGAAGCCCTACACGAGGGGCGGAATCGAGAAGCCCGCCATCGAGATGATCGACTTCGAGAAGGTCAATGTCCCGGCCGGGGAGAGCGTCGAAGCCTCGGTCGACGTTCCGAAGCGGAAGCTCGCTTCCTATGACGCGAAGGGAGCCAAGACCTACGTCCTCGATTCGGGGAACTACTATTTCACGGCCGGGCATGACGCCCACGACGCCCTGAACAACGTCCTTGCGGCCAAGGGAAAGACCGTCCAGGACGGGATGACCTCCGACGGGGACGCAAGCCTGGCCAAGAGGTTCCTCGAGCTTGCGCAGGCGGACACGACGACCTATTCCACCTCTTCCGTGACGGGAGCGAAGATCACCAATGCCTTGGAGGAGGCGGACGTCAACCACTACGAGCCTTACCAGTACCTCTCCCGAGCGGACTGGAAGAACACTTTTCCGACCCCGTTCAAGAGCCATTCCTGGAAAGCCAGCGACTCGATGCTGAAGGACCTTTCGTTCTATGACGTCGCAAGCGACAAGGAAGACGACGAGAAGATCGACGCCTTCCAGTTCGTCTCCGGAAGCAAGGACACCGCCCTGAAGGTCAATGACCTCATCGGGGCCGGTCTGGAAGACAGTCGCTGGGACTCCCTGGTGAACCAGCTGAGCTATACCCAGATGACCCGTCTGATCCGGCTCGGCGGCTACTCCACGGTCCAGATTGACCGCATCGGCCTTCCGGCGACGGTGGACAAGGACGGTCCTTCGGGCATCTCTGGCACCTTGGTCGGCGGAGCGTCGACGATGTCCTGGCCGGCCGAGGTCGTCATGGCCAGCACCTTCAACAAGCCGCTCATCGAGAACTTAGGGGCGCTCTTTGCCGAAGGCGGCATCGCCGCCGGCGTTGCCGGCATCTACGGGCCGGGGGCCAATATCCACCGTTCCCCTTACAGCGGAAGGAACTTCGAATACTTCAGCGAGGACGCCGCCCTCTCCTACCAGATGGCCGGGCATGAGATGAAGGGACTCCGAAGCCGCGGGGCGCTAGCCTACGTCAAGCACTTTGCCCTCAACGACCAGGAGACGAACCGCTACGGCGGCGCGGTCTTCGCCAACGAGCAGGCCATCCGGGAAGTCCTCCTTCAGGGATTCGAAGGCGCCGTCGTCGAAGGCAAGGCCGTCTGCGGCATGGCAGCCATGAACCGGGTCGGCGCCCGCTGGGTCGGGGCCGACAAGGGCATGATGACGACCTTGTTACGCGACGAATGGGGCTTCAAAGGCTTCATGATCACCGACCAGGCCTCCGTTCCGGCCATGTTCTACCAGGACATCCACTCAGGCCTCTGGGCGGGCTGCGACATGTGGCTGAACACCAACGCTGACTACTGGTCCCTCTCGGACGTCAAGGACGACAAGACCATGCAGTACTACATCCACCGGGCGGACAAGAACATCCTCTACGCCATCACCAACTCCTGGGCCGTCGACCCCTCCTACAAGACCAAGGGAAACGTCGTCATCGAGTCGAAGACGAAGTCCTTGCCTTGGCGGCAGATACTCTGGCGCATCGACGGGGCGACCTGGGGATTTACTCTCGCCGTGACCGGCGGCCTCACCCTCTGGTACCTGCTCGGCCGAAGGAAGAAGGATAGTCCGACCGAAGCCTAAAAGACGAGGCGAAAAGAGAGAGGCTCCGGAGTCCGGGGCCTCTCTTTCGTCTCTACTTTCCGGCTGCAAGCGGCAGCATCAGCTGGAGGACAAAGACCTGGTTCTCGGCCTGGATCTTCAGGTTTCCGCCGTACTTCTGGGCAATCTGCTGGACGGACCTCAGCCCGCAGCCGTGGTAGTCCCGGTCGGCCTTGGAGGTGACGATCTTCCCGCCTTCCATCTTCAGCTCTCCTTCATAATAGTTATCCGTCTCGAGGACAAGCACGCCCTGGACCTTCCGAAGGGAGAGGGAGATTGTCTTCCGGTCCTTCTCCTTCACCTTGGAGACGGCCTCGATGGCGTTGTCCAGGAGGTTACCGAAGAGGACGTAGACGTCCATACGGTCCATAAAGGAAATCTGTTTCCCGTCACAGATGGCCGTGAGATGGATGCCTTCCTTCTCGGCCATGAGCTTCTTCTCCGTCAGGATTGTGTCGATGACCTCGTTCCCGGTCTGGAAGGAGGAGTCGTAGATCTGGATCGACCGGGTGACGTCCTTCAGGGCCTGGCTCTGCTGGTCGCGGTCCATCGTCTCCAAGGCCCGGAGCTGGTGCTTCAGGTCATGGACCTTCCGGTTGATGATGTCGATGCTCTGCCGGTTCTGTTCGAACTGCTTCTCCCGCTCGGCCAGAAGCTGCTGGGCCTCCCGTTTCTCGACCATGGCTTTCCTCAGACGGAGAAGGAGATATTCCGTCGCCAGGATGAGGAAACAGAGGAGGGCGTCGAAGACCGGGGCCCGGTAGTCCCAGTTACGATAAGGATTCCCGTAGAAGATCTCCTGGCAGTAGAAGGTGAAGAGGGTCAGAACGAGGAGGAAAAGACCGAAGACCCAGGAGAAGACGGCATCGTTGAAGGTATCGATGTCCTTCATCTTCAGGTAGGGAAGGAGGACCTTCGCCGAACCATAGAGAAGGCCGGCAAAGGTCAGAAGGGAGGCGAGGATATAAAGTCCGAGATGGTTCTCCCGGAGGGAAGGAAAGACGGCGATACCAACGAGCTCGTTCACCAAGGCATATTCGATGTGCTGGACGCACCAAGCCAGGACGACCCGGAAGAGGATGGTCGACCAGTGCGCATCGAAGCAGAAGCGGAGCTGCAGGATGGTCAGGACGAGGAAGAGGAAATACCATAAGGCGAAGAAGTATCTCCAATGGATGTCCGGATACGCTTCCGTCCCAAGCTGGATTCCCTTCGTGAAGGGAAAGTACAGGAGGGAAAGAGAGACTAGGAGGGCGCTACCGAGGAGAAGACGGACCCAGAAGCGGCTTCGCCGGGCAATCGGCGTCGGAAGAAAGAGAAGATACTCCGCGGCAAGGAGCTCGAGGATATACCTCAGCTCCTCGAAGACGTTGAGGGGTGTAAACGGGATGAGCATCAGCGCATCCCTCCGAGAAAGGAAGCAAAGGCCGAGAGGAAGGCGTTCTTCCTCGAACGGGAGATCGTCAGGACCGTCTGGCCGTTGAGGGTCAGCTCGTCGCCCCGGACCTCCGTGACGTACTTCATGTTGACGAGGTAGCCCGAGTTCGTCCGGAAGAAGCAGGGCGAATAGAACTTCGCCTCCAGGTCATGCATCGTGCCTCGAACCCTATAGTCCCCTTCCCGGGTATGGAAGATCAGGTAGTGCTTGATGACCTCAACGTAGTAAAGGTCGTTCGCCTCGAAGACGACCTGAGCGTTGTCGACCGTGTGGAGATGGATTTTCTGGTGGTCTTCCCGCTGAAGGTGGCGAAGGACCTTCCCCATCTTCATCTCGAAGTCCGGATACTCGAGCGGCTTCAGGCAGAAATCCAGGGCGTCCACTTCGTACCCGTTGATGGCGTACTGGCCCAGGGAGGTCACGAAGAGGATCACGATGTCCTTATCCCTCTTGCGGAGCTTCCGGGCCATCTCCAGGCCGTTCATCCCGGTCAGTTCGATGTCGAGAAAAAGAAGGGAGAAGCGCTTGGGGCTAGAAAGGAAGGCCTCACCGCTAGCAAAGACTTCCGCCTCATAGGAAAAGTCCTTCGCTTTTTCCTTAAAACGGGCAAGGAAACCCAGAAGTAGATCGGAACAGTCCCTCTCGTCCTCGACAATCGCAATGTTCATGACAGCGCCCCGCTGGATTGACCCTCATTTTAGCAGATAAGACGGAACAAGAAAGGAGAGAATTCCCTTGAGGGGAATCCATTCCGATTCGGTTAAGAACGGAAAGCCTGTCGGGAAGAGCCCGTCCCTAAGAGAAACCGGAAGAAAAAGAAGACTCGGCTAGAGGGTGAAGGAACCCCCTCGCTGAGGCAAGGAGACTGGATTAACGGCCCTCGCAGCCGCAGTCACAACCGCAGCCGCAATCGCAGCCGCGATCGTCCGGCTTCGGCACGTAGAGTTCCATCGGGTAGGTGAGGTACTCGGCCGGGGCGAGCTGGTCGGCCGTGACATAGCCGGCCGTCGCCACGGCTCTCCTTCCGGCGGAAGGAACCTATACCGTCCACGTCAAGAACTCTTCCCTTCAGCCTTTAACCGAGTACGCCTACGATCCGAACCAGACGGAGGATAAGGACAAGAGAAACTTAGACCTCACCCTCTACTCCTATTCGTCCCTCGTGGACGGGAAGATCACGAAGGAAGGGGTCTATCTCCTGAGCCTCGAGACGGAGGGAAGCGTCGAGATTCCTCTCGCCTTAGGCGAAGGAAACTACAGCGTCGAGTCCTGGGCGAACCAGAACCCGGCCGACGGGGACGTCTATGACCCGAAGGTGACCGTCGGCTCGAAGAGCGACGACAACTCCGGAACGGGGAAGAATTTCCTCCTCTCCTTCGACGGCAGCGAGACGAGCCTGAAGGTCTCTAGCGACAAGGCCGGCTCCTTTGCCGTCCGCCTAATCCGGAAGTAGAAAAAAGAAAAGGAAAAATTGCTGGAAGCGATTGAACACGGAAGGAAAGGAAGTAAACTATTCCCCAAAGGGGGACGATTTTGCCGGTGGACACTCTCCTCGAAAAGTATCCGAAGGACCTGCTCTACGACTCGATGACCTCCGCCTACCGGAAGGACGTCTTCTTTGACGTGGCCCAGGATTGGATTGCCACCAAGCGTCCCTTCTCCCTTTTCTTCCTCGACTTCGACGACTTCAAGGACGTCAACGACACCAAAGGGCATCTGATCGGGGACCGGGCCCTCATCGACCTTACGAGGACGCTATGGGAGAACATCCCGAAAGACGCCCTCCTTTTCCGCTACGGCGGGGACGAGTTCGTTCTTCTCGTTCCGGACCTCATCGTCTACCGGGAGGTCTGGGAGGTCGCCCGGAAGTACTCCGAGGCCGTTCGAAGCCAGCATTACGACTACCTCGAAGGAGTCTTCCCGGGAGGCCGGGCGACCTTGACCTCCGGCATCAGCCGCTATCCGATCG
>Ga0256406_1004820_pt1 | contig 15010 bp, 24 predicted proteins | sample RumenRJG_03DNA_FD_185986 | JGI IMG/M metagenome (GOLD analysis project Ga0256406, IMG submission 185986) | Bovine rumen microbial communities from Lethbridge, Alberta, Canada - RJG_03 | ecosystem: Host-associated > Mammals > Digestive system > Stomach > Rumen | place: Canada: Alberta | collected... | reverse complement strand
TCCCCAAACAGATGGTCGAACAAACATTTTACTTAACATAATATGTTGCAATTCATGTAATAAAATTGTAATATAAAAATTGTAAAATAATACTTGACATTTTAATATATTTGTAGTATTATAATTATGTCGAAAGGAGAAAAGAAAATGAAAAAAGAAATGAAATTAATTGAAGTACTTAATTTAGTTGAAAAAGGTAAGATAAAAAAGCGGAACGACATTAAGAATATTTGATACAGAAACGTTTAGAGTAGAGTATACCCATAATGGACTTTTATTTAGAAATATGGAAAATGGAAAAGTATTAGAAGAAGAATATAACATATTAGGAATATTAGATAGACATATAGTATTAGAAGAACCTGAAATATTAGATGAAAAGAAAAAAGAGCAAGAAGAAAATGCAGATTATTATTTTAATGAGGCAGAAAAAATAATTAAAGAAAATGATAGCCATATACCGCGTATAGATTAGAAAGGAGAAGAAAATGTTAGAAGAACAAATGGCACTGTTATTTTTTGATATAATATTAATTAGTATATATTTATTTATAGCATTTATATTGATTTTAATAATACAATTAATAAGTTATCGAGTATTTCATTTTAATCTATATAAATGGTTATATAAAAAATTAATGGAGGAATAAAACAATGTTAAGTGATGAAAGAATAGAACAATTAGAATTAGAAGTCAAAGTTCTACGAGCTAATAACAAAGGGTTAAAGGATAAAATTGATGAGCAATCTAAAGAAATAGAAGAATTAAAAGCAAGCCATATAACAACGAATAATAAAGCAACAAATACAGAAAAGGCAAAAATATTTGATGTTATAGAAAACAGCATAGATACATATATAGAGAAATCAAAACCATATTGGGAACAAATAATGACTAAAGATGAAATGACAATAGAAGAAGCATTAACAATAATTGATGATATGTATCAAGATAAATATAAGATAATGGAACAAAAAACAGATACAGGAGTTACAATTGATTTAAGCAAAATGGACGAAATAACGTTCACGAATTTAGAATTTGCTAGCGTAATAGTATTAAGGGAAATACAAAGTTTAAGGCATGAAATCGAAAAACAATCTAAAGAAATAGAAGAATTAAAAGATGAAAGCAAAGAATATCAAATAGGATTTGCACAAGGTTGTTACGAAAAAGATTTAGATTGGAAAGACAAAATAAAAGCAAAAATAGAAGAAGTAGAGCAATGGGAATTATACAATATGAAAATTCCGAGATTAAGTACATTAGATGAAAGATTAGGCGCAAAAATTGGAATTAAATATGTTTTGCAATCACTTTTAGAAAAGAAAGGAGAATAAAATGAAAGCTGATAATATGTTCAAGAAATTAGGATATACTAAACAATATGAAAATGAAGATATTTATTATTACAAAGACATGGAGTGCAAAGATAGTTATATTGTTTTTTACACAGGTAGAAAACTATATTCAAAAGTAGAATGTTATTATGATGCTGGAGACTTTACAATGGAGGAATTAGAAGCTGTTTATAGAAAATGTATAGAAATGGAATGGATTTAAGAAAGGAGAATAACAGTGCTTGAAATTAAAGAATTAGAATGTTTGCAAGAAATTATAAACGAAGAAATTTTGTCTTATTTAGACAGCGGATATAACATCAAAGATGAATATGTTATCTTATGCCGAAGTATTTTGAAAAAATTAAATTTAAAAGAAATATATGATTTTGATAGAAAGGAGAATAACAATGGTTGAAGAAATAGAAGAAAAACTACAAGAAAAATTTGAAAATTTGAAAATTGAGGTTGAATATGTTAAAATAAAAATGTATAGTATAAAAATTGGAACAAAAACAATATTTTATAAATGGCAAGACAACTTTACATTTTCTGCAAACATTGAACAAATTGTCTACTATATAAAATTAATAACAGGAGGTAAAGAAAAATGAAACAAATAATATGCGGTTATATTGGAAAAGCGAAAGACTTAAAAATTGACAATTTTGTTGTCAAAGGAAAAGTAAGTTCAAAGGGAGGGAATGAAAATGACAAAAAATGAATTTTTAGAAACTGTTGCAAAGTTAGTTGTTGAAGAAAACAACAAAAGGGGAAAACCTTTATATTCAAGTGTAGTTATAGCCCAAGCAATATGCGAAAGCGGTTGGGGACAATCTCAAATAATGATGAAAGCAAATGCGATTTTCGGAATCAAAGCAACATCAAATTGGAAAGGAAAAGTCTATAATGCAAACACAAAAGAATGTTACGACGGTGTAAGTTATACAAATATAAGTGCTTGTTTTAGAGCATACAATAATTTGCAAGAATCAATTTCCGATTATTTCGACCTAATAACAAAGGCGGAAAGATACAGAAAAGCTTGCGTTGCATCTTCACCTTTAGAGTGTATAACAGCTATAAAAAATGGCGGATATGCAACAAGTCCAACATATATCAACACAATTATGTCAATTATAAATTCAAACAATTTGACGAAATATGACAATGTGGAAGATGTGGAAAACTCTGTTGATAACTCAACAAATATTGATGCAATAGCAAGAGACGTAATTACAGGAAAATATGGAAATGGAAACGAGCGTAAAAACAAACTAGGAAACTTATATGAAGAAGTTCAAAAAAGAGTAAATGAAATATTAAAAAATAATGTTTCACAAGAAACAATTTATATTGTAAAAAGCGGTGATACATTATCAGGAATAGCAAAGAAATATAATACAACATATCAAAAAATAGCAAAAGATAATAATATTTCAAATCCGAATTTAATATATCCAAATCAAAAGTTGGTGATTAAATAATGGCAATTGAATGTAATATAGCACCGTTTATTAATATAGAATTTTATTTAACAGGAGCTTGGGGTGAGCAACGTACTACACACAAGCACGCTGGAATTGATATTTCGACAGGAAAAAAATCAAATGTATATAATATGTTTGATGGAACTGTAATTTCTGTAACACATTCAGGATATGGCGGAGGATATGGACCAAATATAATAATACAGGAAAATTCAGGAAGAACTTGGCTTTATGGAGATTTAGAAGAATTTAACAGTTGGAGCGTTGGCGATAGAATAAAGAAAGGTGATTTAATATCAAAAGAAGGCAACCCAACAGGAACAGGATCAACTGGAAATCACGTTCACGTTGAATTAGAAATGCTAACAAAAGGTGAATCATTTAAATATGGATTTGATAATTCAGAAAATCCATGTCCGATTTTAGGAATTGAAAATGTAGTTAATCAAACTGCATATATTTATAATGGAAGTATACCACCAGAACCACCAACACCAGCATTTACAATAAAAAGAAAAAAATTTCCATGGGCTTTATTTACAAGAAAAATTAGAAATAGGCGAACATTTTTTTAAAAATGTTCGTTTTTTATTATTGACAAAATAAAAAATTTGTGCTTATAATTTAAATATAATATATGAGAAAGGAGAAGTAAAAAAATGCAAGAAATTATAACTTTACTTTCAAATTATGGGATAGGAGTTGTATGTGTTGCTTATTTAATTTATTTTCAAAGCACAACAATGAAATCAATGTTAGATACTTTAGAAGGCATCAATACAAGACTAACAATAATTGAAGACAAATTAGAAAGAAAGGAGGAAAAATAATATGAAACTTTCAAAGGAAGAATTAAAGAAAAAAATTGATGAAAAAATATCTGATGAAGATTTAAAAATTGAACTTTTAGAAGATATTGAAGATTCAATTGATATTTCAGATGATTCTGAAAAAGTTGAAAAAACTGCTTATGATGAAGTAGTAGCAGAAAGAGATGAAATCAAAAGAAAATACAAAGAAAGATTTTTAAAAGGTTCTGAAGAAGATTCAGAAGAAAACGAAGATGACACAGAAGAATTAAAAGAAGAAGAAGTTATTGATGTAAAAGAAATATAAGGAGGAATAAAAAATTATGGGAACTAAAAATACTATAAAGGCAAAAAATAGTGCTGAATTATTAAGTTATATTATAAATGTAACACCTGAATTAAGAGAAAATATTGATTTACCCGTTCAAGGGCAATCAATAGCACCAATAGGGAAAATAATAATGAATAATGAAAGATATAGAAATGCTTTCATTAATACAGTAAATTTAATTGGACTTACTGTAATCAAAAGAAATGGATGGGATAATCCATGGGATTTCACAAAAAGAGGAACATTAAGATTTGGGCAACAAATTAGAGAAATCATAAATGATTTATGTAATGTTTATGATTATAATGAAAACTTTTCTAATAAAGAAAGATTTTTACAAACAGTTGTGCCAAATGTATTAAATTATATGCATGAAGTAAATTTTCAAAAATTCTATCAAACAACAACATCAGATGCTCAACTTGCAATGGCATTTGAAACAGAGGATTTATTTACATATATTGATGATGCAATAGCAATGCTATATGAATCATTAAAATATGATACATATATTGTAGATAAATACATGTTATGTCGTAGAATTTTAGATGGTACTGTAACATCAGTAAAAATTGAAAATTTTGCAAATAAAACAACAAGAGAAATAGTTGCAGAGATGAAAGGAATTTCAAATAAAATGACATTTCGTTCTCCAAATTATAATCCTGCAGGAATAAGAAGAGCTACAAGATTTGAAGACCAAATTGCAATTGTAAATACTGATTTTGATGGAAAAATCACAACAGAAGTTCTTGCCACATCTTATTTTAGAAATGATGCAGAGATGAAAACTCAAATGGCTTTAATAGATGGATTTTCTAATTATGATAAAGAAAGATTAACAGAACTTTTAGGAAGGGCATTTGTTGATTTTACTGCAGATGAATTAACTGAACTTGCAAAAATACCTGCAATGATAATTTCACGTGAATGGTTTATGGATTATGATTATGCATTAAATACTGAATCAGGAGAAAAACAAACTGAATTTTATAATCCAACAACTTTAGAAAATAACCATTTCTTACATGCATGGAGAGTATTTAGTACATCACCATTTGAAAATGCAGTTGTATTTACTCAAGATGATATATCAGTTAAATCAGTAACAGTTAGTCCTGCAACTGCAACAGTTAGCAAAGGTCAAGAACTAAAATTATCTGCAAATGTTGAAACAACAGGATTTGCAAATAAAGCTGTTGTATACTCTATTTCATCAAATGTTGAGGGAATGGATGTTGTAACTATAACAGCCGATGGAACATTAAAAGTTCCAGCTACTGCTCCATCAGGAGAGTTAACTGTAACTGCAACATCTGTATATGATAATTCAGTAAAAGGAACTGCAACAATAACAGTTGCCTAAGACTAAAATTTAAGGAGCAACAATTAAAGTTGCTCCTATTTTAATATAAAGAAAGGAGAAGAAATCCATGCAAAAAAGATTAATAGATTCGCAATTAGGAAATTTTAAAACATATGAAATGTATAAAAGACAATTTTTAACACTTGCAGAAAATGTATTTGAATTTAAAAATCTTCCTAAATTTATTGATACTGCATATATGAATAAACAACTTTTAAGAAATGGAGGAATTGCATTTTTTAAGGATGAAAATATATCTGATGGACCTTTATGTTTACCATATACAAATGTAGAAAATTTAGATGTATATGGAAGACCTCAAAAGATTCAAGTAATATCAAGAAATGGATATACAAGAGATTTAAATCAAGATGAATTTGTAATCATGTATGATAACAATGGAAGATACCCTTTATGGCTTGATATATTGCAATATGCTGAAAGAATGGCACAGGCAACAAGAACAGTTGATATAAATATTGCACAACAAAAAACACCTAGGTTTTGGAAGACAAAAACAGAAAAAGAAAAATCTGTAAAAGATATGATTAACAATGTTGATGGATTTGAAAATGTAGTAATAACATATAATGATATGGATTTAGATGATACGACTGTTGTATTAGAACCTGCACCATATGTTGCAGATAAAGTTGATTTAGCTAAAGATAAAATCTATAATGAATTTTTAAGATTAATAGGTATTGCAAATTTATCATATCAGAAAAAAGAAAGAAATATATCAGATGAAATTCAAGCAATGCAAGGAGGAACTATTGCATCAAGATATTCAAGATTTGAACCACGTAAAAAAGCAATTGATGAAATTAATAAAAAATGGGGAACAAATATTGAGGTTGCATATTATGATGGAATACCTAAATCAAATGAAGAATTTGATGAAATGTTAGATGAACAAGATGAAAATATTATTGAAGAGGAGGATGATGTATAATGTTTTTATTTCCGTATATAGATAATGGATATCCATTAATTTATCCATTTTTACCTAGAAACTGTGAAAAACCTCCCACATTATATAGCATCCTTGAATCAATAGTAAACTATGGAAAAGATGATAAAACTAAAATTAAGGATTTAGCAAAAGTAGGAAGAACAAAAATATTTGATTTTGATTATCCGTTATCTGATAAAATATCAAAAGAAGATTTTGAATGTATGATATTAAATCATTATTTAACAAGAAGAATAGGATTTGATACTCCAACATTATTTAAGATTCAATTAAATGTAAAATTAAATGAAATTATGCCAATGTACAATAAAATGTTTGATAGTATATCAGGATGGGATATTTTCAAAGATGGAGAAAAAACTACAAGATATGGAACAGATAACAGGGAAATCAATTCTACATCTAATACTGAAAATACTTTACATAATAAATCTAATTCTGAAAATATATCTGATAGGAGATATTCAGATACTCCTCAAAATGAATTACAAAATATCAGGGATGGAAAATATGTAACAGAATATAATTATGATACAAATAATGCAGAAGATACATCAGATTCAAATGGAACATCACAAAATACATTAAATACAAATGATGATAATACTTATAATGAAATAATTGAAAAAACAAATGCAAATAAAATTGAAATATTAAAACAAATGCAACAGGAAATAAAATCAATATACTCTTTAATATTTAAAGATTTAGATGATTTGTTTTATTCTATAATATAAAGGAGGAAATAAATATGAATAAAAATTATGATTATAAAAGATTAACACCTTTTAAATGGTTTGTTTTACAAAACTTTCCATTTATAGATGAAGATTTTGATGCAATAACTAATTATCAATTATTCTGTAAATTAGGAGAAGAAATAAATAAAATAATTGATAGTCAAAATATAGTCGGAGAACAAGCAGAAACTTTAACAAATGCTTTTAATAATTTAAAAAATTATGTTGATAATTATTTTGAAAATTTAGATGTACAAGATGAAATAAATAATAAATTAAATCAAATGGCAGAAAGCGGAGAATTAGAGCAAATAATTAGTACATATTTAAATACAATAACCTTTAAAGTATTTAATTCAGTAGAAGAATTAAAAGCTAGCCAACTAATTTCAGGACAATATGCAGAAACTTTAGGTTATTATTCAAAAAATGACGGCGGAAACGCAAAATATGTAATAGTAGACGGAACATATGACGAAAACGATGTTGAGTATATTCCTTTAAACAATGGAAAATTTGCAAAATTATTAACAAAATATGATAATTCAACTGTAAATGTAAAATCTTTTGGAGCAAAAGGCGACGGATTAACAGATGATATAAATGCAATACAAAATTGTATTTTATATTGTGCTGATAATAATTTAATTTGCTTTATTCCATCTGGTACATATTTAATATCACATCAAATAATTACGGCTTTATCTGATGTAGATATAAGAGCTAATGAAAATTTTGTTGTAATTGGAGAAGGTAATTCTACAAAAATAAATAAATATGGAACTGATGAAACATTTAAAAATATGTTTGAATTTAGTTACGTAAATAATTTAATTTTAAAGAATATAAATTCAGATGATTTAGGATTAACTTTAGTTCCTAGTGAAGTATATTTTAAAGGATTTGACTATTGGTCAAAATGGTTAAAAAAGAAACATTTTGATTTTGAAAATTGTTTTGGAACTGGAGAAGGAGTACAAAAATTAATTACATTACCAGCTCCAGCAAATGCTAGTAGATATGCAGATAAACATTACGACGATTATCCTTTAAAAATAGTTTCAAATTCTGGATATAATGCAATAGAAATAGAAAATTTTGGTTATAATATGGAAGATGATACATCTAAACCGACTGACAATTCAGCTATTGGAATAATAGACAGAATAACAAATTCTAATGGAGTTATAAATATAATTTTGCATGGAGACAGAAGTTTTGAAAGATATGACAATTCTAATGCGCAAGTCAAATCTTCTTTAAAGCCAACAACTGTTTATGAACTTTCAAAAGATGGCCATATAGCAATTGGTTGTTCTACTGATTATAAAGACCCAGTTGCAATAGGAGTACAATGTTTAAAATTAAGAGATGATAAAGCAGCTATTGCTTTTTATGATATTAACGCACCTGGGCAAGGTTATCCAAATGCACTAATTAGAGCTAATGGAAATGTATTAGAATTAATTGCTGCTGGAACATATTATGCTAAAATTGGAGCATATGGATTTAAAAATTTAAATGTAGATAAAAACGACAATGAATATATATTAAAAATCAACGATAGTACAAATCAAGCACATAGATTTATAAGTCAAGATAGTTTAAATAGATTACGTTATGGATTTAATAATAATGAAAACGACCAAGCTTTCCAAATGGTTTCAGCACAAAGCAATCCCAACAGTTCAAGCTTATGGGCATATAGAATAGAAGGTTGTTGTGTATTTAATAAAACTACTAACAAACCTATGTGGTATAATGGCACTAATTGGGTATATGCAGACGGAACAACAGCAATATAAAAGAGAGGTTATAACCTCTCTTTTTATTTGTTTCACATGACACTATACTATAACATTATCAAGATTATAATTTCCAACATTTGCGTGATTATGCCAAATAGTTACACCACATCTGCAAGCATTATTTATTATATCCATATATTTTGATGGTACTTCGCCGTAGCCTATTTCTTCGCTTGCTCCTATTTCAACATAATTCCAATACTTACGTCCAGTTATGTTAGGATCTTCTATAGATTTAATTGCATATCCAAAACGTGTAAAATAATCATCAATCATTTTTAGGTATTCTGTTTTTGCCCTCATGTGTAAAAATTTTACACTATTTTTATTTGCTGAAAAATTTACATCTCCTGAATTATTGCCACCTGTTATAGATGGAAGTAAATTTGCTTGGCGAAATTGCCCTATTAAATTTGCAATTTGACTTGATGTTGAAACAATACCAGCAACGTTTCCAGTTGCAATACTTGATACTGCAGCAGCTCCAGTTGTTACAACTTGCGTTCCGACATTTACAGCATTGTCAGTTAGCCAATTTGTGAAAGCATCAGTTGACCAAGAACAATTTGGAAATTTAGCAATTGGCAAACTTTCATCTATATTATAATCAATTTTTTGATATCCTCGAGGAACGATTCTTGCTGAAATACTGATGCTAAAAGCAACTTGAACAGCAAAAGAAATATCTGTTGCAATTTGTCCATTTTCTAAATAAAAATCTTCATATCTATATATATTCTGATTTCCAACACCATTTGATACAAGCAAATAATTGTAAGGATAACAATATAATTTGTTATTTTTTGGCGTGTAGTCGCTAAAACCTCTAGTCGCATTTATTGGCATTGGAAGTTCTAAAACATGGTCTGCTGTATCGCTTGTAACAACATTTACCGAATAGTATCTGTAAGTAGCACCATCAAAATTTCCTGTTATTTGATATATATCTGGTGCTGGAAATAAAGCTTTTGGACACATAAACAATGCAAGCACACCTTCTATTTTTCCAGCTTTATTTGTAGCTTTTAAAAAGGTTTCTACACTTGCGACATCATTATCAAATAAACAAATTTCATATCCAAAAAGCGTTCCATTTATTTCTTGAACTCCTTCAAAATCTTTTTTCAGAACTGGATCATAAGTTGTCAAAATACAAAAATAGCAATTATTCAATCCCTTGAATTCATCTTTTGACTCTTGTATAACTTCCCCAACGTCCAAATTTTCAGGAACTGTATGTAAACCTATTGTATCATTGTTAACGTGTTCTCTAACAACGAAACATTTTTTCTTTTGCCAGTAGCTAAACCAAGTTGACCATGCATCTATTGTATATTTTATTTCTGTATTTTCTTCTCCAATAAAATTTACTTCATCTATCCAAGCAAAAAACCATTTATTTGAATAATCTTTATTTTGAAATGCTATATAATTTGATTTTAGAACATCATCAAATTTGAAATTAGTTGATATTGTTCCTCTATTTCTTATAAAAGAATAATCATTTGCAACTGCTACTAAATGTTCTTGACTTTCACATAATGATAACATTTGATTTTCTTTATAATCTAAAACATTTACATAATTTTTATCAACATTTATTCCTTTACATAATATTATTTTACTTTGTAATGTTGCCATATTAATTATCCCTCCTTATTTTTTCTAATAATTCTCTCAAATATTTTAACATAATTTTACCTCCTAATTGTAAAATCTATTACTTGTTTGAAATCTGTTCCACATAAATCTGATGAATAAAATATTTTGTTTTCCTTAAAATTCATAAATAGATTTCTTAATTTATCATTTTTTATTGAGATATTATAAATATCTCTTTGCCAATACGAGCTTACTTTTATTTCATCTGAAAATACTATTGTTCCATTTCTAAATTCTTCTGTTTTAGGATATATAAAAAATATTGTTTCATATGTTTCTTTATCTGATAAATAATCACATAAAAATCTAAATCCTTTATATTGAAAACCAAATCTAAATAAAACATTATAATCATTGTATGATTTAGGAAGTTTTGGTTGAGGAAATGTTTGCCAATTTCCCTTATCTACCATAGATGATGCATTTCCTATTGCCATTGTTTTTCCACCTGATGCCTTACAAAACTCAATAGCAATTGTTACTTTATTTTCTTCATTTTGTATTTCTTTTGTTGCAATTTCTCCTTGTTTTAGATTTCTAAATATTTCATCTAATCCCCATTCTCTAATATAAGGACATACTCTTGATATTGAATTTCCTACCATATATATTTTAGTAGTTCCTCTTTTTCTATCAATAGTTGAATAAAATATCATTAATCTATCAGGTTCGTGAGGAATATATGTTCCTCTTTCCATAAACTCCTCAAATATTATAGTATCTACATCTAAAAATGATGCAGAAGACATATGCTGTTCTGTTGATAGACTCATTACATACCCTATTTTTTCAAATCTTTGTGTCTTTCCTGTATTTTCATCATATATAGAAAAGTATAAAACTTTTCTATATTGGCTAATACAATTATACTTATTATTTGTTAATTTTGCAACATCTACATCTGCAAAATATTGTTCTATCCATAAATTAGAAATATCTTCTCTCCATCTTCTTAAAAGAATAAATCTCTTTCCTGTTTCTAAATAATGTTCAACTGCTTTTTTATGTTTTACCTGATAGGATTTACCATTTGATTTTTCCCCATAAATAAGATTGAAATTTGCATCTAATTTATCTATTCTATCTATATTATAATGGACTTGTTTTATTCCCATTTTAATTTTCCTCCATTAATTTTAGAATTGAGTACATCTTAAAACATTCTACTTTAATTTTACTTGCAACTTTCTTTTCATTTTCTTTTGTTGCTTTTCCGTTCATTAAATTAGAATAATCTACCTCTAATTCTTCACATATCTTTTTTATTGATTTCATTTCTTTATAAGATGTTATTATATCAAAATCCTCCATTATCTTACCTCCTTAAATATTGCTCTTTTACTTGAATCATCTGATAATAAATATGAATATTCTTCAGATTTTCCTAGTTCATATGTTGTTGGTACTAAACAACATCCATATCTTTGATTTACTTCTTCTATGTTTCCCTGATAATCTTCTAAATTAAATGATTCCTGTTCATCATTATAAATTAGAAGATTTTTTCCTGTATCTTCATACTTAAATACAAAATCATCTTTGAAATCTTCTAATTTCTTTAGTGCTTTTGCACCGTTTCTTTGGTACACCTGATACAGTTATATGTATTTCTTTATCTTTTGAATCTATATATGCATATTTTTTTGCACCCTGTGTTATAAATTTATCATAATTACCATCATTATCAAATACTCCTAATAAATGAGGTTTACCTTTTTTATCACATGGAGCAAATTTATTTATGTCAATCTTTAGTTCTTCAGATACTTTTTTTATCTTTTGTTCTACTTTTTTATTATAATTTTCAATTATTTTTTCATCATAATTTCCATGGATTTTTAATGAATCAGTATCTGCATATATTACATATTTATCTAATTTTACTAAATTTGTTAATAAATTAAATCTTGCCCATGCAGTTACCCATACTCCATATGAAAATGATAAAAAACCCTGTTTTTCTTCTTTTTCAAGCATTTTTATTATTTCTTCATTTTCAAGAGGTACTTCTTTCCATCCTGATTCATTATCATATATTACATTATCTTTTATATTATTCGTAACACTCATTCCATAAAGAGAATTAAACATTGCTTTTTCTAATGAATACTCAATTTCTTTACCCTCTACTCCTTTATATTCAGTTTTCTTTACATATTTTTCTAATATAAACTCAATAAATTGCTTTGGTAAATAATCATAAATTGAATAATATACCTCTAAAAACTCATATTCTTCAAAATCATATGCATTATATATAAATCTAAAATCTACATCAGTTAGTACAATTTCAAGTTCTTCTGCACCTATTACTCTACCATTATCATATTTTCCTTTTAATATTCTTTTACATTTACTTTGTGATATAAAATTATTGTAATATTTACATTTTATATTTTTAAATCTTACTACAATTATATATGCAAAACAATCTAAAAGTTGTTTATATGATTTTATATTACATTTTCTAAATTTTGTTGCAGGAAATTTACAAGTTGTCATAACATAAGGATATGATGATGTAAAATCAAAACTTTTTACATTGTCTATTATTTCATCTGCATATATCCAATTAGCATGAGTATATCCTCCTGCAAATGCATCTAAAAGTAAATTATATACATGACCATCTGTATTTACTGATTTTCTTACTTTATTTCTATATGAATAATCTTTATCAATTAATTCATGTAATTCTTTCCTTACATGTCCTGTTGACGTTAATGGAATCTGTTTTAATGTTTCATATCTTTCTCTTTCTTTTTTAATATACTCATAAACAACTAAACAATCATTTTCACAATATGCAAGTTCCTTTTCTGATAATATTGTTTTACTATTTCTGATAAGAGAATAATCAAGATTTCCTACTAATTTTTTTACAGGTAAACTATAAATATCAGGTAATTTTTCAAGACTTGCATTTGACATCATATAAGAACATCTAAATTCAAAATTAAATTCCTCTATTTCACATTTCATTACCTTACGAGATTTTCTTGCAAATACATTTTTAAACTCAAATACACCTCTTAAATATTGAAATTCATATGCAAGATTATGTACATATACATATTTTTTGTAATCTGTTCCCCAATGCTCAATTCGTAACATAAATGCCTTTAATTCTTTCCATGTTCTACCATAATAAACTTTGTCATCTATTCCAAACATCCATATATACATATTACTCATAAATATTGAATTTTCCTGTTCTTTTTTTGATAATTTCAAATAATCAATTGCAGGAATCTGCTTTCCATTTAATATTAAATATGAGGATGTTTCAATATCAAATGTATATATTGTATTATCATACTTTTTTCTCTTTCCCTGTATATCTACTTTATGCCCTTGATATTCTTTCCAATATAACATATTTTATTACTCCATTACATAAATGTATAATGCCTCTAAATCTGCTCTTAATTCTTCATCTACTTCTCTTGAAATATATCCCTCAATTTGTTCAATAAATGTTTCATTATTCCATCCCTGCTCTCTTGCAAGTTTTACAAATGTCCAAAACTCTGATTTTGTCATATATTCATATATCCATGTATAATTTTTCCCTGATTTATATAATACATCTGCTTGTTTATATGATATAGGTTTTTCTGCTTTTTCTGAATATTCTTTTGTTTTCTTTTTTACTCCGACTTTGTGTTGATGTTGGACTTTCCAAAAATTGATTTGTTGCTTTAATTATTGCTTTTAATTGAGTAAAACTAAAATTTTTTGATACTCTTATTCTACCTGTTTTAGATAATGCTTGTAATTCTGATGAGTCTAAATAATCATATAATTGTTTACTTGCAAATGTTCCTTTTTCTCCTGTTAGTCGTTCAAGTCTCACAAGTCTTTGATTTGCTCTTTTTGCTAATTTCTTTAAATCATTATATAACTTCTGTTCTTCAGGAGTCATTTCTTTTTTCTTTGCCATTTGTTACCTCCTTATAATTAAATATAAAGAGCATAAATTATTATGCTCTACTATTTAGAAAGGTAAAGCCTCATCATCTTCATCTTTTTTAGATTTCTTTGATGATTTTTTATCATCTTCTTTTTTAGCAGATTCAATAAATGTTATTTTATTTACAAATACATTAGTTGATTTTCTATTATTTCCATCTTTATCTACATATGTTGATACATTTATAGAACCCTCTACTAAAAGTCTATTTCCTTTTTTTACATATTTTTCAATAGTTTCAGCAAGTTTATCAAATGCTACACAATCAATAAACATTGCATCTTCTCCATTTGATACTGCTAATGTAAAATATGCAAAATTTTTTTTGCTTTTTTGAGATACTCTCAATTCTACATCCTTTGTTAATCTTCCTAATAATTGTACATTATTCATAATACAATTCCTCTCTTTCTTCTATTTTTACGCATAGATACGATTTATATTTATTTCAGATAAATATGCAGGTTGTACCGTTTTACTTTATTGATAGATTACTTTCTATCTCTGCTCTCTT
>Ga0256406_1004819_pt1 | contig 15015 bp, 8 predicted proteins | sample RumenRJG_03DNA_FD_185986 | JGI IMG/M metagenome (GOLD analysis project Ga0256406, IMG submission 185986) | Bovine rumen microbial communities from Lethbridge, Alberta, Canada - RJG_03 | ecosystem: Host-associated > Mammals > Digestive system > Stomach > Rumen | place: Canada: Alberta | collected... | reverse complement strand
CTTCCAATTCTACGCCTTGATTGTACATGGCGCCTATATTTTCCCAGCAGATGTTTCCACCGTAGATTCCGGCAGATTCAGGTAAGCTAACGGCAAGCAGCATGTCTTTGACGTTTTGCCTGTAATATGCGACGGACCCGTTGATTCTGTTGTCCAGTAAGCCGAAATCTACTCCAGCGTCTACTGACAGTGTGGTTTCCCATTTGATGTCAGGGTTGCCGATGGTTATCAGCCAGCTGGAATTGTATCCTTCAAGAGAGTTCGATGGACCGGAGGCAACCTCCCACGAGTCTGATGTAATTCCATCGGGGATATTGGTATTTCCTGTTTGTCCGACGCTGCCTCTTAGCTTGAGGAAATTGACGAAACTTCTAGGAAACCAGCTTTCTTCCGACACTATCCATCCAAGACCCCCAGCGAAGAAGTTGGCCCACCTATTGTCAGGAGTGAATTTCGAAATCCCGTCTCTTCTGGCACTGGCATTTACTATATAACGGTTTTTGAATTTGTAATTTGCCCTCAGGAAGAAACCACGGAGGTACACCTCATCACGCAGTCCGCTGCTTCCAGAAAGAGACGTAGGCGTTCCTATTTCGTGGAAGATGCCGTTCAATCCGGTACCGGTTAAATCAGTCAGATGAGAATAGTTTCTGGTATTTTCTACGCCTAGGACGGCACTAACTTCGTGATTCAGTCCGAAATTTCTGCTATAATTCAGGAATGCGTTGTAATTTGTGATGATGGTGTTTCGCTTTAATTCCCTTGCTATCGCGCCATCGACTTTTATGGCATCACTGCGCCAGGACTGGTCATTTGAGTTGATGTAGTTCACGCCCCATTCTCCTTGAAGGCTCAATCCTTCGACGGGCAGTTTTATTGTTGCATTGATGCCGGAAAGAATATTCAATGTTTTTAGATTCGACTTGGAGTTGACGGGATCCATGCTTGCAAGCGGATTGCAGGAAGAAAGAGAATTCCAGTAACCATTGAGCCCAGTATCGCTCCATACTTTGAACCAAGGCAGGGCATTCGAGTTCACTTGTCCCCATCCGCCGGCCCCAGCCTTTCCGTCGCTTGACTTGATTCTGTCATTATCGGTATAGGTTGCGGCTAGGCGTAAGGTGAGGTTCGCCCAGTTAGTCATGCTGTAATCAAGCTTAATGTTTCCGGCTATGGTCTCCATCTCATTATGCTTGAGGTTTCCATTGTCTTTCCTGTATTTAAGCGAAGAATATGTCTTGACTTTACTAGAACCTTGGCTCAGAGATAGATTCGCCTCGTAGAAAGACCCGACCCTAGAAATTTCATCTACCCAGTCGGTGTTTATCTTCCTTGCCTCGTTGGTGGTCAGGGTCTCGGTTATGCCGTCAAGGTTCTGCAGTGTGGTCGCTACATCGTATGACTTGTTCAAAGTGTTCTTCATTGCGATGTCCGCTATCTGCATCCATGTGTCAGTGTTTGCCAGGCCAATATCTGAATGTGCCCATGTGCTTATTCCGCTCTTCAGGTCCACATTTATGCGAACCTTCCCTTCTGAGCCAGACTTGGTGGTTATCAGAATAACGCCATTTGAGCCGCGAGAGCCGTAAATGGAAGTGGCGGCTGCATCTTTCAGTACTTGGATTGATTCGACATCGTTCGGATTCAGCATTCCAAGAACGCTCTGCCCTGTTTCCCCGTCGAATGATTGTCCGACAGATGAGCTTTGGACAGGAATTCCGTCGATTATCCAGAGAGGGTCGGTCTGGGAAGATATGGAGCTAATCCCTCGAACTTTCACTTGTTGTGGCGCTCCAGGTATTCCGGCTCCGGAATTCACTTGAACGCCGGTCGCCATTCCCTGGAGGGCTGATTCTGCCGAAGCCGGATTGGCCTTCATGATGTCGTTTGCTTTCAAGGTGCTTACAGAACCGATATAGTCTCTCTTCTTGGCAGTGCCATATCCTATCACTATGACATCGTCAAGTACCTCGTCATCGATTTTCAGGACGATTCTGACATCCTCTTTCCCATAAGTGGGAACTTCCATCTGAGAAAAACCGATGGAAGAGATTGTCAATACTGCATCCTTGGAGACTTCTATTTGGAATTTGCCGTCGGCATCGGTGAAAACGCCGTTCTTCGTGCCTTTTTCAAGTACGTTTGCCCCAACGATTGGTTCTCCGTTCGTATCCGATACAGTTCCTAACATTATATGCTTCGACTCTTTGGCGGATGTGATTCTCTGCAAGATGATGTTGTTCTCTTTGAAAATACACTTAATGCCAGCTGCGGAAAGGATGCTGTTCAGTACAGACTGCACAGTCTGGTTTTTTACCTTGGCGCTAACTGTTGATTGAATGTCTATCTCATTAGGGTCGTATACGAAAAGGAAATCGGTCTGGCGTTCCACCGCCCTGATGAGCTTAGCCAGAGTCATCCTTTCGGCGTTTAGCGTTATTGAATTTTTGTTTTGTGCCATGTCCTTTGCTGGAAATGCGACAAAACATAGAATCACTAAAATGACTGATAAAATTTTGTTAGTGGTTAGTGGGTGCATCTTTATTATTAATATTAATTGGTTATTTCAAGGATTAGTTAAATCTGATCTGGATGTATTGCTCATCATCTTTGTCTATTTTTGCGTAAGTGAATCGGTTATCATATGTGAGGACATCTAGGATGTGATATAATCCCTCTGAGATCCAGAACTTCCCGGAATACGTCTTGTTCAGATTTGTCGATTCCGGGTATCTGATTTCGACGTTGAAGTAAGATGAGAGCTCGCTGAATATTTCCTTGAGCGTCCTTCCGGTGAAAGACAGTATGCCGTCTTTCCAAAGGTACTTCTCTTCATCCAGGGGCGCTGTAAGAAGACGGTTATCAACCAGCGAAACCTTGTTCCCGGGGCTAAGCCGCAATATCTCTACTCCTTTTTCCATTACGGCAATGGAACCGGAAAACAATGCGGTTTCCCAGATCCCTTGGTCCGGATACGAGATCACATTAAATTCGGTTCCTAGCACTTGGACTTCCAGTTTTCCTGCCTTCACGAGGAAAGGTCGTTTTGCATCGGGCGCAACCTTGAAATAACCTTCGCCCAGCAGCTCAACGGCTCTTTCTCTCCTTTGCCTTGCCTCCGCTATCCGAAGCGTGCTCCCTGAGTTCAGCCACACCGTTGAGCCGTCCTCGAGAAGCATTTTTATCTGATGACCTGTAGGGGCCGTGATGCTTCGTGGAAAAACAGGAGAATTGCTGATTTCGCTCTTCTGTCCGGCGTGGTACATGAATATGCTTAAGAAAGCTATCGAGGCGGCAATCGCCACGAACGAAAATCTGCGGAGCATTCTCTTCCCGAGGGAGTCTTTCCGAATCTTTTGCGCTTCTTCCGCTGATGGGGCAGGTGCATTGCTCCACAACAGGATGTCATGCAGCATGCGTTTGGCTTTATATTCGTTCAGATTCTTTTCCGAAGCATTTATCCATTTGACGACCTCATTCCTATCCTTTGGCGACAGGTCCCCGGTGATATATCTTGACAATTTTTTCTCGTCCATTCGCAGTCTTTTTGTATATATACGATTCAGACTGCGGATGTACTAAGGTCAGAAATCAAGAAAATCGTAAGAAATGAATAGCAGCAAGTAAGGCAGATAATCATTCAGGGCTTCCCTTAGCGCTTTAAGAGCCTTGCTGATGTGGTATGCGACGCTTTTCTCTGAGATGCCGTAAATTCTCGCTATCTCGCTATACGTCTTTCCGGATTCTCTGTTGAAATTAAAGATCTCCCTAGTCTTTCGTGGCAGGCTGTCGAGCGTCTTCTTGATTATCTCATTTATCTCTGTTGAGAATACCTTTTCTTCGGTGGTGTCGTTGAGGGCCATTATCCTGAGGTCCAAGTCCGATAAGAAGTCCTCATTGCTTTCGTTCTTAACCGTAGTCTTCACTCTTTGTGATTTAAGGTAGTCAAGGCATTTATTCCTCATGACGGTAAACAAGAAGGGGAGGAGACGATCCTGCCTAGATTCGTCAAGCTTCTCCCAGACGGTGATGATAGACTCGGAGACAATGTCTTCGGCCTCAGATACATCGTTAGTGTATGACTTAACGAATAATAATGCTTTGGAATAATAATTTGCGTATAATTCATTGAAAGTCATGTAGGCGCTCTTTACTGTTCTTGAGGATGAGCAAATTTAAGAATATTTCATCTCATCGTGAAAACTAATTCCCCGCCGCGAATCAGTTCCGCATGGCTGATCTGCCAGTTAGTCAACTCTCTGCCATTGAAGGTGGCCTTCCTAACGGCGAAATGATCAGGAGCATAGTTCTCGACCTTTATATGAAGCCTTGCCTTATTATAAGGCCAGCCTATTTTCAGGGTGGCCTCGCGAATTATGGGCGATCCTATCTCGTATGTCCCGTTCGCTGGGTTGAGCATATATAGCCCAAGAGAGGACAAAATGTACCAAGCACTCATCTGGCCGCAGTCCTCATTCCCATCGAACCCAGTCTTCCCTGATGAATATGATTTCGTGAGAATCTCCCTGACTCTTTCCTGAGTTTTCTCTGGTCTTCCTATACGATTGTAGATATAGGCTGCATGGTGGCTCGGCTCGTTTCCATGGATGGATTTGTTGCCTCTTTCCGGTTTCCAGAAAAGGGAGTCGAAATAATTGTCCAACCGCTGTTCCAAGACCTCTTCGCCACCCATGAGAGCCGCCAGCCCCTCGATATCGTAGGGTATGCACCAGACTGCAGTCTGAGGTGAGCATTCGCAGTAATGCCTTCCATTCAATGGTTCCATCCATTCTCCTTTTTTGCTCTTCGGCAGGAAGAGCATGCTGTCCGGATTCCATAGGTTCATATAATTTCTGGATCTCATCCTGAAATAGTCGGCATCTTCAGGGAATCCTGCCGCATCAGCAAGAATGGCTGCGGCAAGATCCTGAAGCCCGAAGTCTTGAGTCCTAGAAACAGATTCCTTGGTTTCATCGCCGGCGACATATCCAAGAGTCATGTATCTTGTAAGTCCTCCCCGAGTCTCAGGGGTGTCTCCGAAGTTTCCCCTATCCCTCCAATCAAAGACAGTGTCTGTAGGCTGCGGCACCGTTGCGTTCTTCCTTACAGCCTTGTAAGCCTCTTGTAAATCGAAGCCCCTGAATCCTTTTGTCCATGCTTCTGCAAGTATTGTTTCTGCCGGAGAACCAATCATTATCCCAGTGTAGGACGGATTTGGCCATTTTGGAAGCCATCCTCCTTCATGGTACATCTCAATTAAGCTCTGCATCATTCCGTCCACTCGCTCAGGGGCAATCAGGGTGAGCAGGGGATGTTCTGCCCTGTAAGTGTCCCACATAGACCAGCTGTCGTATCTTACGCCTTCATGTACAGAGTCGTCGAAAGCGGAAAAGTAGCGTCCGTATTCATCTGTCTGACGTGGATAAAGGAGAGAATGGTAAAATCCTGTGTAGAAAATTGTCTTCACGTTCTCCGGTGCATCTATCTTCAGGACGTCAAATTTCTTCTGCCACTTGGATTTGGCAATCCTGGCAACAGCCCTAGCAGTTCTGCTCCCAATTTCCATATGCATGTTTTTGCGAGCCTGATCGTAGCTTATCAACGAAACTCCGATGCGGACGGTGAGGGGACCTCCTTTTTCGAAGCTCACAGAAGCTTGGACTTCGTCATGGTCGTTTGATGACACATCATTCCTGCTGAAAGGACGAGAAAATTCCATGTGAAAATAACCCTTGAAGTCGGGTTTCGGGCTTGTGTGGCCTCCATCGAAGCGGTCCGAGTTCCACCCGCTGGCAGATTTGCCGTCTTTTGAGAATTCTATATGCCCTAAGTGCGGGGAAGGGTCGGATGCGTTATGGCTGGCGATTCGGGAAGCATCTATGACCAGATGCCTGGCATCAGAGAATTCGAATATGGCAGAATGCTCCAAACCTGAATAATAGGTCTTAATCCCGCCAGCAGTCACAAGTCCATCGAAAGGCGTGAAAATTGATGACGTTATTCTTTGCCCTCGAATGGCGTAGTTCGTTTCTGGCCTAGGCGTTGTTTGGGGCTGGATTGACACCTGCCCCCAGTCTCCCATCCAGATTGCCGGCTGCCTAGTCCCGATGAATCCCAGCAGCAAGGAATCTGAGGAATTGAAACTTAATCTGCTTACCTCGGTAAGGCGTGTCATTGGCACCCACTGGATGGATCCGAATGGAACTCCTGCCATCGGCATCATTCCCCCATACTGGCTGCCTTCCCCTTCTGTCCCGATTAGGGGATCGACATATCTAAGCCCATCATTCTTGGCGCAAGAAGCGGATATTATTGCTGCTAATAGCAAGAATAAGTGATTCGCTGCTTTTTGAATATTCATTAGAGTGTTTTGGGACATGGCAATTTTTTTTCAAGTAGTTGATGATGGAGCAGGGTGGTTAAGCCGGTCAAAAATCTCGTCGAAGGTGCGGCGGAGCGCGTTGCGGTCGGCGATGACGGCCCGGACCTGCTTCAAGTTCCGTTCGTTAGTGGAGCCGGGTATCCACAGTGTGATGTATCCGTTAGAGCTGTATTTCTCGTCCATGTGCTTGGCAAAACGCCGCCATTGAGCCTCCTTGCCTAATTCAGGATAATGTTCCAGCCCGTATTCTATGGCACGGGTGAACACGACATCTGGCTCAAGATCCCTGTCTGCCTCGGCGACGATTCGTCCGTAAACGCTTCTGGGGGCATGGTCAGAGGACGCTCTATGGTCTTCCACGGCTTCCTTCATCACCAGGAGCTGCTCCGGAGAGAACCATTTCCTAAGGCGAGTGTCTTCCATCAATATCTTGCCGCTAGTGATATGATGAATCTCCCGCGGGCCGCTCATCCCGAGGTCATGATATGCCGCGATGGCATATGCCATGTCCTCATCTATCTTCCCGTCCCCAAGGAACTTGGCAAGTTCGAGGGAGTTGGAAATCACCCTCCGGACATGCTCGACGTTATGCGAACGACCGAAACTCTTGTACTCCGGAATGATTTCGGCCTCGATGAATGCTTTCAGCTCAGGATTCACCATGTTTCAGAATGAATATGTTCCCGAGCCAACCTCATGGATATCGAATATGTCTTCGTATGGGCTCACTGGAGCGTCTGGATTTACGCCGAAACCTCTGCCGTTGCTGCGAGCATTCCTGACAGCGTCAATGCTCTTCGGAACATAAATCGTGGCGTTGCAGCCGGTAGGAATGCTCACCTTCATGGAAACTTTGCTGCCATCGTGGGTGACTTCTGAAGACACTTCACCGTAAGGGGTCATCGTCTTGTAATATACCCTATCCAGGCCTGCAACAGGCATAGGGCGGATGATGATGTGACGGAATCCTGGTTTGCAAGGATCAGTGTCCACTCCTGCGAGTATTCTGTAGTACCATGTGAGGGCACTGCCAAGGAATGGATGGTCGTGCGAGTTTCCGCCGTCCCACTGCTCCCAGGTCGTGGTTGCTCCCTGTTTGATCCACCATCCGTAGCTAGGGTAATCCTCCTGCTTCATTATTTCGAGGGCAAGGTCGCCAAGGCCGTTCATGGACAGGGTCTCGAACAGGAATCTGGTTCCGAGCATGCCTGTGTTGAGATGCTTTTTGTATTTGACTTCCAGCTCTTTACGCAGGGTTTCCCGTACGGCTTCATAGCGATCGTCCGGAACGCCCATGTAGAGGGCGAAGACATTGCTGCCAAAATCCCCGTAGCTCAGTGAGTCGGCATCATAGAAGACGTTATTGAAGGCATTCTTCACGGATGCGGCTAATGCGGAATATTCATTTGCTGTGGCATCGTCTCCCAAAGCCGTTGCCGTCCTGGAAGTGAGGTCAAGGCAAAGCCAGTAGTAGAAAGTATGCACCAGGGCATCGCTAGGCAGCTGATAGGCCGGCACCCATTCTCCCAGGTTGTACCAAGGCGAAGGCGTCCCATCCGGCCTCGTCCTATTGACTGACACCGTCCCGTCAGGACGCTGCCATGTGCCATAGTATCTGCAATATTCCTTCATTCCTTTCAGGGACTTTGTTAGAATGTCCTTGTCGCCATATTGATTATAAAATTCCCAAGGCATGACGCATATCGCCGCGCCCCATTCCGGTCCTCCGCCGCAGACAGGCTCCCAAGGCGCTCCGTTCGGCACGTAGCCTGTCTCTGGGTTCTGGCTCCCGATTATGTCGCCTATCCATTTGTTGTAGAATCCTGCTGCGTCGAAATTGTACAGCACCGTTTTCATTGCAATCTGGCCATCTCCAGTGTAAGCCATCCTTTCACGGTGAGGGCAGTCGCTGGCCACTCCGCCGTGCATATTGTTCATCTGGGACCGTCTCCAGATTTCATTGATTTTGTTCAGGAGGGTGTCGGAGCATTCGAAGACGGCATCTATTGGCACATTCGTATTCACCGCCTGGGCGACCAGGTTCTCTGTCGTCAGGTCAGGAATGCCCGAGATTTCGGCTTCCCTGAAAGCGTACCATGTGAAGTGTGGAATGGAAGCGGACATCTCCGGCTTGTCGAATCTGTATTCGAAACTTCCGACAGGACTTTCGGATATATATCTGACTTTGAGCGTGTCGCCTGTCTTCCCGACGACGGAATTGAACTTGATCCAACCGGAAATCTCCTTGCCGAAATCCACCTTCCATGCATTCTCGCCGGTCTTCTCCAGTCTTACTGGCTTAAGGGTTTCGGTGACCCTGTCAACTGGTCCTACGTTGGCGGTGAGTTTGCCGTCTGGAGCATTTTGTTTCACGGCTTGTTCCCATGAGGCATCGTCCAAGCCAGGCATGTCCCAGCCGTCCACGGCTCTGGACGCATCGTATTTCTCGCCAAGGTACAAGTCGTTGAATGCCATAGGGGATTCCTGCACCTTCCAGGATTCATCCGAGCAGACATATTCGGTGTGTCCGTCTTTGTAGGTAAGCTTGATCTGGCAAATCAATTTAGGCACGCCGAAGCTTTCATTTTTGACATTGCCCGGCATTGAGCTGTAATACCCGTTGCCCAGAATGATTCCCACGGCGTTGCCCCCAGCCTTAACCTCGGACGTGATGTCATAGCAGAGGTAGAATGCCCGGTGATATGTGACAGCCGGGTCTATCTGTATGGCTGCAGCCTCCAAGAGGTGCGGGCGCGTAGCGTAATCTGTGAAGCCTGGCACGAAATAGTCTTCTCCCACCTTGGCGCCGTTCAGCCTCATCTCGAACCAGCCTAAGCCACAGATGAAAGCCTTTGCGCTCACCAGGCCGGCTCCGGCGTTGAATTCTTTCCTGAACATAGGAGCGGCAGGGTACCAATTGTCCCAGCTTTGCTCCTGCCAAGGCGTGCCTATCCATTCTGCCTTCCAGTCCTCTGCGGAGAACATGCCTGTGGTCATCTTGGCAGGGACGCTCCATCTGGAAGCTTTGTCATTTTTGTTCCAGAAGCGTACCCTCCAATAATAGTCGGACATCGGGGCCATCGATGGCCCTGAATATTTAACCAGATGTGATTCGCCTGAAGTCACTTTTTCGGAATCCCAGAGGACTTCTTTCTTGGTGAATCTGGCATTGGGGCACACTTGAATCTGGTAGGCTGTCTGCTCTTCCGGGTTGATCCAGGAGAGCCTTGGGCTCTGAGTGTCGATAAGGACGTCTTTCTCTTGGTATTCGCATTTCAGCGCATCAGGGGATTGGATGCAGGATGCTGCGATGAGAAGCAGCAAGGATGAAAAAAGCGTGGTTTTCATGGTCATTTGATATGTGCTATTGCGTAAACTGGTGCTATCTTTTCCAGGCGATTCCTGCCATAGAGGCTGTCAAGTTCTGCTATGAATATGAATTCGTTCACCTTGATGCCATATTCCTTTCCATCGATGGAAAGACGGGTTTTGTCCAAAGCGTTGGCGATGCCTTCTGCCGTTCCACCTGTCGCAAGTATGTCATCCAATATGGTAATATGGAATATTCCGTCTTCGGCCTTTCCGGCTGTTATGTCCGATTTCCTGAAATATAGGTTGTCTGGACCATATTCCTTCATTATTTCTATGCTCAGGAGGTCTCCGTTGCTGAACGGAAGCTTGCCTTTTTTCCTGAACGGCACTACGTTCGTCACCCCGCAATCCATAGTCAGCAGAGGTGCGGAGAAGAGGAAGGCCCTGGCTTCTGGCGCTGCCACAGATGGGGCGGTGATGCGGCTGCCTATCTCGTCCATTAGCGCAGTGAATGTTTTGTTGTCTTGGAGGAAAGGCATTATGTCGACGAAATTTATGCCCGCCTTAGGGAAATCCCTGTAGAATTTCAGTACTTCTTCGAACATGGCTTATTAAAGATGATTGTGGCTTTGTTGATAATTTTGTTAATTATTATATGCGCAAAGTTAAATTCTTTATCCGTATTATCCTTAATTTCGTACTTGAAATTGCGGACAATGTCAGTTTTTAAATATTTATGCCAATGAAAAAGATCTTAGCCGTTTCTATAGCGGCGTTGGCCTTTGCTCTAGGAGCTCAGGCTCAGACTAATCTTCAAGTTTTCTATGATTTAGGAAAGGACCGCAAGCATGTTACGACCACGATGGAAGGATTCTATAATGACAAGTGGGGAAATACTTTCTTCTTCATTGATCATGACTATAATTCAAAGACGGACAAGGACCATTCCTATGCCCCTAGCGGCACGTATTGGGAAATTGCTCGCTGCCTGAACTTCTGGCAGGACACCAAGCTTGCCCCTCTGAGCCTTCACGCCGAGTATAACGGCGGAGTGTATAACGGGTACACCATCAACAACGCATGGTTGTTCGGCTTGGATTATTTCATTCATAATTCAGATTTCAGAAATACTTTGAACTTGAAAGTCCTATATAAATATATAGACTATAGCAATGCTGGGAAAAACCTCGATGGCAGCAAGAAGAAGAGCAACGTGCCTATGCAGTTCACCGTAGTGTGGGGCATGCAGGATCTTTTCGGCCTCAAAGGCCTGAGGTTTAGTGGCTTCGCCGATTTCTGGTGGGAGGATCACACGGTCGCCAAGGTTCTAAGCGACAGGGATAAAGGCTATCGCGACTGGTCAGACTCTAAAGACGCTACGGTCGTTTTCCTCTCCGAGCCTCAGCTCTGGTACAACGTGGGCAGGCTTTTCGGCGTAGATAACTTTAACGTGGGCACGGAAATCGAACTGTCCTATGATTTCGGATCCGGTAAAGGGTTCTGGGTTCGTCCTTGCCTGGGCGCAAAATGGGTATTTTAAGAATCTTGCTCTAATTTGATATATTGATACACGAAAACTATTTGTTATGGAAGAAGCTCAGACTAAACAAGTCCCGCAGAAAAAAGGATGGCTGACCAAGCTTTTCGGCTTTGATCCTTCCACCATGAAGGTGTCGACGGAGATCATGGCCGGCATCACCACCTTTCTTGCCATGTCTTATATCCTGGCAGTGAACCCGTCCATTCTTTCGGCAACTGGGATGGATAAAAACGCCTTGTTCACCACCACGGCGGTTTCGGCTATCGTGGCTACCTTGGTAATGGCAATCTATGCCAAACTGCCATTCGCGCTTGCCCCTGGCATGGGACTGAATGCATTCTTCTGCTACACGGTCTGTCTCGGCATGGGCTATCCTTGGCAGTTCGCCCTGACCGCAGTCCTGATCGAAGGCATCATATTCGTAATCCTCACCTTGACCAATGTCCGCACGGCGATAGTCAATGCCATCCCGCTTTCGATGAGAAAGGCGATCGGAGCTGGCATCGGTCTGTTCATTGCCCTCATCGGATTGAAGAGCGGCGGAGTCGTGGTGGCGAATGAGGCGACCCTGGTAGACTTGGGCGTTCTCACGAGCGGTCCCGGCCTTTTGTCGGTAATCGGCCTCATTATCACCGGCATACTGGTGATTCTGAATATTCCGGGCGCCCTCCTCATCGGCATTATTGCCACTGCAGTGATCGGCATCCCTATGGGTATCACCCAGTTCCATGGAGTGGTGGACGTTCCGCCTTCCATGTCGCCGATATTCTTCAAGTTCGACACCGACATGTCGCAGATTTTCAGCCTGGACATGCTTGTGGTAGTGTTCACCTTCCTGTTCGTGGACATGTTCGATACTATCGGAACCGTGGTGGGCGTTACCACCAAGGCGGGCATGATGGACAAGAACGGCAATCCTATCCGTATGAATCAGGCCTTCATGGCCGATGCCATTGGAACCATCACGGGAGCGATGCTTGGCACTAGCACAGTTACCACTTACGTAGAAAGCGCTTCCGGCGTCGCTCAAGGTGGACGTTCCGGTCTCACAGCCTTCTCCGTCGTGTGCTGCATGGTGCTGGCGCTGTTCTTCGCCCCAGTGTTCACGGCCATCCCTGGATCTGCCGTCTGCCCTACGCTCGTGATAGTGGGTCTCTTCATGCTGAGTCCGATTAAGGATATTCCTTTGGATGACTATGCCGAGTCTATCCCTGCCTATCTTACCGTCATCCTGATGCCGATGACTTACTCGATATCGAACGGCATAATGATCGGCCTGATTTCTTACGTGCTTCTGAACCTCTGTTCCGGAAGGCGCAAGAATGTCGGCTGGTTCATGACGGTGCTGGCAATATTATTCGTTTTAAAGTATATTTTCCTTTAATATATTGACAATTAGTAAATTAACAATAAAGTTTTAAAGGTGTTGATAACTTTGCGAATTAAATTGTCCAACTGAGGTATTAATGTCTATCTTTGTGATGGGGTTCGGATCGAATCAGGTTCGGACCCCTTTTTGGCCTAAAATTCCTACCAATGGAAGAACTTTTTTTATATACTATATATTATGGATGTTGCAGTAAGAAAGACTAACGGCTCCTATGAGGAGTACGATAAGATCAAGCTAATGAATGGCATTCGCGAGGCGTACAAAACCGCTGGCGAAGAGTGCCCGGAAGCTGTCGTGGTTTCCATTGCGGAAAACCTCTATATCTACGATAAGATAACTAGCCGTGAAATTAGGAGGCAGGTTGAAGAGAGTCTGATGTCCATAAATAAGAAAGTGGCCATAGCCTACATCGAGAAATTCGATGCGGGCTTAGATCTCAGGAAGAAGAGAGACTTCATTAAGGATTATATAGCTGCCTCCAATGCCGCGACTGGCTCTAAGTTTGATTCCAATGCCAACGTGACGCGCAAGAATATCGTCACCCTTGGTCAGGAGCTCTATAAAGAGAACAACATCAAACAGAACCGTTACATCATGAAGGACAAGATCAAAGCCCTTTATGGCAGGCAGATGGCTAATCAGTACATCACCGATCTTGAGAGTCATATCCTTTACAAGCACGATGAGAGCGGTACGCCTGGATATCCATATTGCGTAGCTATCACCATGTACCCATTTCTTGTGGATGGGCTTAGGAATCTTGGCGGGGTGTCAATAGCCCCTACTGACTTGAAATCCTTCTGTGGAGAGTTCATCAATCTGGTATATTCAGTGTCCTCCCAGTTCATGGGGGCGGTGGCGACGCCTGAGTTCCTGATGTATTTCGATTATTTCCTCAGGAAGGACTATGGCAATGACTATCTCGATCATTTGAATGATGTAGTCGAGATGAATGCGAAGAAGCGCACGCTGGTGAAGGTGATAGACAACTATTTCCAGCAGGTGGTGCATTCTATGAATATGCCTGCGGGTAACCGCGGCTACCAGACGGTGTTCTGGAATATTTCTTATTTCGACGAGCCTTATTTCCGCGGAGTGTTCGGGGACTTCAGGTTCCCTGACGGCACAGCTCCTCAGTGGGAGACTCTCTCGTGGCTGCAGAAGCATTTCATGAACTGGTTCAACGAAGAGAGGAATCATTATATTCTTACATTCCCAGTGGAGACGATGGCTTTGCTGACCGATGGCAAGGACGACTTCGCCGATCCTGAATATGCAGATTTCACTGCCGAGATGTGGAGCAAGGGCCACAGCTTCTTCTGCTACCTGTCCGACAGCCCTGACAGCCTTGCAAGCTGCTGCCGCCTGCGCAATTCCTTGACCGATCTGGATAAGAGTGACTCGGAACACAATCACACCACGCATCAATATTCGATGGGAACTGCTTCCGTGTCAACAGGCTCAAAGTCGGTCATGACGATTAACCTGAACCGGCTGATCCAGCTTGCCGCCCGTCGTTACTTCCTGGAGAAAAAAGGCGTGATGCTGGAAGGCGGGAAGGCTCTCACGAGGGCTGACTACGACAAGAATCAGCTTTATGAATATATCCGCGAGGCTGTCAGCAAAGAGACGGAGCTTGTCCACAAGTACCAGACCGCTTTCAATGAGATCATAAAAGACTTCCTGGCTGCAAAGATGCTGGATGTTTACCAGGCCGGATTCATAGATATGAGAAGGCAGTATCTGACGGTAGGGGTCAACGGCCTTACGGACGCAGCAGAGTTCCTGGGTCTCGCCATAAGCCCGAATCCTGAATACAACGAGTTCGTGGACACTGTCCTGGAGACGATAAACATTGCCAACAGAAAGGACAAGACGCCGGAGACCATGTTCAATACAGAATTCGTCCCTGGCGAGAATCTCTCTGGCAAGAACTACAACTGGGACAGGAGAGACGGCTTCTATGTGTCTCCGAAGCATAACATGTACAGTTCCTACTTCTACAACCCAGAGGATGATTCCCTGTCGATGATAGATAAGTTCAAGCTTCACGGCAATGAATATGTAAAGCATCTTGACGGCGGTTCTGCCCTGCACATGAACATTGCTGAGCATCTTTCTAAAGATCAGTATCGTCAGCTGCTGAAGGTCGCTGCCCACTATGGCACGAATTACTTCACGTTCAATTGCCGCAATACTGTCTGCAACGACTGCGGTTATATCAGCAAGGATACTCTCGAAGTGTGCCCTAAGTGCGGGAGCCATAATCTGGATTACCTGACTCGTGTCATTGGTTATCTGAAGCGGGTGTCCTCTTTCAGCGAGATGCGCCAGGTCGAGGCAGATCACCGCTTCTACGTGGGCGGGAACGCTTCCGGCAAATCCCCTGAA
>Ga0256406_1004818_pt1 | contig 15017 bp, 16 predicted proteins | sample RumenRJG_03DNA_FD_185986 | JGI IMG/M metagenome (GOLD analysis project Ga0256406, IMG submission 185986) | Bovine rumen microbial communities from Lethbridge, Alberta, Canada - RJG_03 | ecosystem: Host-associated > Mammals > Digestive system > Stomach > Rumen | place: Canada: Alberta | collected... | reverse complement strand
GAAATTGACATAAAAAAAGAGCATTTTTCAATGCTCACAGCGTTTTCTATATTATGAAAGTGTCAAATTCCCGTGCGCAATTTGTAAAGAACTGCATCAGCTGCATCCGATGCTGTGATTATGTATAGATGAAATCTATCTTGTACTAAAAAGATACAAAGAAAAACTATAGATTCTATTGAATAATATAGACATCTTTGATAAATTATTGACAGGGAATAGATTTGGGCTATAAATGAATCGAGAGGGCTAATTCTCGCCGAGAGAGAACCGTTGAAAAATACGGTCGCTGAAGAGGCAAACTTTATACAGCTGGCATAGTATGAAGCGAAACTTTCAAGCAAAAGGACCGGCGGGAACACCGATTTCTGAATCATATTCGATACTGAGCATGAAACAGGAGAATGCTGAACGCAGTTAGTGCGGCATTCTCCTTTTTGTATGCGGAGGGCTATTAAGTGAAGTACAGGATAGTAACCAACAATCCAATGGTATTTGACAAATTCGGCGCAAGTCATGATGTCGATTTTCATGACCTGAGTTCGAAGGAGCTCCTGTGTATTGTCGGAGAGTCAGTCTCCGAGGGATATGCTTTGCTCAATCATCCTCTCTACGGAAGCGTAAAGCCTAATGAGACTCCGTACAGGACGATTCTTCTCGCAAAAGAAGGGAGTTCGCCGTTTGCGGCATCCTCTGCCGAGTCTTCCGAAATGATGTTCAAGGCGCATACGACCTTTGAGAAATTTACCGATAAGCAAAAGATTACCGATCCTGATCTTCTTGCGGACTATCAAGTCGTCGATTTGGCGCTTGCAAGCAGTGCCGTGGAAGCAGCGGACAGGTAATCTTTTTCTTATATATAACGGTTTACTCTGCTTGCCCAGCAAGCAGCGAAATAAACTAAACAAGCTATTTTCTATATATGTAAAGGAGGCGATCAAAAAATGAGATTGGAAATCGGAAAGATCAACATCACTGATATCCAGTTTGCGGAAAGCTCCAAGATCGAAAAGGGAGTTCTTTACGTAAACCCAGATGATCTCACACCGGTTGTACTCGAGGATGAGCACCTGAAGGCAGTCACATTTGACATTGCAAAGCCGGGTCAGTCCGTAAGAATCACACCGGTAAAGGATGTTATTGAACCTCGTGTAAAAGTTGAAGGAAACGGCGGAGTATTTCCGGGCATGGTTTCCAAAGTTGACACGGTAGGCTCAGGTAAGACTCTTGCTCTCAAGGGCATGGCTGTAGTAACAGCAGGTAAGATTGTCGGATTCCAGGAAGGTATCATCGACATGACAGGCCCTGGCGCTGATTACACACCTTTCTCCAAGACTCTCAACCTCGTTATGGTATGTGAGCCAGTAGAAGATCTCAAGCAGCACGACTATGAGAAGGCCGTAAGAATGGCAGGATTCAGAGTTGCCGCTAAGATCGGTGAGCTTGCAAAAGACCTCGCGGCAGATGAGACATGCGTTTATGAGACAAGCGGTATCAAGGAAGGAATCGAGAAATACCCTAATCTTCCTAGAGTCGGCTATGTATCAATGCTTCAGACACAGGGACTGCTCCATGACACATATGTATACGGTGTCGATGCTAAGCAGATCATCCCTACAATCATCAGTCCTACAGAGGTAATGGACGGAGCTATCGTATCCGGTAACTGCGTATCTGCTTGCGACAAGAACCCTACATACATTCACCAGAACAACCCGGTTGTAGAGGATATGTTCGCAGAGCACGGAAAGAGCTTCAACTTCGTTTGCCAGATCATCACAAACGAGAACGTATACCTGGCAGACAAGGAGAGATCCTCCAACATGACAGCTAAGCTGTGCAAGATGCTCGACCTGGATGCAGTAATCGTAACTCAGGAAGGATTCGGAAACCCTGATACCGACCTGATCATGAACTGCAAGAAGATCGAGGCTGAGGGCGTTAAGACTGTAATAGTTACTGACGAGTATGCAGGAAGAGACGGAAAGTCTCAGTCCCTGGCTGACGCAGACCCTGCAGCAGACGCTGTAGTAACAGGCGGAAACGCTAACGAAGTAATCATCCTGCCTAAGCTTGACAAGGTAATCGGTATGCTCGATTACGTCAATGTAATCGCAGGTGCAAGTGACAAGACACTGAGAGAAGACGGAACACTCGAGGTTGAGATCCAGGTAATCACCGGAGCAACCAACGAGATGGGATTCGGATATCTCAGCGCCAGATAGACCGGGAAAGGAGGACAATAAGATGGCTAAAATCAAAGTAGTTCATTACATCAATCAGTTCTTTGCCGGTATCGGCGGAGAAGAAAAGGCTGACACCCCTGCAGAACTGCACAAGGGTGAGGTAATCGGACCGGGTACTGCCTTTGCAGCCGGATTCGGAGACGAAGCAGAGATTATTGCTACCATCGTATGCGGTGACTCATACTTCAACGAAAACATCGACAAGGCCAAGGCTGAGATTCTCGGATGGGTCAAAGACCTCGCACCGGATCTCTTCATCGCAGGCCCTGCATTCAACGCAGGACGTTACGGAGTAGCTTGCGGAACTATCGCATCCGCAGTTGCAGAAGAACTCGGCATCAAGGCTATGACAGGTATGTACGTTGAGAACCCTGGTGCAGACATGTACAAGGACAAGGTATATATCCTCGAGACAAAAGACAGCGCTGCAGGCATGAGAGATGCAGTCAAGAAGATGACAGCATTTGCTCTCAAGTATGCAAAGGGTGAGAAGATCGGCGCATCCTCACAGGAGGGATACATGAACAACGGAGTTCGTGTCAACTTCTTCGAGGAGAAGAGAGGTTCACAGAGAGCCGTCGAGATGCTCATCGCCAAGCTGAACGACAAGCCTTTCACAACAGAGTATCCTATGCCTGACTTCGACAGAGTTGCACCTAACCCTGCAGTCAAGGATATGTCCAAGGCAACTATCGCACTGGTAACTTCCGGCGGAATCGTAGTTAAGGGCAACCCTGACCACATCGAGAGTTCCAGCGCATCGAGATTCGGTGAGTACAGCCTCGCAGGCGTTACCGACCTCGACGAGAACACTTTCGAAACAGCTCACGGCGGCTATGACCCTGTATACGCAAATCAGGATGCAGACAGAGTACTGCCTGTAGACGTACTGCGTGACCTCGAGAAGGAAGGCGTCATCGGCAAACTCCATGAGAAGTATTATGCAACAGTAGGAAACGGTACTGCCGTAGCCAATGCCAAGGCATTCGGTGAGGAGATCGGAAGAAGACTCAAAGCAGACGGAGTGGATGCAGTAATCCTGACCTCTACCTGAGGAACCTGTACTCGTTGCGGCGCAACGATGGTAAAAGAGCTCGAAAGAGCAGGACTCCCTGTAGTTCACGTTTGTACGGTAACACCGATTTCCATGACGGTAGGAGCAAACAGAATCGTTCCTGCTATCGCTATCCCGCATCCTCTGGGCAACCCTGCTCTCGACAAGGATGAGGAGAAGGCACTTCGTCGCAAACTCGTCCTCAAGGCACTCAAGGCTCTTGAGACAGAGGTAAGCGATCAGACTATCTTCGAGGACTAGTTAATTAACAAGTTCTGAAGACGGAAACGAATAACATCACTTAAGATGGGTGTCGGCCTTGCTACCGGCGGGGCCGGCACCGTTTCCACTACTGAGGTATCAATTGTTGCAGGGGCTTATGTCGAAAGTCAGAGTCTGGACCAAACAGAATATCGCAGTTTTAGATCAGCTGAGCAGGGACGGAAGGTTCATCGCAGACGAGGGCTTCATTCGAAGAGAACTCGAAGATACCGCTGACATCATGCTCAGCATCTACGAGTGGCTCGCGGATCATTCTCCGACTGCGGATAAAAGACCTGATGATGTCAGATATCCCGTCTGGGTATCGCTTGAAAGAGAAGCGACCATGATACCGGAAGATGGCTATGTCGTGCTGGAACTTGAGATTGAAAGCGATGATATAGCTCTTCTTGATACCGCCAAGTGGACATGTATAACAAATTATTCCTATATACCCGAAAACGAAGAGGACAGGGAAAGTCACACTGATTACATGAAAAGCCTCGGCATATCCGATGCTCGCGCTGTCATGACTGAATTTTACCCGGAGATAAAGGCTGAGATAATCGCCAGCTGGGACAGATTGTTTGATGAGAACGTGAGACTCGGAAGCGATACCGCATACGGAATTGTCTGGGAGGTAAGGGAAGAATGGATAGAAAAGATAATAAAGTAATCCTTTACTCACCTCAGGCCGAGCCTGTGTGGGAGGCCGTCGAAAGGGATGGCATCGCATATTCAAAGAGAGAGTACGTACAAAAGAAATACGAGGAAAGCGCAGGGATATTTCTTGCTGCGTATGATGCATACATACGCATGGCAGAAGAGATAGTACCTCGTCCTGATGGCACGAATTATCCTTACTGGGCATTCGGTTCAACTGAAATGGCAGATCCTTCATCAGGCTCCAGGGTAATGGTGCTGGAAGTACCTATAGATGAGGCGGTATTCTTCGACGCCTACGATTGGTACAAGGTGCTGCGCCTTTCGTACATAGGTGAGTCCGAGGCGGACGAAGAATCTTTTGAGCAGGAACTTGCCAGAAGGGGGATAAAGGACAGCTCCGAGGCTGTTTTGAAACCTTTTTATCCGGATATGAAGAGAAAGATAACTGACAGTTGGAAGAGGCTTCTCATACACGATGAGGATATAAGAAATGGGGAAAAATCCGGTGTAAGAGCCGTGCAGGCGGGACTTTGGTGCATTAAAAAAGAGTGGCTTAAGGAGAAATAGTTTTCTATTTGGCCTCAAGCAGCCACTCGGAGCGAAGCTCCCAGCAAAGCCCGACGATGTTATTCGGGTCTGAAGGCATCATGCTGTATACCCTGTCCCAGCTCTTGATTACCTTTTGCTTTAGCAGGGGATAGAAGTTGCCTGCATTTCCGCTTATAAGAGAGGACGGTGAAGAGATGCCGTAGCGTGCAATCTCAGCCTCATGAGCGAGCTCATCCTCCTTATCCTTAGGGAAGTAGAGATGATTGATCATGAAGTCCCAGACCTCGTTATTGGCCAGTATATATTTGCCGTCAGGAATATCGAATTTAAGAAAGACGGTCTCATCCGCATCCGGAAGGAGGTCGGTTCCCTCAGGTGAGAGCCAGATAGGGTAGAGCAGGCCGTCGGGAATATCGATATAGCTTTTGGCAAGCAAAGTAAGATGCCTGTAAAGCGATGCGTAGTGCTCACTTATAGTCGTGTACTTCCAAAGGATGTATGATTCATCCACGGTGTATATTCCTTTTTCTTTCAAAGTCTCATAGACCTTGGGAGATTGCCTGGTATAGAAAATCATAAGTCAAGCAGGTATTTGCATGCCTGCAACATGCGCTTGGTCTGATAATCGGGAGTGACGTTTTCGCTTGGACCGGTAATCTGAGTCAATAAAGCATAGAAAAATGACACGGTCATATCGTTTATGAGCATAATCTCATCTTCGGACTTCTTTCCGTCCAAAATAGGGTAGAGCACGAAGAGGTTACGATTGCGGAGGTTGGAAGTTCTGAACATTCCCTGCAGGATGACGTCATCCTCACTGCCGCTCTTGTAAGGAAAGAGCTCGCTGTACTGACCGATTACATCATATAACTTATCGCTGTGTTTGCTGAAGAAGAGAATCATATAATCTTCCGGTCTGGCAAACGCGTGCCTGCAGAATATTTCCCACGAAAGGAGGTATAAGTCCAAATCACTGATATCAGGGTCCGAGGCTTCGGCTTTTCTGACCGCTGCCATCATCTCGCGTGAGTACTCTTGGAGAGTATGTACGCACGCAAAGAGTATGACTTCATCTATATCGGTGAAGTACCTGTAGATCAGAGCGCTGTTTATATCGATGCTCTGTGCGAGGGATCTCGCGGAAACAGACGATATACCGCCTTTTCTGATCATATCCATGGCAGCATTGATAATGCTTACCTTATTGGCATTTACAAGCTCTTGGGGCATAGCCGGCCTGGCCATATTTGCGCACTCCTTTATTGCTGAATTAAGTGTTATAGCTTTCTTCTATACGCTAATATATCAGAAAAATACAAGGGCGTTCAAGAATTTGTTAAACGTGTTAAAAAAATACTTTACAATACAATAGATAAAAACTATAATCAAATTAACAAAACGCGTTTAATAAACGATTTTTGGATAGAAGCTTTTGCACTGTTATCACATTTCAGCAAGAAAGGAGTACGCAAATGAAACTCAAGATAGGCAACATTCCCGTAAAGGATGTAGTGCTCGGCAGCAAAGACGAGTTTAAGGGTGGCGTTCTTACCATCAATAAGCAAGCAGCTGTTGACTACCTGATGGAACTCGATGACCATATCACAAGCCTTGATATCGTTATCGCACATCCGGGAGACGATACCAGAATCGTGCCTGTAATCGAAACAATCGAGCCTAGATGCCGCGTTGACGGCCGCACACTCTTCCCTGGAGTTACCGATGAGGTAGTTCCTGCAGGAGACGGCGAGCTCAAGGCACTCAAGGGCACATGCGTTACAGTCGTAGGCGGAACATGGGGTTCCTTCGGTGACGGCGTAATCGACATGGGCGGCGAAGGCGCTAAGCACACTTACTGGTCCAAGCTCATCAATATCTGCCTCGTAGGTGAGACTGATGAGGAATTCGAACGCCACGAACAGCAGAAGATGAACCACGCTCTCAGATGGGCAGGTCACAGATTTGCCGAGTATCTCGGAAAGATCGCTGCTGACGTAGAGCCATCAGATTTTGAAGAATATGAATTCGAGCCTGTAACAGACAGAGCAAAGAAGAACAACGGACTTCCAAACGTAGCACTGGTTATGCAGCCACAGTCCCAGATGGAGGCTCTCGGCTACAACGACCTCTGGTACGGATGGGATATGAACAAGTATCTGCCAACATTCGTAAGCCCTACAGAAGTGCTTGACGGCGCTATGATCTCCGGATCTTTCATGCCGGCAGGAGCTAAGTGGGCTACATACGAGATGCAGAACTTCCCGACAATTAAGGAGCTCTTCGCAGAGGACGGAAAGAGCCTTAACTTCGTCGGAGTTATCATGTCAATGCTCAACGTAGCACTCGATCAGAAGGAAAGAGCAGCCATCATGGTTAGAAATATGGCTCTCAACCTCGGAGTTGACTACGCAATCGTAACAGAAGAAGGTTACGGCAACCCTGATGCAGACTACGCACGTTGCCAGATCATCCTCGAGGATGCAGGCATCCCTGTAGTAGGTATCTCCAACGAGTGTACAGGTCGTGACGGATTCTCACAGCCGCTCGTAACACTCGATGCAAAGATGAATGCTCTCGTTTCCACAGGAAACATCTCCGAGCTTTGCGACCTTCCTGCCTGCAAGACAGTTATCGGCTGCCTCGAGGCCATGAACAGAGACGGAATGTCCGGAAGCTGGGGATATGATGAGAAGCTCGGCAAGTCCGCAAGAGACGACGGCTCCATCATCATGGAAGACAACAACTGGTTCTGCGGAGACCACATCAGCGGCTTCTCTGTCAAGACTATGAAAGAGTTCTAGGAAGGGGGCAGTGACATGAAAAAAGTAATTTGTTACGTAAACCAGTTCTTCGGCGGAATCGGCGGAGAAGACAAGGCTGATCAGGAGCCTTATATCGTAGAGGGTGTTGTAGGTCCTACAATGGCCATCAACGGAGCTCTCAAGGATGCAGAAGTAACACATACAGTAGTATGCGGTGACAACTTCATGGGATCCAACACAGAAGAAGCTGTTTCGAGAATCATGGAATTCCTCGACGGCAAGGAAATGGATCTTTTCATCGCAGGCCCTGCATTCCAGGCAGGACGTTACGGCGTAGCTTGCGGAAACATCTGCAAGGCTGTTAAGGAAAAACTCGGAGTTCCTGTAATCACATCAATGAACGCAGAGAACCCCGGAGTAGAGATGTTCAAGAAAGACGTTATCATCTTCAAGGGCGGCACAGGCGCTGTAAAGATGAGAGAAGACGTCAAGGCACTCACAGACTTTGCCAACAGACTTCTCGCGGGCGAGCCTAACAGAGGCTGCGAAGAGGAAGGTTACTTCGAAAGAGGATGCAGACACGAAGTATTCCTCGAGGATATCAGAGAAAACACAGCTGCTTACCGTGGCGTACAGATGCTCAAGAAGAAAATGGCAGGTGAGCCATATCAGACAGAGCTCGTAATCCCTGAGAAGGATCTCGTTCCTATCGCACCTGCAATCGATCTTAAGGATGCAGTAGTTGCACTCGTAACTACATCAGGATGCGTACCTGTAGATAATCCGGACAGAATTCAGTCCGCATCGGCTACAAGATGGGGCAGATATGATATCAGCGGAATGGATAAGCTTGAGGCAGGCGTCTTCAAGACAATCCACGCAGGTTATGACCCTGCTGCCGGTAATGCAGATCCTAACGTACTCGTACCTCTCGATGCAGTAAGAGCATATGAGAAGGAAGGCAAGTTCAAGAGACTGCACAACTGGTTCTACACAACAGTAGGAACAGGAACAACAGAAGCTGAAGCTACAAGAATGGCAGAGGAGATGATTCCTTATCTCCAGGAGGATGGAGTTAACGCAATCATCCTCGGCTCCACCTGAGGAACCTGTACTCGTTGCGGCGCAACGATGGTTAAGGCTCTTGAGAGAGCAGGCTTCACAATTGTACATATGTGCAACCTCATTCCGGTATCGACTACAGTCGGAGCTAACAGAATCGTTCCTACAATCTCGATTCCGTATCCGCTCGGAGATCCTAATACACCGAAGGAAGAACAGTGGAAGCTGCGTTACCACAGAGTAGGTGTTGCACTGGATGCACTCGCTACAGACATTGATGAGCAGACAGTATTCAAAGTAAGGATCTAAGAGAGGAGATAACCATGAAAGAGACAAAACACAATTTGGTGTTCATAGTCTCCGTGGTACTGACGCTTGCTATATGCCTTTGGGGCATCATATTGCCGGATTCGTTCGGCATTGCGGCAAGCGGGAGCATGAACTTCCTTACGACGAATTTCGGATGGTTCTATGCACTTGCGATGACTGCGTTCGTGGTATTCTGTGTATGGATCGGATTCTTCAGCAAGTATAAAGGCGTGAAGCTCGGTCCGGATGATTCAGAGCCTGAATACAGTGATCTTACATGGTTCGCGATGCTGTTCTCCGCCGGAATGGGAGTAGGACTCGTATTCTGGGGAGTTGCAGAACCCCTCAACTACTACCTTGCTCCTATAGGAGGCCTTGAGGCAGCATCCGACGAAGCCATGAGAATGGCGTTTACCAAATCGTTCCTGCACTGGGGCGTGCACCCTTGGGCAAATTATTCAGTACTGGCCCTCGCACTTGCCTATATGCAGTTCAGAAAAGGTAAACCTGCCCTGGTAAGCTCAGTATTTATACCGCTTCTCGGAGAGGAGCGTGTAAACGGATGGCTGGGCAAGCTCATAGACATACTCGCGATATTCGCCACAGCAGGCGGAGTCGCCACGTCCCTCGGACTCGGAGTACTTCAGATCAACTCAGGTATGAATTTCCTCGCAGGAATTCCTGAGACCCATATGGTCCAGCTGATACTGATCGTAGTGCTCGGCGTCATCTACACCATCACGGCTGTAATGGGCGTGGAGAAGGGCATCAGTAAGGTGTGCGATTTGAACATCAGAATCGCGGTAGCCGTAATGGTATTGCTCTTCATCGTAGGTCCGACGGTTCCTATCCTCAACAATCTCGTTGAAGGACTCGGAGCATACATTTCCGGCATCGTAGCCAATACCTTCCAGGTTGGAGCGTTCGGAGATGCTGACTGGTACAAGTCATGGACTACATTCTACTGGGCTTGGTGGATTGCATGGGCTCCATTTACGGGCTCGTTCATCGCCAGAATATCCAAGGGCAGAACTATAGGCCAGTTCGTCAAAGGAGTAATGTTCATACCGGCGGGATTCTCGATAATATGGTTTGCCATTTACGGAACCCTCGGCATGAAAGTTGATCTTTCAATCATCAAGGATGCGGTATCCTCCACATCAACGGCACTCTTCTTGGTGCTCAAGGAGTATCCGCTCGGCATGATTGTATCGGTAGTAATGTTTGTACTCATCTGCACATTCTTCATCACATCGGCCAATTCAGCTACATATGTGCTTGGAATGTACAGTGAGAAGGGAACTCTCGACCCGAGCAACAAGACTAAGATTGTATGGGGTGTCCTGATGGCGGGACTCGCAGCAGCTATGATGCTCGGATCCGGTGAGGGCCTGACAATGCTGCAGACATTGTCGATAGTCGCAGCCTTCCCGTTCGCATTCATAATGGTCATATCCATGGCCGCACTTGTGAAGGCGCTCAAAAATGAAGGGAAAGAGTAGGCGACGTACATTAAGTGTTTATTAGGAGCAGCCGATAAGGTATTGCTCCCGATAATAGAGAAGCGACTTCATTATTGAAAATATGAATATCGCATGCTCATTACATCTTAATAAGTTATATTTTGGAAAGGAGAAACTGATGGCTATTCTGAAAGGTAAGAAAGTTGTCGTCATCGGAGACCGTGATGGTATTCCGGGTCCGGCGATAGCTGAATGTGCCGAGTCAGCAGGAGCCGAAGTCGTATTTTCATCGACTGAGTGCTTCGTCTGAACGGCTGCCGGAGCCATGGATCTGGAGAATCAGAAGAGAGTCAAAGAGTTCTACGATCAGTACGGAGCAGATGATCTGGTTGTACTGGTTGGAGCAGCTGAGGGAGAGGCAGGAGGCCTCGCAGCTGAGACAGTGGGTCTCGGAGATCCTACATTTGCAGGGTGTCTGGCAGGAGTTTCGTTGAAACTCGCGTGCTATCATATCTGTGAGCCTGAAATTAAGGCAGAAATCGATGAAGCAGTATATGATGAGCAGATCAGCATGATGGAAATGGTGCTGGATGTAGACGACATTTGCGAAGAGATGAATGCTATTCGTGAGCAGGTCGCAGAAGCTTAATTAGTCAAGGTAGAGGTCGATGCACTGAAGGGCTTTCCGTGTGAAAGCCCTTCGGCAGCGGCCGTCTTACCGGTTTTACACAATCTTTTTCACATAGGAGGGTCAGATGAAAACTTATGATATCGTGATTATCGGAGGAGGCCCGGCAGGACTTGCAGCAGGACTTTATGCAGGCAGAGCCAAGATGGATACTCTGATCATCGAAAAGCAGAAATTCGGAGGACAGATAGTAATTACAGACGAACTCGAAAACTATCCGGGTTCCATCGAAGGCGAGACAGGTCCGTCACTGATTGGGCGTATGGTAGCTCAGGCAGACAAGTTCGGATGTGAAAGAATTGAAGACACTGTTACAAGTGTTGAACTTGACGGTGACATCAAAAAGATTAAATGCGCAAATGGTGAGTATCAGGCCAAGGCCGTAATCGTTACAAGCGGTGCTACTCACACTGAAATCGGATGCCCGGGTGAGAAGGAACTCACAGGTAAGGGTGTTTCTTACTGTGCAACCTGCGACGCTGCATTCTTTGAAGACTTCCAGGTATATGTAGTAGGCGGCGGCGATGCTGCCGTTGAGGAAGCTATGTACCTGACAAAGTTTGCAAGACAGGTAACACTCATCCACAGAAGAGATCAGCTCAGAGCAGCTAAATCCATTCAGGAGAAGGCTTTCGCAAACGAGAAGCTCGACTTCATGTGGAACACAACAATTGAGGAAATTAAAGGCGACGGCCTCGTAGAGAGCATGATCGTTAAGGATACACAGACAGGAGAGACCAGAGAGATCTTTGCCGACGAGGAAGACGGCACTTTCGGAATCTTCGTATTTATCGGATTCAAGCCTCTTTCGGATGTATTCGAGGGCAAACTCGAAATGGACAGAGGATATATTGTGACAGATGCAGATATGCATACCAACATCCCTGGCGTATTCGCAGCAGGAGATATCCGTGTGAAGAGCCTGAGACAGGTAGTTACAGCTGCAGCTGACGGAGCTATTGCAGCTACACAGGCAGGCAAATACATCGAAGAGATGGAAGGCACAGCCTATAAATACTAATCAAATAATTACAAACTTATTCATTTTATAAAAGGAGGACATATTCATGTTAGAAGTTGATAAGAAAACATTCGAAGAAGAAGTTCTTCAGGGAGAAGGTTATGTGCTCGTAGATTTCTACGGAGACGGATGCGTACCTTGCCAGGCACTTATGCCACATGTACACGCTCTCGCAGATCAGTACGGCGACAAGATTAAGTTCACAGCACTTAACACAACAAAGGCAAGAAGAGTTGCCATCGGTCAGAAGGTAATGGGTCTTCCTGTAATCGCTATCTATAAAGACGGTGAGAAGGTTGAAGAGCTCGTTAAGGACGATGCAACAGCTGAAGCAGTAAAGGCAATGGTAGAGAAGTACGTATAAGGAGACTACTATGAGTGATTATGCAGTAATCAGAGGAGCAAGTTATACGCTCACGCATACACCTGATATGGTAATCCATGACGGAGCCACTCAGGTAACCGAAAGAGTAGTCAATCCTGACGGAGACTATCTCAAGGAGCTTCCAAAGCACCTCAGATCTTATGAGGACGTTCTGGCATATGCACCAAACCAGGCTTACATCGGAAACCTCAGCAATAAAGAGCTGCAGGAAGTACCTTTCCCATGGTATGAACAGAAAGCTTCTGTAGCCGAAAGATACGGCAAGTACGGAGAAATCATGCCTGAGGATGAGTACTACGGACTTATGCAGATCTGCGACGTATTCGATCTCGTAGAGCTTGAGGCAGGATTTGCAGCAGACGTTAAGGCCAAACTCGCTGCTCATGAACTCTTCACAGAGGAGCAGGTTGCAATTCTCGATAAGAATCAGTTCACAGCTGATCAGATCGCAGCAGTTGTAAACGATGAGGGCGGCTGCGGACTCTATTTCGACGGCAAGCTCGTAGGAGCAGTCAAGAGAGCCCATGACGTAGACGTAAACCTCTCAGCCCACGTTATGCTCGAGAACATCTCAAGCAAGGCCACAAGCGTTCTTTCGCTTCTTCACCTCGTAAAGGCTACAGGTATCGATCCTGGTGAAGTTGATTACGTAATCGACTGCGCAGAGGAAGCTTGCGGAGATATGAACCAGAGAGGCGGCGGCAACTTTGCTAAGGCTGCAGCTGAGATTGCAGGACTTGTAAACGCTACAGGTTCCGACACAAGAGGATTCTGCGCAGGACCGGCACACGCTATCCTGAATGCAGCAGCTCTCGTTAAGTCGGGTACATTCAAGAACGTTGTCGTTACAGCCGGCGGATGCACAGCTAAGCTCGGCATGAACGGTAAGAGCCACGTTGAGAAGGAAATGCCTGCACTCGAGGATTGCCTCGCAGGATTCTCCGTTCTCATCAGTGAGGACAACGGAACTGATCCTATCATCAGAAGCGACATCATCGGACGTCACAAAGTTGGAACAGGTTCATCACCTCAGGCCGTTATCAGCTCACTTGTTACAGATCCTCTCGATGAGGCCGGACTCAAGATTACGGATATAGATAAATACGCACCTGAGATGCAGAACCCGGATATTACAAAGCCTGCAGGAGCAGGAGATGTACCGGAAGCTAACTACAAGATGATCGCTGCTCTCGGAGTTAAGAGAGGTGACCTCGAAAAGTCACAGCTCGTAAGCTTCATCGATGAGCACGGCATGAAGGGCTGGGCACCTACTCAGGGTCACATCCCGTCAGGCGTTCCGTTCATGGGACCATGCAGAGAGCTCATGCTTGCAGGTGAGATTTCAAGAGCGATGGTCATCGGTAAGGGAAGTCTCTTCCTCGGAAGAATGACCAACCTCTTCGACGGCGTATCCTTCGTAATCGAGGCTAATAAGGGTCAGAGCTCAGGCGGCGGCTCCGGAGTATCCGAGGCTGAAGTAAAGGGCATGATTGCAAACGCACTTAAGGATTTCGCGGCAGGACTTTTGGCAGAGTAAAGGAGGGCATCATGGCTCAGAATATACAAAAAATGATCGCTGAGACCTTCCTGGAAATGGCCAATGGTATCGAAAGCGGAAGCTACGGAAAAAGACCTAAGATTGCCCTGACCGGTATGGGATCCGAGCACGGAGAAGAAAACTCCATGCAGGCTGCCCTCATGGCTGCCAAGGACGGAGTGGACGTATACTATATCGGAACACTCGAGGCTGAGGGCGTTACGACCGTAAAGGTTAAGGATGACGAAGAAGGCCACAGCAAGATGGAAGAACTTCTCGCAAACGGTGAAGTTGATGCTGCGGTCACAATGCACTATCCGTTCCCTATAGGTGTATCCACCGTAGGAAGAGTTGTGACTCCGGGTAAAGGCAAAGAAATGTTCATAGCCAATACCACAGGCACATCGAGTACGGACAGAATCGAAGGCATGGTCAAGAATGCTATCTACGGCATCATCGCTGCCAAGGCCTGCGGTTATGAAAATCCTAGCATCGGTATCCTGAACGTAGACGGAGCTCGTCAGACAGAGAGCATTCTGAAGGAACTTGCAGATAAGGGATATCCTATCAACTTCGCAGAGTCTGCAAGAGCAGACGGCGGCTGCGTTATGAGAGGAAACGACCTTCTTCAGGGCACACCTGACATCATGGTAACAGACTCGCTGACAGGTAATGTGTTGGTCAAGATGATGTCTGCATTCTCAACAGGCGGAAGCTACGAAGCTACCGGCTACGGCTACGGCCCTGGAATCGGAGAGGGTTATGACAGACTCGTCATGATTATTTCAAGAGCATCCGGAGCACCTCTTATCGCAGGAGCCATCAAGTATGCTGCTCAGCTCATAAGGGGAGGGGTCTTCGAACTTGCATCAAAGGAGTTTGCAGCTGCATCCAAGGCAGGACTTCAGGGTCTGCTCGATGCACGTAAAGCTGCCGCTAAACCGGCTGCTGCTGAGGCAGAGGAAGTTAAAGCTCCTCCTTCAGAGATTGTTACCGAAGCCATTGCAGGAATCG
>Ga0256406_1004817_pt1 | contig 15018 bp, 14 predicted proteins | sample RumenRJG_03DNA_FD_185986 | JGI IMG/M metagenome (GOLD analysis project Ga0256406, IMG submission 185986) | Bovine rumen microbial communities from Lethbridge, Alberta, Canada - RJG_03 | ecosystem: Host-associated > Mammals > Digestive system > Stomach > Rumen | place: Canada: Alberta | collected... | reverse complement strand
CAATTCCGCAGGCGGCCTTGCCGCTTCCGCACAGGGCTCGACCTCGTCGGGCGATGCCGCCAAGGGCTACATCGAGGCCTTCTACGCCTCCCAGGGCAGCGAGATCCTCTCCAAGTACGACCTCGCGATCCCCAATGAAATGAAGTACCGCGCCGAGCTCGATCTCAAGGACAGGATCGTGAAGGCCGCGCAGGACGCAACCGTCGCGGCAGGCGGAAGCAAGATCAAGGAGGTCACGCTCGGCGATCCCAAGATCTTCGACGGGGGCAAGCGCGCGAACTACAACTACGAGGTGGCCTTCGAGAACGGCAAGACGGTGAAGGGCCGCGTCCAGGCCATGCAGCTTCAGGACGGCACGTGGAAGATCCCGCTTGATGAGAAGCAGTTGCCGCCTGAGGCGAAGGACTGCCTTGCAGTCTTCGCCCAAAACCAGGGCCGCGGATTCATCAGCGCATCCCAGATGCTAGGTGGCGGCGGCGATGACGAGGACCCCTCGGTCGTAAAGATAACCGTGCCGGGGTTCTTCGCGTACGCCTCTGACACCGACTACTCATACCTCATGGCCTTCCCGACCTCCGACAGCCGCGTGCCCGCGGAAGATCGCAAGTACTGGAACTTCTACTCCTCGGAGTCGACCAAGTTCAAATCCGAGGACTACAAGGAGGAGTACCAGAAGTCCTACGCCCTGCTCAAGGCCTACGAGGCGGCGGGCTACCTCAAGCTCGAGGAGGGCATGGTCGACTTCGACTACTACGACGCGTTCAGCAACCCGAAAATCCAAAAGGCCACGCTTGCCGGCGTGAAGATCAACTTCACCGACAAGGGCAAAAAGGAGATCCTCTCTGGGGACAAGAGCCGCTACCACGGCCTGCCGACACTGATGCTCATGGGCAAGACGGCACCTGAGGTCAAAGGCGATATAACCATGCAGAAAGGCACCAAGGGCCTCATGAGCAGGCCAGACACCTTCACCTGCCCGATCTTCTTCGGCCTGAAGGCGCCTGACGGCGTCGACTCGAAGATCGTGGCCGCATACCTCAAGGCCTATGCGCCATTCGCGATCCCGCGCGACACCGAGATAAGGCTGGTCTGGAACGAGAAGGAGAACGCCTTCGAGAAGGGCTACTGATGAAAATCCCCGCCTGGGCGGGGCTGAGACTAGGAAGGCCGGCCCCATCGGGCCGGCCTTCTGCTGTCATGGGTCTCTGTCAGACGCGGAGGAAGTCCACGTGGAGGATAGCCTCAGAGACCGGGTGGCGCTGGATCTCAACGGGCTTGACGTTGATCTCCTTGCCATTGAGCTTGAGGGTGCAGCCCTTGTAGAACTCGTCGTTCAGGCATGCGAGGATCAGCTTCTTGCCGTCAATGGTGATGGAGATTGCAGGATCCTTGCCGCCGGTAATGACAGCCGGAACCATCTCAGCGCGACGAAGGCGGCGGCTCGCACCTCTCCCCAGGTCCTTGCGCTCGGTTGCTTCTAAAACGATAGCCATGGTGTTATGTTCCATTATGTAGGTTAAACAAAGCTATTTTCCTGCGACCAGAAAAACAGCTCGCATATTCTATCAGAAAACCAGTCCTTGGGATCGCCTGCGATCTTGGCCACATCAGATCCCAGCCCTCCTGCGTCCACTCCAATCTTTCCATGAAAATTGCTCATCTGCTCATGGGCGCCACGCCTTTCTGCCATAATTGACACGCAAAAATGAGGCTATGAGATGACTGACAAATACATTAGGCCCACCAAGGACGAATCCTTCATGGAAATTGCAGACGCCGTCTCCATGCGCTCCACCTGCCTGAGGCGCCGCTACGGCGCCGTCATCGTGTCGGTGGACGGCAGGATCGTCTCGACGGGCTACAACGGAGCCCCGCGCTGCCGCGCCAACTGCACCGACATCGGTGTGTGCCTGCGCGACCAGCTCAAGATCAAGCCGGGCACCCACTACGAGCTCTGCCGCGCCGTGCATGCCGAGGCCAACGCCATCATCAACGGCGATCCGCTGGCCATCGTCGGCGGCACGCTCTACCTGTGCGGCACCGACGCCAAGACCGGAAAACCCACCGCCCAGAACAGCCCATGCGCGATGTGCCAGAGGCTGATCTTGAACGCACAGATCGCCCGCGTGGTGCTGAGGAACCCCGACGGCACGCTCGTGAGCATCGATCCAAAGAACTGGCCCGATGACACTCCAGAGTCATTTGCAGGCAAGATAATAGACGACTGACAAGCCTTGGCGCCTGCGCGGCGCCTCGGATTAGAACGACAAAAACACAACGACAAGGCACTAAGATGACCGATTTAAGCAGGATAGCGACCTACAAGGCGCTGGTGTTCGACCTCGACGGCACGCTCATCGACAGCGAGCCCTCGCACCTTAACGCATGGAACGAGATCCTGAAGTCCGTGGGCATGCCGCTCATGGACTGGGACTACATCCAGAGCGTCGGCGGCATCAGCTCGGCGCAGATCTTCCGCATGCGCTGCAAGGAGGCAGGCAGGACCGATCTAGATCCGATCGCGACCGCCCGCCGCAAGACCGACCTCTACATCAGCAAGTACCTCGACAAGGTGCCGCTCTTCGAGTCCATCGCCAAGCTGCTCAAGGACGGCAAGGCCCGCGGCCAGAAGATCGCCGTCGCCACCGGCTCGCAGCTCCCCGAGACCAAGAGGCTGCTCACCCGCCACGGCCTCATCGATTCCATCGATGCGATCGTCACCTCCGACCAGGTAAAGCACTGCAAGCCCGCCCCCGACACCTACCTCGAGGCGGCAAAACGCGTGGGAATTGCCCCTGAGGACTGCCTCGTGTTCGAGGACACCAAAGTGGGGCTCCAGGGGATCAAGGCTGCCCACATGACCGCGCTCCAGGTTGCAGACGGGAAGATCATCTCAGACTACCTGCTCCCTTGAGCGACCATAGCAAGCAAGGCCCCGTGCGGACTGTGTCCGGCGGGGCCTTGCTGTTTTAATGTTTGGCGCTCAGTCCGAGAAGGCCGGCTCCATCCACGAGGGGCGGCTGTCTATCTTGTCGGGATCGTAGTTGCGGCGGTCGTTGGCGTTCATGTCGGAGATCGTCGCCAGATCGCCCTGCGAGAGGTCGAAGTCGAAGAGCCCGGCGTTCTCGCGGATGCGCTCCTCGTGCACGGACTTGGGGATCACCGCGATCCCGCGCTGGAGGTTCCAGCGCAGCAGGATCTGCGCAGGCGTGCGCTTGTAGTACTCGCGCATGCCCACAAGGCGCGGATCATCGACGAGCAGCCTGCCCTCGCCGCCTAATGGCGAGTAGGCCTCCATCTGAATCTTGTTGCGGCGGCAGTAGTTGCACAGATCCTCCTCGGTGTTCACCGGGTGGATCTCCATCTGGTTGACCTGCGGGATCACGGTCGCCCCACCCTTCTTGAGCTCCTCTAAGTGGTGGATCTTGAAGTTTGAGACGCCGATGGCGCGGCACAGTCCCTCCTTTTGCAGATCCTCGAGCTTGAGCCAGGCCTCCTCGAAGCCCTTGAACGGCCAATGGAGCAGGAAAAGATCGATGTAGTCGAGGCCCAGGCGCTTGAGCGAGGCCTCAAGCCCCTTGCGCGGATCGGCATAGTCGGTCTTCCACAGCTTGGTCGTCACGAAGATCTCCTCGCGCGGCACCCCCGACTCAGCTATTCCCTTGCCCACGCTCTGCTCGTTGCCGTAGGCGCGGGCGGTGTCGATCATGCGGTAGCCGCATGAGAGCGCGGCCTTGACCGCGCCTTCGGTGATCTCGCCCGAGGCGGCCTTGAACACGCCAAGACCGAGCACCGGCATCATGACGCCGTTGTTGAGCTGAAAGCACGACTTGATTGAAAAATCCATTTGCAAATCCTCTAATTATCCATTCACTCCCGCTCCGGGACGGACTTCATCCGGGCATAGGCGTCCGCAAGCACCCTGGCCCCGTCATCATCACCCATGTGCGATGAGAGGTACTGGCGGTAGCGGCGCGATCCCGGGCAGGAGGCAAAGAGGTTTAAGAAGTGCTGGCCCAGGCGGCGGAAGGGCTGGCCTTCCGACTTGAACCTCGAGGCAAGCTCCATGGCTTCATCGAGGATCTGCTCGCGGCTCTTGACCGCGCTGCCGTCCCCGAAGATCTCGCTGTCCACACAAGCCATGATGTAGGGGTTGTCCACGAGGGCGCGCCCCAGCATCACGCCGTCAACATGGCAAAGGTGCTCCTTGCACTGCCCGATCGTGGTGATGCCGCCGTTTATCGTGACATGAAGATCCGGGAAGAGCTCCTTCAAGCGGTAGACGCGGGGGTAGTCAAGCGGCGGGACGCTGCGGTTCTCCTTGGGGGAGATGCCGTTGAGCCAGGCCTTGCGCGCGTGGATCACCACATGGCGGCAGCCGGTCGAATAGACGGCACCGATGAGGCTGCGCGTGAACTCCTCGGTGTCGAGGTCGTCCACGCCTATGCGGGTCTTGACGGTGACGGGGATTGAGACCGCGTCCTGCATCGCCGCAACGCAGGCGGCAAGATGGGCGGGATCCTTCATCATCACCGCCCCAAAGTCGCCTGACTGAACCTTGTCGGAGGGGCAGCCTGCGTTGAGGTTGATGGCGGCAAAGCCCGCCTTCTCGCCCTCGCGCGCGGCCTTTGCGAGCATTTGAGGCTCCGAGCCGCCCAGCTGGAGCACCAGCGGCATCTCCTCGGGGGCGAACTCCAGAAGCGAGAGCTTGCCGTGGACGATCGCCTGCGCGGCGATCATCTCGGTGTAGAGTGTAGCCTTCTTGGTGAAGATCCTGGCCGCGCGGCGGAAGGCCGGCGTGGTGACGTCGACCATGGGCGCGGCCGAGAAGCGGTCTGACGGGAGGAAGTATTCCACGCCGTCATTCCGCCTTGGAGCGAAGCTGCTCGGGGGCGAAGGTCTGCGAGAGCTCGACCCCGTCGGGGATCCACTTCTTGCTGAAGAAAGGCAGCGTGGCGGTTATTGAGGCGATGACCGTGGAGAGCTCGCGGGTGCGCTCGTCGTCAGGCGAGAGCAGGTAGCGGCCGATGGCCTTGCCGGCGCGCTCGAGATCGGCGGCCTTCACCCCGCGGGTAGTGGCGCTCAGGACCGAGAGGCGCACCGAGTCGTACTTGACGTCAGGATCGGAGGTCATGACCTGGGCGCTGCGGACCATCACGCCGCAGTCGGCCAGCATCTCCTGTGCGCCGCGGGCCGAGAGCGCGGTGTCCTTCATTTCGACCATGACGAAGTGGGACTGGGTCTGCGGCCCGATGAGCTTGATCCCAGCCGAGGCCAGGCCCCTTTCCAATGCGACTGCGTTTTCAAGCACGGCCTTGCAGTACTCGCGGTAGGCCGGGGTCGCCATCTCGTGGATGCGCGCCGAGAGCGCGGCGAGCTGCGCGGTTAGCAGCCCGCGGTGGCCGGAGGTGTTGACGGCGCGGTTGATGGCCCCGCCATGCTCGGACTTCGACAGGATCACCGCGCACTGCGGACCCTGCATGGCGCCCTGCATCGTGAAGGTCACGATGTCGGAGTACGGCACCGGGGACTGGAGCACGCCCGCGGCGATGAGGCCGGAGGTCTGGGAGATGTCCACCCAGAGCAGCGCTCCTGCGGCGCGGGTGATCTCAGAGAGGCGCTGGTAGTCGATGTCGAAGGGATAGTTGACCGGCGAGAGGATCACGAGGTGCGGGTGGTTCTCCTTGACCTTGCGCTCGATGTCGGCGTAGTCAAGCTGCCTGGTCTTGGGGCTGATGCCGTAGTTGACGAAGCGGAACACCAGGTTCTCGCTGTTGCAGTGCTCCTTCTTGCGCAGGTCGAGCGAGAGTACCACGTCGCCCCTCTTGGTGAGGGCCTGGAACACCACGCGGGATGCCGCTTCGATGTTCAGCGTGCGGATGTTGGCGCAGGGGGCGCCGAAGAGCTCGCAGATGCGTCTTAGGGTGAGCTTCTCGAGATCCTCGCTCCTGGCGTAGGAGATCCTGCCTGCCGAGTTCACAAGCACGCTGCCCATGATCGACGCGCACAGCGGGCTGGTCGCGTTCTCGTCGGGGATGAAGGACAGCGACGAGTGCTGGTGCTCCATCTCCTTTTCAAAATAGCTGTACAGCTCCGGGTCGATCTTCTCAAGCGCGGACAAAGAAATCATGGTTGCTCCCCTGTAGTTTGACGTTGCAGGAATTATAGCAAAGCCCTGCCCTTAGCCGTTCTGCGACCGTTGCGGCTTTGGCGGGTCTGGCACATTCCAAAGGGCTGTTATCCATGATTTTTCGATGCGGCGCACACAAAAGGGCGCCGGAGGCGGTGCCACCGGCGCCCTTTGCGTGTCCAAAGGCTACAGCCTGAACGGCCAGACCACCGGCACGATGGCCACGCACAGCACGAAGGCGATGGCGCACATCGGCAATCCCACATAGAGGTAGTGTTTGAACTTGAGGGATCCCGGGGTCATGATGAGGGTGTTTGGCGGGGTCGCCACCGGGGTTGCGAACGAGCAGGAGGCTGCGATCGCGATGCCCATCACCACCGCCTGCGGCGAGACGCCAAGGCGTGAGGAGATCGAAAGGCCGATGGGGATGAGCAGCGCCGCGGTAGCGGTGTTGGGCATGAACTGCGTAAGACCGCAGGAGAGCAGGAAGAGCACCGCCATGATGGTCATCCCCGACGGGGTGTCGCCCATGAGTCCGACCACGAAGTCGGCGACCATGAGCCCCGCGCCGGTCTTGTCGAGCGCAGTTGCGATCGGGAGCATGCCTGCGAAGAGGAAGATGGTCACCCAGTCGATGCCGTCGTAGGCCTGCTTCTCGGTGATGGTGCCCGAGAGCACGCACAGCAGCGCGCCTGCCACCGCGACTATCGAGGGCGGCACGCCCGGGATGCCGATGATGAGTCCTGCGACCACCAGGCCCAGGATCAGGAGGGCCTGAATCTGCTTGCGCGTGCTGCCCTTTCCGGACTGCTGGCTGCTGTCGACCCACTCGCCCAGCATCTTGGCCTTGGCGTCGTGCGGCAGGAGCTTGCGCCCGATGAAGATCATGAAGAGCGTGCAGCTTACGCAGATAGGCAGGCCGATCCACGCAAACTCGAAAAACCCGAATGGCTTCTGGCCGGCGTTCTCGAGCGCCGCGACCGCGAGCATGTTAGGCGGGGTGCCGACCATGGTCAGATCACATCCGACGTTGGCCGCAACCGCCAGGCCCATCAGGAGGGGCGCCGGGGAGATCTTCGCGGAGACGCAGATGCCGATGACCATCGGCATGAGGCAGGCCACGGTGCCGGTGTTGGAGGCGAAGGCGGACATCACGATGGTCACGCCCATGAGCGCGGCCATCAGCGGGCCCTCGCCGATCCCGACCTTGCGGACCACAAGCCGCCCGATGGTCGTCGCAAGCCCCGAGTCGAGCATCGCCGCACCCACGACGAACATGCCTCCAAAGAGCACCACCGTGGAGTTTGAAAATCCCGAGAATACCTCGGGGGTCTTGAGCACCCCGCAGATCCCAAGCGCCAGCGCCGCGGCCATCGCGGTCACCGCCATCGGGATCAACTCTGTCACAAACAAAAACGCCACCACGGCAAGCACCGCCAGCGTTATGACTGCATCGCTCATCTGGTCTCCTCTGCCCTGCCTGCCCGGAGACAGGGCCGCAATTGATCTGATCTGTTGCTGCGATCCGGACGCTTTCAACCTTATGCAAACATTTGCGCCCCCGCAAGAGAACCATGGCCGACTTTTTGCAGATATGTGCGGTGCACAGCATTAAGTCACCGCAAGTGCCGTGCACATTTTTCGTGAAATGTGACGCAGGCCCTGTACTTGCATGTAAAAAAATCCCTAGTATCAAGACAACTGCAGCAAAAGACTAAAAAAAGCAACATCAAATGTCCCCTGAAGGCAAAATCGCACTGTGCCTGGCGCTCGTTTTTACGACCGCCGCGATATTCCGCGCCCTCGTGGGCAGGCGCCGCGATGCCTGGTTCCGCCGCATCCTCTCCAAGTCGCCCATCACCGCCAAAGGCGCGTTCGGCGACGTCCTGGCCCTGGGCATGCCCAGGACGATCAAGGGCGCAGCGGTCGCGTGCGCCCTCGCGCTCTCGTGCGCCTTGGAGGCCGCGGCGGTATGGCTACTGCTCTAGCCTTGGATCCAAGGGGCTGGACGTTTTACTGTTGCGTTTTGAAAACGGCTTTACGACAAGGGCCGCGGCGTGCTGCACCAGGGTGTGTTGCGCAGGCGCCCTCGGTGCAGTGGCGCATGCGGCTGTGGTAGAATGCGCTAATGCTTAACCTCCGGATCACTTCACACAAAACCCACGAAGACTACGTTGCCGTGCAGCGCAACACCGGGATCCTGCCCATTTCAGGACGCCACTTCGTCGGAATCATCTCGGTGTGCGTGATCTCGATAATCTGCGCAATCCCCGTAGGCAACCTCGTTCCCCTCTCCATCGAAGCCATCCCCGCGTTGGCATCATTAAACCGCGGCGACTCGCGCAACAGCGAGGAGGCCTACCTCAAGAGCAGCGACGAGGAGGCCGCCGCGAACCTCCAGATCACCGCAGACGCCGGCTCGCGCGAAAACTACGATGACGCCGACCTGCCTTCAAACCTCTTCTCGGCCCAGGCTGTCAACGACGCCGTCGCCGCTGCAAGGCGCAGCGGCAACACCGCAGCCGACGCCTTCAACGACGAGGACGGCATCGACTATGCCGCCGAGGGCGAGGAGACCACCGAGGCTCCTGCAGTGCCCGAGCAGCTCAGGCAGCGCTTCTATGCGGCAAAGCCTGACGAGAAGGCGAGCGCGGCTCCGGAGGCCAAGGAAGCCCAGTCCGAGCAGTCCGATCAAAAGGCCCTTGCCGATGCCGCCCCCGCATCCGGGGATGAGAAGGCGGGAGCCATGGAGCCTTCTGCCGAGGATGGCTCGACGCTGCACGCCAGCGCCGCCGAGGAGGATGGCTCTGCGCTGCACGCCGGCTCCGCCAAGGAGAGCGGGGCTGCTGCCAAAGTTGAAGAGCCTGGTGAGGAAAAGGCTGGCGAGGGCCAGGAGGCCCTGGCCGCCAACGAAAGCGGAGCCCCGGCTGCTGATGATGAAAAGCCGCTGCCCTTCCCGCTCAAGGAGCCGCCTCTTCCGCTCCAGGATCCGGCGCAGCGCGTGATGGATCTGCTCGCCGACGGCAGCATCCCCCAGGTCTCAGGCCTCGATGCCGGCAGCGCGCCTTCGCTGCTCTCCGACCAGGCCGTGCCCGAGCGCCGTCCTTCCGGACGCTGGTACAAGCAGACCGTGCACTCAGGCGACACCATCTCCGAGATCTTCGACTACCTCAACCTGCCTTCAGGCACCCTCGCCGACGTAACCAAGGCCGCCTCCAAGTCCGACCTCTACCTAAAGCCCGGTGCCCAGATCCACTTTCTCATCGACTCCAAGAACAACGTGCTCGAGCTCGTGAAGCCCCTGCGCGGCCGCGGCGAGCAGGTCCGCCTGACCCGCATGTCGCCTAGCGATCCGTTCACCGTGGTGCACGAGGCCGCAGGCTCCCACGTTGCAAACTCCAGCGACCTTGAGATGTTCGCCGACGCAGGCCAGATGCCTGCGGCCATCGAGGCTGCCAAGGATCGCAAGGCCGCCGAGGAGGAGGCTGCCAAGCAGAAGAAGGCCGAGGAGCTCCTGGCACGCCAGAACGCCACGACCAGGCCGCGCCTAGTCATCTCCAGCCTCAAGCGCGGCGAGAGCTTCAATGCCGCAGCCAAGCGCGCCGGCCTCACCGCCGCCAACATCTCCCAGCTGCGCTCGGTGCTCAGCGGCCGCGTGAACCTGCGCCGCATGGCCACAGGCGATGACTTCAGGGTGCTCTTCAACGGCGTCGGCACGAAGTCCGCGATCACCGCCGTCGAGTTCAACACCTCGCGCAACGGAAGAGTCAGACTCTTCAAGAACCCCGACAACGGCTCGTTCTACGAGGAGGACGGCTACAAGCCGCAGACCGGCTCGTTCCGCCGCTTCCCGGTCAACGGCAACCTCGAGGTCAGCTCGCCGTTCAACCCGCGCCGCTACCATCCGCTGCGCCACCGCATTTCCCCGCACAACGGCGTCGACTTCAGGATGCCGATCGGAACTCCGGTCTACGCCCCGTCCGATGGCGTCGTGACCTACGCCGGCTACATGCGCGGCGGCGGGTACACCGTCGTCATCAAGCACATGGGCGCCTACTCCACCGTCTACATGCACCTGTCGCGCTTCTTTGTCTCCAAGGGCGACACCGTCCACATGGGCCAGGTGTTCGCCAAGTCCGGAAACACCGGCGGCTCGACCGGCTCGCACCTGCATTACGAGATCCGCATCAACGACCGCCCTGTCGATCCGCTCAAGATCGACCTGCCCTCAGGCAGCCCGGCCGTGGCCAGCCAGCGCCGCGAGCGCTTCCAGAGCACCGTCAAGGTCCTGAAGTCGGAGCTTTACAAGGAAAGCCTGGCAATACGCCAAGGCGGCGATCAGCAGCAGAAGAGGAACTGACCGCGCTTAACACACCGCGGCGCCAAAAGGCGCCGCTCTGGGGCACCAATTGTTTGAATTCATAAACTTCAAGGAAGAGGCGATCGCCCTGACGAAGTGGCTGATCTCCATTCCGTCCATCACCTCGACCCACGGGGAGATGGAGATCTCCAAGGCCATCTACGACACCGTCTGCGGGATCTCCTACTTCAGGACCCACCGCAACGACGTGCTCTACGTCCCTCACTCCGATCAGAAGCACCACTCGGTGGTCGCCCTGGTCAAGATAGACGGCGGCATCACCCGCGAGACGCTCTGCGTGCTCTGCTCGTCCGACACCTCGGGCAACGACTCATACGCGATGCTAAAGCCCCTCTCCTTCAAGCCCGACGAGCTCAAGGAGAAGCTGCGCGGGATCATCAAGAAGAGCGACAAGGCGCAGGCGCTCTCCTACTCCAACACGCTCTATGGCTTGGGATCGTTCGAGTCCAAGGGCGTGACCGGCGCGCTGCTCACGCTGGTCAAGGAAGCCTCCGACCGCCTCTACGAGCTGCCGTTCAACCTCCTGTTCGTGTGCACCTCCCAGACCATCTCCGGAAATACCGGGATCCGCGAGTGCATGCCATACATCCACTCGCTCCTAAGCGAGAACCACCTGGATCTCAAGCTCACCGTGGCCTTCAAGCCCGAGAACCGCTCGAACGACGAGAACAACTTGAACCTCTACACGGCGAACATGGGCCGCTCGGAGCTGTGCTTCTACATCCTGGGCAAGGGCGCCGACAGCGCCGAGCCCTTCAAGGGCTTCAGCCCCACCCAAGTGTGTTCGCGCATCATCGAGAAGATGGAGCTCAACCCCAAGGTGACGTCGCGCCTGTCAAAGCGCCCGTTCGTTCCGGTGTTCCGCTCGATGCTCATGCCACCGATGCTGAGCCCGAGGACCCCGGACTCAGCGCTCGTCTCCTTCGAGCTGCCCTTCCTGAACCTCAACCTCCTGGATCTCATCGAGGTCTTGAAGTCGCTTGCCGCAGAGGCGCTCGAGGAGAGCTGCACGGCCATCGAGAACCGCGAGAACGATCTTCTGACCATGCTCGATCAGGAGTACCTGCCAGAGGTGCGCGACGCCGAAGTGCTCTCCTACTCCGATCTCTTCTACCGCGCCTCCAGGCACTACCGCGGCGATCTGCAGGCGGCCATCGACGGCCTGCTCAACCGCTGCGCCAAGAAGGAGTACACCCGCGAGGAGACCGTGCAGGCGGTCATCGAGAGGCTTAACGACTTAGCCCGCCTGCCCCGCCCGTCGGTGGTCATCTGCCTTGGGAGCAACTTCATCCCCCAGCAGCAGATCCGCCAGAACAACTCGGGCGACCGCGAGGTCTACCGCCGCATCAGCGACGCCGTGGACAGCTTCAACTCGGACTTCGTGCAGCAGATCAAGTTTGCAGGCGAGACCTCGGCCTCCGACTGCTGCTTCATCCGCCCGGTTGGCGTCGACCAGGCGGTCAAGGCGCTGCGCGCCGAGTGCCCGATCCCCTTCCGCGACTTCTACAACTTGGGCGCGCCAGCGGTAACACTCACGGTCAAGGGCGAGGATCTCTACCTGCCCACCGAGCACGTCTCCACCGAGATCTTCGACATCATCCCGGGCTTCCTCTCAAAGCTCTTCGACGTGTTCAAGCAGGAGGACGACCTCAAGGACGAGGAGGAGCCCAAGGACGACGAGGACGAGGTGGAAAGCGAGGCCCTGCCCGAGGGGGCCGACGAGGACTCGGACGAGCAGCCCTCTGAGAAGAAGTAAGGCCGGTCCGCCTGATCCAAAAAGCCGCGTCATGTCCGCGGCTTTTTAGGCATGTCCCTGGCCTTAAGCGGATATCAGGCCCCCTGCAGGCTCCCGCGCGCCTTTTCAATGAGCGCCAGCGAGAGCATGGCCTCGCAGCGGTCGCGGTCGAGCTTCTCGTAGGTGCCTAGCGCCGCGCCGTCCTTGAGCCCCGCGATGTCAAGGAGCCTTGCGATGTCCTCGCCGCTGCCGCCCAAGTCCTCAAAGCCCGAGGGCAGCGAGAGGCTCTTGAAGATCCGGCGCACCGTGGCAAGCCCGGCCCGCGCGCAAGCCTCGGCGCCCGCCTCATGCCCGTCCCAGGGGATCGAGAAGGCCCCGGACATCAGCCTTGCCATCCTAAGTACGTCCTTGTAGAGCACTATCTCGGCCCATGCCGGGAAGATCACCCCCACGACCCTGCCGTGGGCGCAGTCATAGAGCTGCTTGAAGGCAAGCGCGAAGGCTTCCACGGCCTCCTCAGCGCAGCCGGCGGCCCCGGGCCTCGTATAGGCGTCGACGCCTGCGCCCATGAGGTCCGAGAGCGCGGCGGTGTCGGAGGGATCTCTCTGAAGGCGGCGCAGGCTGCGCACCAGCACCCTCAGGGTGGCAGTGCACAGCTCCTCGTTGAGCCCCTGGCAGGCCCCGTTGAAGAAGTTGCCGCACACCCTGGCGAAGATGTTGGCAAACGAGAGCGCCAGGTGCTTTGGGAAGCAGGTCACGAGATCGGGGTTGCAGATGGCGAACTTGGCGTAGAGGAAGTCTGACTTCATCTGAAAGATCCTGATCTCGCGCCCGCCCTGAGGCGGATCGTCGGTCACGATGGTGCTGTTTGAAAGCTCGCTCCCGCTCCCCGGAACCGTGACAATCACGCCCACGGGCAGCGCACCGCTCACCTCGCGGCCGCGCTCGATGCACTCGCGGAACGATCCGTCCCAGCAAGCTCCCGCAGCGATGGCCTTGGCGCTGCCGACCACGCTGCCGCCCCCGATGGCCAGGATGAAGTCGAGCTGATCGTCGCGGCACATCCTGATCCCTTCCTCGATCTTGGCGATGCGGGCGTTCTTCAAGACCCCTCCGAGCTCCTCGTAATCGACGCCTGCGTCCTCGCAGCTGTGGCGCACGCGGGCGAGCAGATCTGGATCGGTCACGCCGGGCCTGCCGTAGTGGATGAGCACCCGCGAGCCGCCCGCAAGCTTGATCTCCTCGCCGACATGCTCCTCTGTCCCCATGCCAAAGAGCACCGCAGAATGCGGCTCGGACCTGAAACTGTCCAATCTTCCTCCCAGAGCGCCTGCGCGCAAGATTGCCAGGGCCAGGACGGCCCGTTGGAGATGTTACACGAAATGCAGGATGGGTGGCGTCAGGCGCGCTCGACTATGTCAAGCACCGACTCGATTGGCATCGCCCCGAACTTCAAGGGCAGGCTGCCTGCCTTGAGCGCTGGCACCGCGACGGCGCCGAACTCACGGGCGAGGTTGGGGAAGAGCGCAATGTCGTAGATCTCGCAGCTTATGAGAGGGTTCAAGGTGGCGATGCGCTGCGCGGGAATGACCAGCTCCGGGCAGACCATGCACTCGTTGGATACGAGTACCCTCATGCGCACCGGGTGCGAGATCGCCTCGATGCGCTGGCGGATCGCGGGGTCCACCGACTGCCCGCGGCCTGATGCGTTGTAGATCCCGAGCATGAAGCTCGTGAACTCGCGCCCGCCAGGGATGCCGTGGAAGGCAAGGCCGGTCCACCTGCCTCGCTCGTCCAGGATCCTCACGCAGGGGAGATCCTCGCCCTCCTCGGCAGGCTTGAGCGAGAGCTTGGTCGTGAGCGCGCACAGCTCGGCCATGGCGTTGAAGAGCTCATGGCCGCGCCCTCTGGAGGCGCCCTGCACTTCAAGCACAATGGGCCGCTCCATCCGCGAGAACACGGCCTGGAGCTGCCCATTCATCGATGGATCAATGAAGCTCCCCGGCATCAAAGCTTCCCGACAAGATCAAGCGAGGGCTTGAGCGTCTTGGCGCCCGGGTGCCAGTTGGCCGGGCAGACGTTGTCGCCGTGCTCGCGGACGAACTCGAGCGCCTCGATGCGGCGGAGGATCTCGGAGGCGTTGCGGCCGACAGAGCCGTCGATGATCTCGAAGCCGCGCACCTTGCCCTCTGGATCGAGGATGATGGTCGCGCGCTGCGCCACGCCTTCATGCTCGTCGAGCACGTTGAAGGCGCGGGCGAGGGCCATGGAGCGATCGCCGATCATCGGGTAGCGCAGATCGCGGATGGTCGGGGTGGCATCGGCCCAGGCCTTGTGGACGTACACCGAGTCGGTGGACGCGGAGAAAACGCGGCAGTCCGCTTTTTCAAACTCATCGAGGTGCGAGTTCAAGTCCGCAAGCTCGGTGGGGCAGACGAAGGTGAAGTCGGCAGGATAGAAGAGGATCACAGTCCACTTCCCATCGGTCGCCTTGAGGTCAATCTGCTCAAGCTTGCCTGCGTGGTAGGCTTGAACGGTGAGGGCTGGGACGTCTTGGTTCAGAAAAGGCATGTTGCCTCCTTGTAGCTGTTGTCTTTTTGTTGTTGTTATTATTGATAACAGTTCCTATTATAGTGTCACTTTCTGTTGACATCCTCCCCTCTCTAAAGAGAGGGGATCCCTACCGATCTCTTGGGAGATCTTCGGCGGGTTCCTCTTGCTGACCACCAATGTGATTCACTTGGGAGGCGAGCCGGGCAAGTCCTGCCCTTA
>Ga0256406_1004816_pt1 | contig 15019 bp, 14 predicted proteins | sample RumenRJG_03DNA_FD_185986 | JGI IMG/M metagenome (GOLD analysis project Ga0256406, IMG submission 185986) | Bovine rumen microbial communities from Lethbridge, Alberta, Canada - RJG_03 | ecosystem: Host-associated > Mammals > Digestive system > Stomach > Rumen | place: Canada: Alberta | collected... | reverse complement strand
GCTTGCATCACAGCAATAAAAACCGTAAAAACAGGCTAACGCGGTGTCAGCCGAATGACAACTTTTTCAGGCATGGCAGATGAATGAACAAGCAAAATCACGACGACCAAAATCAGAAAAAGACAACGGAGAACAAGCTGCACCTATTTCTCACTGTTAGCTTTCAGCCAATCCAATCGTCGTTGGTCAGGAAGATGCTTTACTTTGAAGTTCTCGAAATGGGCGGTAAAGCCTTCTCCATCCGGACAGGCGGCTGCAAGACCCACCTGTACGGGCGTATTGTCCTGCATCCAGCAATTGCGCATGAGTGTATAGGTCTTGTCGTCAAAGGAATAGAATATCTCAATGGCATCCAGACGGCGTACGGCTTTTATCCATACGAAATCGACAGGATGGTCCAATTCTATGACGCTCCAGTCACTGGTATGGTGAGTGACGACACAACTCAGGTGATATTTCCCGTCAACGTATTCTATTCCCGCCTTGAGATAATTCTCTTTATCAATCCGAATCATCATACAGGCTTGATCGAACCTCACCTTGTAATCGCCTGAAATCTTCACCTTCGCCTCAAACTCTCCACCATAGGTGGCATAGATAAAAGGGGCGTCGTCCACGGTAAAGCCATAGTGTGAGATACGCCAGTAATCGCAGTGCCCCGGAACATTCATGGAAAGTGATTTGCCATTTACAGTCCATTGCTCGGGCTCGTTGAACCATTGCATGTTAGTCAAGGATTGTGCGCTCGCCGTCATGCATAGCAGTGAGCAAAAAACGATGGATATAATCTTCTTCATATTATTTTTGTTACCTTTGCAAAGGTAAGACGTTTGCAGAGGTTCTGCAATAACTAAAAATAACCATTTCGCGCAATGAAAATAGACCCGCGGCTCAATGAGCAACTTCTCTCACAGGATTTCAATCACAAAGATGCTGAGAATACAGACAGGTTTCTTTCCTTAGCTAAGGCTTATGCCATCACCGAGAATGCCATTGCTGTGGTCAGCAACCTGCAAGTCAATGTCAGTCACGTTTTTTATGGAGGATTGGGGGAAAGGTTAGGTATAGCAAAGAGAGGCGATGTCCATGTGTTAGACACTATTTGGGAAGAGGAAATCTTCTGCCACATCCATCCTGACGACTTTGTAAGAAAACAATTGGGAGAGTTGCATTTCTACCATTTTATCAAGGAAAAGGTTCCGGCAGAGTCATCCGATTATATGTTTGTTAGTGGACTGAGAATGAGTGACGCAGAGGGACAATGGTCTTCCGTGCTGCATCGTATCAGATACTTCTCGTCAGACGACAGAAAGGTATGGCTGGCTTTGTGTCTGTATTCATTTACACATACTTTACCTGTCGAAGACTGTATTCTTAATACGGCAGGTGGTTCGTGTATCCCTGTCTCGACGGCTACTCTGCATCATATTCTCAGTACCAGGGAGAAAGACGTGCTCCGTCTCATCCGATATGGACTGTCAAGCAAGATGATTGCCGACAGGCTTTCAATCAGCATTTTTACTGTGAACCGACATCGTCAGAACATTCTTGAAAAGCTTCATTGTGCCAATTCGGCAGAGGCTTGCCACAGAGCCGAGGAGCTGAGAATCATTTGAGTGAGTTCACGGTTTAGGGCATAGCAGTCTGCGAGTCTTGTATATCTTTCTCCTTATGTGAAAAATGGGGGTGACAAAGTAGAGCGATTGTGTTGTGCTTCCTTCCTTTATTCTTTATTTGCATGGACAGTGAGAAGGTATTGCTTCTGTCCCCTTTGTCGATATGTTCAATGAGTGTCGCAAGGTCTTTCTTTGTCATTTGTCAAATCTTCCTTTTGAAATAGTCATAGCAGGTATCTTTACAAAAAGCTGAAGCAGACAGTTTCCGTATGCCCCGACCAATGGACTGTTGGTTGGAGGCAACTGTTCTTTCAAGATAAACAGGGGCACCGGCTAACGAAAGGAAGGTAAAAAATACGCGCCTTTCTCCCTCGTGTCTGCCTATAATTTTATAACTTTGCACACCAAACGAATCAAGACAATGAGATATCTTTCCGACCAAGAGCTCGCTCAGGAGCTGGATCAGGATATTTTCCACCTCATCTCCAAGGCTGCCGACAGTCTTGGAGTGGAATGCTATGTGGTGGGAGGCTACGTGCGTGACCTCTTTCTGCAGCGTCCCTCCAACGACATTGATGTTGTTGTGGTGGGAAGCGGAATTGAAGTGGCCTCGAAGTTAAAGGAAGTGCTGGGGCGCAAGGCTCATATTTCAGTGTTCAGAAATTTTGGTACCGCCCAAGTGAAGTACAAGCATCTTGAGGTGGAGTTCGTGGGAGCACGGAAAGAAAGTTATAGTCACGACTCCCGAAAGCCGGCTGTTGAAAACGGAACCTTAGAAGACGACCAGAACCGCCGCGACTTCACTATCAATGCTCTTGCTGTCTGTCTCAACGAGAACCGTTTTGGAGAACTTGTCGATCCCTTCGACGGACTCGCTGACATGGAGGACGGCATCATCCGCACACCTCTCGATCCGGACATTACTTTCAGCGACGACCCCTTGCGGATGATGCGATGCATCCGCTTTGCCACCCAACTGAACTTCTATATCGACGATGAGACCTTTGAGGCTCTTGAGCACAATGCCGACCGTATCAAGATTGTGAGCGGAGAGCGAATAGCCGATGAACTTAATAAAATTATGGCTACTCGCACGCCGAGTAAGGGCTTCGTAGACTTGCAGCGGAGTGGACTCCTCCAACGTATTATTCCCGAGCTCTCTGCCCTTGACATCGTTGAATCACGCAACGGAAGAAAGCATAAGAACAACTTTTACCATACGCTTGAGGTACTTGACAATGTTGCGCGGCAAAGCGATAATCTTTGGCTGCGGTGGGCAGCGCTCTTTCACGACATCGGAAAGACCAAAAGCAAACGTTGGGATCCCATTGTAGGTTGGACCTTCCATAACCATAACTTCCTGGGCGCTAAGATGGTACCTAATATCTTCCGACGGCTCAAACTCCCAATGGATGCTAAGATGAAGTATGTACAAAAGCTGGTTGACCTTCATATGCGTCCTATCGCCATCGCCGATGAGGAAGTCACTGACAGTGCCGTGCGCAGACTGATGAACGATGCCGGCGACGACATTGACGACTTGATGATGCTTTGCGAGGCTGATATTACAAGTCGGAACGAAGTGCGAAAACAGCGTTTTCTCGATAATTTTCGCACTGTTCGTAGCAAGCTTGCCGACTTAAAGCAGCGTGACTATAAGCGACTGCTGCAACCTGTCATTGATGGAAACGAAATCATGGAAATGTTCCATCTGCAACCTTGTAGGGAAGTTGGTGAATTGAAGAAGGTGATGAAGGACGCAGTGCTCGACAACAAGGTGCCCAATGAGCGCGAGCCACTCATGAAGTTGCTGTGCCAGAAGGCCAGTGAGATGGGACTGAAAGCTTAGTGCTTGTTTATTATGGCAGTGCCTTTGGCTTAGCTGTTGTGAAGCTAAGCCAAAGGCACTCTTTCTTTTTCCGATTTGTTACGAGGGCTTCCAGTAAGTTCTTTCTGAAAGGGGAGCGAGTGCTACACTCCGCCTTTCTTAAGACCAGTCCGAGCTTCCACGACATTGATTACATAGTCACCGACGCGCTCGCACTCGTTGACGATATCCATATACATCGTTCCTATGGCGTAGGTGTATTTATGGTCGTCGACATCAATGATGTTGCGGCTACGGAGCTGGGCGCGGTAGTTGTTGAGCTCGTTTTCAATGTTGAACGACTTGTTAGTGTCGGTGTCGCTACGGTGCTCCACTAAAGTAAGTTCCATTTGTCTCATTGCCTCGTCGGTGATGGCAAACATCTGATGGATGTGGCTATACTGCTCCTGGGTGAACTCCTCCTTCTCTGTGAATTTCCGGTTGAGCGTTCTTGCCATGTGATAGCATGAGTCGCCGATGCTTTCGAGTTCGGAAATTTCGCGGAGCATGGCTCTGACTTTCTCTTTAGTCTCGTCACTGAGGTGAGCATCGCTGACTTGGTCAAGATATTTGGCGATTTCTATCTCCATGTTGTCTGAGATGCTCTCGTATTTCTCTATCCGCGAGAAGGTTTTGACGAACTCGTTCCCTTCTTTTATCTCGAGCAGCTGCCTCACCATTCCTAACATCCTGTGCATGCGCTCAGCGAAGAGATGAATCTCCTTAGAGGCTTCGAGTACGGAAATCTCCGGAGTCTTCATAATGCCTGTCTGGATATAACGAAGGCGGAAGTCCTCTTCATCCTTATTCTTCTTGGGCTTTATCACGGCGCTCACCACTTTCTCAATCTGTGGAATAAACCAAATGAGGATAAAGGTGTTGGTCACATTGAAGCAGGTGTGGAAGGCGGCAAGGACTATGGGAAGAATCTTCGCCTTCTGTGCGGGCGAGAATCCCGCTCCTGACGGGTCGTAGCCAACGAGTGAGCAAACGAAATTGACAAAGGGATAGAAGAGGCAGAGCACCCAAATGACACCGAAGACATTGAACACCAGGTGGGCCATGGCGGCTCTTCGAGCTTGCGTGTTGGCTCCTAAGGCAGCGAGGTTGGCTGTGGCGGTAGTTCCGATATTCTCACCTAACACAAGAGCTATGCCAAAGTATATGGGCAGCACACCGGTGGAGCAGAGCAGGATGGTGATGGCCATGACCGCAGCCGAACTCTGTACCACGCAGGTGATGAGTGTACCTATGAGTACGAAAACGATAACGTTGAGGTGGCTGTGCACATCGAATGACGCAAAAAAGTGGATGGCTTCGGGATTGTGCTCCAGGTCGAGTTGCTTGCCTGCCGCACTGAGCAGCACAAGGGCGAAGAACAGAAAGGCGATGCCGAAGAGAAAATCGCCCACGTAGCGTCGGCGCTTGGAGTAGATGAGCATGATGCCTACGAAGAAGGCTGGGAACACCACCAAAGTGAGGTCTACGTTGAAGCCGAGCGACATAATCCAGGCAGTCAGCGTGGTGCCGATGTTGGCACCCATGATGACGGAGATGGCTTGAGCCAGCGTCAGCAGTCCGGCATTGACGAAACTCACCGTCATCACAGTCGTGGCTGATGACGACTGTACGGCGCACGTGATAAATACGCCCGTGAGCATTCCCGTAAATCGATTGGTTGTCATGGCGCCGAGGATGTGGCGCAACTGCGAGCCTGCCATCTTCTGCAAGGCCTCGCTCATCACCTTCATTCCATAGATAAGTAGGGCTAACGACCCAAGTATCTTCATGAAGATGATCGCATAGTCTGTTGTGGTCATAAACAATGCGTAATGTAATAGGTGTTACGAATACGCTACAAAAATACAAAAAAAAGGCAAGAAGAACCCTTCTTCTTGTCTTTTTTTACTTGTCGAGTGTCACTTTTCTTGTTTCTTGCCCCTTGAGGTTGTTCTTCTTTCTGCTCAGCGTGTCAGCGTCACTCGCTTTTCATTGCCCTTGGCGTCACGCAACCCGAAAGTATAGGCATGCCCGCTTTCGAAGGTATGGCAGGCGAAGGCCTCGTAGTCGGGAATGGGATGGCCGTCGATGCTGACTACAGTGTCGCCACGTCGCATGCCTTTAGCGTAACCTTCGCTCTCATGCCAGATGAGGCCCACTTTCGCTTTACCGTCGGCCTTAATGAAGGCTATGCCAAACTGCTTATTGCCCACTGTAACGCTGTCGCTTCCGTTGTAAGGCTGGAAGGTGATGGTCTTGCGACGTGGATTGACGACGATGCAGCCGTAGTTCAGCAGGGTCGCACCCACGCATGAGCCTCCTTGGGTGGTGATGGTGTGCACGTCGTTGAAGGAATAATCGTCCCACTTGAATCGGTTGAGACGGAGAAAGAACACCTCGTCGGTGGGTTTGTGGCCAAGACTGGCCGCCGACAGACTACCTTTGGCATGGCTTTCAACTTGGGCGTTCACCTGTTTGCTGCGATAGGAGTGCACGCGGAAAGCATCGAGGCTCATGACATAGAGTTGAGGCAAGCCTGTGGCGAAGAGAGCCTCGTCGACATGGCGCATAAAAGGACTCACGTTGACATAGGGGGCAAACCATTTGAGTTTGTAATGCAGTTGGTAGCCTGGCTCACGTCCGAAGAAATCCTTGATGTCCGTGAGTATTATTCGATTTTGACGGATATCGATCTTCAGCGATAATCCTTTGTTGATGAGGTCGAAGCCTAAGATACCGTCGTAGCGGACTCCGGCAGGTCTCGTTGTCGAGAGCGAGGCCACGTAGCCACTGATGCTAACGCGCCCGATTCTGAGTGTGGGAAGCTCCACAGCCCGTACGGTGTCGGCAGATCCGTTGGCTCCCGGGGAGATGATGCCACCCAAGTCGGCCTTGCAAGGTATGGCGGAAGTTGCATAGACGGTGGCCTGAGCCGAACCTGTGTCAAGGAGAAAACGGTAGGTATGTCCTTCTATCGTCACAGGGACGATGGGCCGACTGCCGGTCCACTCTACGCTGATGGTATCGGCGAAGAATCTTTCTGACAGTGTGAAGGTTGTGGCGTACTGACTCTCCTGCGCGGTCAACGACGTGGCACAGGAGAGTAAGACTAAGGCGGTGGCAATTATTTTCCGCATGTAAAATGAGCAATCGGTGCTTTGGCAGTAGAATTACTGTGCGTTAAAGAGTTCCTTGATGCCGCCGAGCGATCCCATGATATTGGTAGCTTCGTAAGGCAGGAATACAGTCTTTGTCTTGTCGCCTTGAGCCAGTTGCTCAAGCATTTTGATGTAGTTCTGTGCCAATAGGTAGTTAGCCGGATTAGTACTCTTGCCGACAGCTTCCGTAATCTTCTCTATTGCAGCCGCTTCAGCTTCAGCCTTTTTGATGCGGGCAGTGGCTTCACCTTCGGCCAGGAGAATAGCCTGCTGCTTCTCGGCCTCGGCCCTATTGATTTTGGCAGCCTTCTCGCCTTCCGACTGTAGGATTTGCGACTGCTTGGTACCTTCGCTGGTAAGGATGGTGGCCCGCTTGTCGCGCTCGGCCTGCATCTGTTTCTCCATAGCCTGCAGCACGCTCTGTGGAGGAATGATGTCCTGCAGCTCTACGCGGTTCACCTTGATGCCCCATTTGTTGGTGGCGTCGTCGAGAACGCCTCTGAGCTTCGTGTTGATGGTGTCGCGTGAGGTGAGAGTCTGGTCGAGTTCCATCTCGCCGATGATGTTACGCAGAGTAGTCTGCGTGAGCTTCTCTATGGCGTTAGGTAGATTGTTGATTTCGTACACGGCCTTGAACGGGTCAACGATTTGGAAGTAGAGCAGCGCATTGATTTGCATCTGGATGTTGTCCTTGGTGATGACGTTCTGGCGGTCGAAGTCATACACTTGTTCACGCAGGTCGATGGTACTGCTATAGACGTATCTGCCCCGTTGCACAGTGACGATGCTTTTAGCACGGTCGATAAAGGGAATGATGATGTTGATACCGGGTCTGAGTGTAGCATAGTACTTCCCGAGCCGCTCGATGATGCGAGTTTCGCTTTGGGGAATTATTACTACGGCCATCTTGACGAAAAGGAGTGCCAGGATGACGATGGCTACTAATGCATAAAAACCTACTGTCATAATTCAAAGGGTGTTATGGGTGTTGGATAGTGTTTGTTCTTGTTTGGAGAGCTTGTCCTTTGTCCGGACTCACGGCATGTCTTAGTCGGGCTGCACTTCTTCTACGGTTACGATGATGCTCTTCATACTTTTGATTCGGGCTTTGGCTCCCTTTTTCAGGGCCGATCCGTCGTCAGTGACAGCTTTCCATTCGTCTCCGTCGACTTTCACATAACCGCTGCTGCCCTCGGGTATCGCCTCTATTACAGTACCAACGCGGCCAATCAAGGCGTCGGCATTGCTTTGTCTCTCGTGGCCGGTGGCGTGAAGACGGTTTATAATCTTAGGGCGTATGAAGAGGATGCTCAGTACGGAGCAGGCCGCAAACACAACGACTTGAAGCCAAAAGGGTGTTCCGCAGAGCGAGGCCACGACTCCGCAGCCTGCTCCTATCGCGAAACAGGTGACAAAGAAGTCACCACTTCCAAGTTCTATGATGAGGCAGATGAGGGCTACTATCGTCCATAGCAGCCAAATGTTGTATGAGAAATATTCTATCATTGTGGCATAGTGTTAGGTGGGTGATGATGTGTGTAAAGTTAGTCAATAATTCTGAAATGGCAAAAAATATTTGCTATAATCTTCAAAAAACACTATCTTTGGCCTGTCCTAACTTTTGGATATGACAAGAAGAATCATACTACCTTTATTATACATCATGCTTATGACATCATGTACTTCATCTTATGGCACTGCACCGGCCGTGAGACAGCCGGCCGTTGCCGGTCAGTTCTATCCTGCGAGTCGCGACAGTCTGATTCGCGAATTGCGAACTTATTTCCGTGAGGCTGCTGAGGACAGTGCATGTGCAAGCGGCGCTGTCCAGGCGGTCATTGTTCCTCATGCCGGGTATGTGTTTTCTGGTGCAACGGCTGCAAAGGCCTTTGCAGCTATCCCCTCTTCGGCGGATTACGACCGCATCTTCCTCATAGGTCCCAGCCACCACGAGGGATTCGACAGTGCCTCCGTGGCCTCCCACTTTGATTATTATGCCACTCCACTTGGTAACGTGAGGGTGGACACAGCCACGTGCAAGGCTTTGGTATCCTCGAATTCCTGTTTCTGCTGTCTGCCGTCGGCTCACAATCGGGAGCATTGCTTAGAGGTGGAGTTGCCGTTGTTGCAATATCATTTAGAGAAGATGCCTCCGATAGTACCTATAATAATAGGTACGGAGTCTCCCTCTGTGCTCCGGGCTGTTGCCAAGGCTCTGAAGCCTTATTTCAACGGCCGTAATCTTTTCGTTGTCAGCAGCGACTTCTCTCATTATCCTTCCTATGCTGATGCGTGCAAAGTGGATAGGCTCACCGGCCAATCCATCATGACTGGCAGTCCGCAGAAATTCGTAGCCCAGCTTGTCGCCAACGCATCCCTGGACCTACCCAATCTCGCAACGAGCGCTTGCGGTCAGTGTGCCATCTATGTGATGATGCTTATGGCCGATGGTGACGAAAGCCTCAAGATGCACCATCTCGGCTATTGTAATTCGGGTGACTCACCTTATGGCGGGCACGACCAGGTGGTGGGATACCACGCTTTTGCACTTTGCCGTGAGAAGGAAAACAAGGTGCAGGGGTTCCATCTTAGTGAAGCCAACCGTCAGGAACTGTTGGACATGGCGCGCAAGAGCATTGAGGCAAGGGTCTCGGGCGGAAGCTACAATCCCTCGTGCACAGACAGCATGCTCAACTTCAAGACCGGAGCTTTCGTTACGCTTACTGAGCATGGCAGCCTTCGCGGCTGTATCGGACTCTTCAGCTACGACCGTCCGCTGTGGCAGGTTGTTTGTGAGATGGCTGCCGCTGCCGCTACGGAGGACCCGCGTTTCTCCGCGGTGAGAGCGTCTGAGCTTAGCGATATCAAGGTCGAGATCAGCGTGCTAACTCCGCTCAAACGCATTCACGACATCAGCGAGTTTGACTATGGCCGTCAGGGCATCTTCATAAGGAAGGGGGGCCGTAGCGGTACTTTCCTTCCGCAGGTTGCCCAGGAAGTTGACTGGACCAAAGAGGAGTTCCTGGGTCATTGCTCACGCGACAAAGCCGGGATTGGCTGGGACGGATGGCGCGATGCCGAACTTTACACCTATGAAGCCATTATCATAAAGGAGCTGTAGGGTAGCCAACAGCCTCTTTTCTCCGCAGCAATCAATATTCCTTACTCTGTTTCTCTCCCCTCAATACGGCCAGCGCATTGAGGGCGAGAGCCTGCATCTCGTTCTGTCCGGGATAGACTGCGATGGGCCCGAGATAAGCGAGGCGGCGGCGCAACCGGCTTACCACATAGTCCTCATGGGCAATGCCTCCCGTCAGAATCACTGCATCCACGTGACCGCACAGCACGGCTCCTTCAGCTGCAATGCTCTTTGCTATGTGATAGACCATAGCGTCGACAATCTTCTCGGCATGCTTGTCACCACCCTTTATCCGTCTGAGAACTTCGCGCATATCGTTGGTTCCGAGATGTGCCATAAGTCCTCCTTGCCCCGTCACCATCGCGAGCATTTGGTCCTCGGTGAACTTACCGCTGAAGCAGAGTCTTATGAGGTCGGCCGCGGGAAGAGTGCCAGCTCGTTCGGGAGAGAAAGGACCGCTGCCGTCGAGTGCGTTGTTCGCATCGATGGCTCGTCCTTTGTGGTGGGCTGCCACAGAGATTCCCCCTCCGAGGTGACACATGATGAGGTCGAGGTCCTCGTAGCGTTGTCCGTGCTCCCTGGCGTAGCGATGGGCGATAGCCCGTTGGTTCAGTGCGTGCCAGATACAAATGTTGGGCATCAGAGGTGACCCGCTGGTGCGCGCCTCGTCGCAGAGTTCGTCAACGACGCCAGGGTCGGCAATGAAGCAGCGGCAGCCCTTTATGCCCGAGGCTATCTCGTGAGCGATGATGCATCCCAAGTCGCAGGCATGCATGTGGACGGCATGAAGCTCGTCGTAGACCATCTGCTCATTGACATCGTACACACCGCTTGCCACCGGCTTGGCAAGTCCTCCCCGCCCGATAACGGCATTGAAGTTAAGAGGCTGACCGTTGCGTCGAAGCTCGTCGACGACTAACTGTCGCCGGAATTCCAGCTGGCCAGTAATGCTGCCTAATCGTCGCAGTTCGGCAGGAGTGTGGTCGATGTCGCTGACAAGAACCGGATTCTCATCCTCGTAGACAGCTATTTTTGTAGAGGTTGAACCGGGATTGATAGCTAATATTCTCATGGATGCATTCATCGTTTCCTTGTTTTCAGAGGTTAAGTGCTATGGCCAGGCTCATGAGCTTGGTACGTGCCGAGTCGCTTCTCGACGTGAACACTACGGGAGCCGACGTGCCCATCAGGAGGCAGGCTATCTCAGCTCCGCAGAAGAGCGTAATAACCTTGTGGAACAAGTTGCCGGCCTCGATGTCGGGGAAGATGAGGGCATCGGCGTCGCCATTGATGGGAGAATGAATGCCTTTGATGGACATGCTCTTCCTGTCGCACGACGTTTTCAGGTCGAGTGGACCGTCAACGACACAAGCCCCAAAGTCGCCTCGTAGGGCAGCCTCCTTGATGGACGCGAATCCTGCCGTGTAGGGGAAATGCTTGGCATCCACTTTTTCCGAGCAGTGGATAAGTGAGATGCGCGGTTCTGCAATGCCCAATCGGTGGCAGGTGTCAGCGATATATTTCACCTGCATATGGCGTTGTGCGTCAGTGGGGTAGGGGATTACGGCGGCATCGGTGTAGAAGAGCAGCTTATGATAGTTGGGCAATTTAGCTACGGCCAAGTGGGTGAGCACGTTGCCCTTAGGGAGCAGACCCTCTTCTTTCGAGAGAACAGCTCTCAGCAGCGTGTCGCTGTGCACGAGCCCCTTCATGACGATGTCGGCTTTGCCCTCTCTGACCAGACTTACGCACTTGGCGCTTGCCTCCTGTTCCGTAGCAGCCTCCACGTAGCTGACGTGGTCGCTGAAGGCTTCGAACTCATGGCTTTGGCGCAGTGGCTCCCCTGGACCCACGAAGACAGCCTCAAGCATTCTCCGCTGAAGAGCTTCGAGGATGGCGGCACGGGTTTCGGTGTCGAGTCCCCAGGCTATGGCGACACGCTTATTTTTTCCCTGATGAAGCTCCCGGCTGAGCAGCTCATCAAAGTCCTTGATTGTTTTAGTTTCCATAGTTTAAGTATTTTGCCCGAAAGTTAGGCATTTATTCTGAAATAACCTTGTTCTCGAGGCTAAAATCATGTGGCAAAGCTTACTTTTTGACAAATTTGAACGGTTGCATGGGTAAAAGAGAGGGTGTGTGCGAGCAAAGAGTACACATACTTGTTGTGGTTTCTATGTGGCTTTTTGTCGGCATCGTCCTTGTCATGCTACGTCAGTTTTTCTTCAATGAGGGGGCCGTCACCTTAGAATGTGGCGGGTCGGTAATGAAGAAGTTGAGTAGAATGATTTCTACGAGACAGTTGAGTTCCTCAAAGAGAATGCGGCACCTCGGGTTTACGGCGCAGAAGACAAAGCACACCAGCCATGTGTAGAGCACTTTGGGGGCACGCTGGGCGGCATAGACCACGGAAGCGACACAACAGAGGATGCCGCCGAAATAGTGCAGAAAGGTGTTCTCTGTGTGGTAATGAGGCGAGACGGCCACATCGGCCAGGCCAATAAGCATCAGCCACACCATGACGCGGCACGTGCGGTTGCTGCCGTGGAAAAGCGTGAGAGCCACGAAGACCATCACCGTGAGAATGTAGATGGAGAAGTCGATATAATGTGGTATTATATAAGAGGTACACGAGAGGCTGTGCGGCAGCAGTCCGCCCACGTTCCAGCAAAGCGCCACGTAGATGGCGGTAATGGCAAGTTCGGTGATGCTCAGTATTCGTCTTCGGCTCATATTCTTCTTGGGTAATAGCTTCTACAGAATTGTTTGCAAAGTTAACGAAAATATCCATGTTCAGGTCATTCGTCAGCTGAAAATGTTGGAACTCGCGGAGGCTTCCCCTAAAGTTGTCGGTGCACAGGAGCCGTCTGAATCATAAACGGCTCACCCGATAAGCCCTGTGGTTTTAGTTCTTAGTTTTATAACCAAAACCAAGAAAACCCTTTGTGCCATCGTCATGGGCCAACGCACTTTGCCGTTGTTGGATGATGGCTTGTGAGAGGCTACGCCTCTAACCGCCATCACCCACCAAACGGCAAATCCTCCTCCGTCGGATAATGACGCTGGCACAAAGAAAAACCTTAAAAACACAGTCCCACCAGTCGTAGCCCTTGCATCACAGCAAGGGTTTTATTTGTTTTTGTAAAAGATATAGCAGTGCTCTTGAGTTCAATTCTCTAACCACAGGGTTTATCGGGTGCGCCTCATAAACTCGATGGCTCTTACGGCTGAAGATTCATTTTTTTCAGTTTGCAGGCAAATAATCCGACCATTCTCTTATCAGTTTCGCTGTTTTTTCCTACATTTGCCACCACAAGTAGAAATGTAATAAAAATGAGCACAGTTATCTATCCTTCCCCCATCTACGGTCCTGTTCACAGTCGCCGGTTAGGCCTCTCCCTTGGCATCAACCTCATGCCCGACGACGGCAAGGTGTGCACCTTCGACTGCATCTATTGCGAGTGCGGCTACAACAAGGACCGACTGCCCCGTCACCATCGTCCAACGCGCGCAGAGGTGGCTTCGGCCCTTGAGAAGCAACTGACGAAGATGCACCTTGAAGGCAGTCATCCCGATGTGCTGACTTTTGCAGGCAACGGGGAGCCCACAGGCCATCCTGACTTTGCGGGCATCATCGACGATACTGTCAGACTGCGCGATGCCCTCTGTCCGCAGGCCAAGATTAGCGTGCTGAGCAATTCCACCTTCATCTCGAAGCCTGCGGTCAGGGCCGCTCTCATGAAGGTGGACAACAACATTCTGAAGCTCGACACTGTCAATGCCGGTTACATCCGCTGTGTGGACCGTCCTCAGCAACCGTCCTATTCCGTGCGTGACATCATTGAAGGCATGAAGGCTTTCCACGGTCACGTTATCATCCAGACCATCTTCATGAAGGGCTTCACCGATGGTCCCCAGCCTCAGTCAGTCGATAACCTCGGCGAGGACTATGTGAAGCCGTGGCTGGAGGCTGTCCGCGAAATAGCTCCGATGGAGGTGATGATATATACCATCGACCGCGAGACCCCCGACCGCAATTTGCTCAAGGCTACTCCCGCTGAGCTCGATGCCATACGCGACCGGGTTATAGCTGCCGGCATACCCTGTACCGCTTCTTATTGAACCGCTATGGAGGTGAGGGATGTCTTCGAGCTTCGCAAGAAGGGGCAGACAGAGCAGGCCTACGAGGCTATTTGCCCGATGTTCGACGTTCACCAGGGACACTACACGTCGCTGGCTATGTTGTGGACAGCCAACGACATGTTTGCCAAATACTTTTCGGCGGGCCGCCTTGCTGAGGCCCGACAGGCACTCATGCGCATGGTCAGGGCTGCGGCCCATACGGAAGATGACGGGAAGGCCAATGCGGCCATCGTGCGATGTGCGCTGAAGATGGACTCCAAAGTGGACGGATTCAATTTGGAGTACTTTATCCCGTTTGTCGAGAAGCTCAAGGACGACGATTGGAAAGCCTCACAGTTCAATGGTCATTACATGGCTTCGCTGGGACAGCGGGCTGTCGACCATCTCATGAAACCTCTTGCAAAGAAAGGCCGCAGCTATGTGGAGCGAGTGATGCCTCTGTTCACAAGGGCCCTGGAGGCGAGACCTTCCGACAAGAACAATCTCAGGCATCTGGCTCAGGTCTACGCTATGTCGGGGCTGCGCGATAAAGCCATTGGGGTCTACATCCGCCTGCTGCAACGCTATCATGACCCTTACCTTTATAGCGGATTGGCCGCAATCACCGACGACCATGACCTGAAGGTGGCTTTGCTCTGCATGGCAGTAATGAGACAGAAGCGGGATGTTTTCAGTGCAGGACTTCACGGCGAGCTGGCTTTCATGTTGCGCAAACGAGCTCCGGCGCGCGCTGCTTTCGAAGCGCGCAAGAGCCTTGCTCTCCGTGAACAGGCCGGTTGGCATGCGTCATCGGCACTGATGCGACTGTCGGCAGAACTCAGCGCTGTGGAGCCGGTGTCCCTGACCGATGAACAAGCGTTCTATCAGCGTGCCGCTGCCTACTGCCATGATAAGCTTCATCTGTGAGGTGGTGTAGGGGGTGGAATTACATTGCACACTTGATTGACTCCGGCCCGAAAAAGCGTATCAAAAATCAAAGGTCGTCGTGAAGTTTGTAAAGAAAAAGAAACGCGAAAGTGCCAAAATACGGGCATATTTTGAAGCAAGACTTACTTTGCTCCCAAATACGCCAAAATAGGAAGAGTTTGTAACTGCTTAT
>Ga0256406_1004814_pt1 | contig 15020 bp, 16 predicted proteins | sample RumenRJG_03DNA_FD_185986 | JGI IMG/M metagenome (GOLD analysis project Ga0256406, IMG submission 185986) | Bovine rumen microbial communities from Lethbridge, Alberta, Canada - RJG_03 | ecosystem: Host-associated > Mammals > Digestive system > Stomach > Rumen | place: Canada: Alberta | collected... | reverse complement strand
AGACAGCTTTCTGTTTGGCAATCCGAGCCAATCTCCTATCCGGTCTTTAACGACCACTGCATGTTTCGATGCTAACCCTTCATCCTCCTGTTGAGACCTCTATGGATCACTAAAAATGTCGAATTAGTATCTACTCTGTCTTACTGTTGTGAATATTGTACAACAGCAACAAGAGCACTCGTATCGCCTACTGTTTTCTTTTTATCATGCCTCCTGTCCAATATGATCGCTCTGTATTTCTTTTCATCCATGGTATTTGCGACCTATGGGAAGAAGGAGTTTTCTGTCTGGTACGTGGCAGGCATATTCGGCGGGGCCCTGGCCACGCTGCTCAGAGCGGCGGTGACAGGCAAAGCGATATGTGTCGTGGGCGCGAGCGCAGCGGTGTTCGGTCTTCTGGGCGGATGTCTGGCGCCGATCGTATACGCCCTTGTTCTGGTCAAAGGCAATGGCGGCAGTTTCAGAGCAGCGGACAGAAGGACCATGTCCGAATATATTGCATTCGTTCTTATTGTGCTTATTCCCGGATTCTTCGAAGAGAACGTCAGCTGGGAAGGCCATCTTGGAGGACTGCTTGGCGGTCTGATAGCAGCTATCGTGATGCTTTGGATAAAGTATAGAGGAGGAGAAATGCCCGAACGCAGACCTCGCGCTCACAAGATGGGCAATGGGACCAGGTATGTCGTCAGAGAACGGCAGGAAGAATTGGATAAGGACACGCTCGAGAGGCGCAGAAAGATAGGGACGATCGTGCTGATAGTCGGCATGGTGTGCACAGTGCTTGTCATCATAAGCAATGTCTGCGTTGGCTTTGCGGATTATAGTAAGCTAGGAGCCTTAAAAATACCTCCTGACAAGGCCTGGCATGCGAATCTGCTGTGGTGCGTGATCGGATGGATCCCGAATGTTGTCGCGCACAGATTCCTGCGTGGGAGCGGAAAGATATTCACGATCCTCATTGTCATTGCATGGATCCTTTGGCTCTTCGTCGGGCCGACAGGCATATTTAATCCCATTCCACAAAGCGTATAGGGTTGCTATTCTGATCGTCGAACCACACCGCTGTGGCAGATCCGCCACAGAAGAAGATATAGTTTTTAATAGGAAGAAATCAGGAGAATAGAAACAATAAGTGGCAAATATCATAACCTGCATCAGAATAGCGCTCAGTTTCACTCTGCTGTTTTTGCCGGCATTATCTCCGGCATTTCTTTTTGTTTACATAGTTGCCGGAGTTTCCGATATGATTGATGGTGTTATAGCAAGAAAAACCGATACCGTCAGTGAATTCGGCTCAAAGTTGGATACTGTTGCCGATATTATATTAGTGGCGGTGTGCCTGGCAAAACTGCTTCCGATACTGTCTGCTCCTGCCTGGCTCTATATATGGATCGGTATCATTGCAGCTATTAAGGGAGCAAATATCGTAGCGGGATATGTTCGAAATAAAGCGCTCATGTCGGTACATTCCCTGATAAACAAGGTTACCGGAGTAATGTTGTTTCTGTTTCCGTTGACGTTGCTCTTAATAGATCTTAAGTATAGTGCCGTAGTCGTCTGTGTAGTTGCAACAGTGGCGGCTGTTCATGAAGGATACCTGATCAATCAGAAAGGATCAATTGCTGTTAAATGAGCATGAAAAAAGAATGCAAATTTCTGTTGACTGAGACGCCTGAAGGCGTCTCTTTTTTCGGCCTCACCCTCTCCGCAGCCATATTGTTACTGCTCGACAGAGAATGCAGGTAAGATCAGGCTATATGGTGTCAGTTTACCTGCAGATAGCGGTAACCTGCAGGTAAGATCAAGCTATATGTTGCCTTTTTGCCTGCAGATAGCGAGAGCTTGCAGGTAAGATCAGGGAAATAAGTGTCAGTTTACCTGCAGATAGCGGTAACCTGCAGGTAAGTTCGGGGAAATAAGTGTCGGTTTACCTGCAGATAGCGGGGACCTGCAGGTAAGATCGAGCTATTTGTTGCCTTTTTACCTGCAGATAGCGGTAACCTGCAGGTAAGTTCGGGGAAATAAGTGTCAGTTTACCTGCAGATAGCGGGGACCTGCAGGTAAGATCGAGCTATATGGTGTCAGTTTACCTGCAGATGATGGGTGGCGGTAATCAGACTTCAGGGTCGGGACGAGAACGGACTGAGAGCGCTGAGGAACAGCAGAGAGACCGTAAGATACGCTCAGCTGGAACTCTTCGAAGAAGAGGGCCTGACCACAAAAGGGATCCTGGTATAACTGTTCCATAACAAACAGGAGACTACAATTCTCCATTATAGGGGGAGAGCAGTGATAAGAAAAAAAGTATTATTCAAAACGACCATAGTCACGATGTGCCTTCTCATCCTGCCCTTAATACTGAGCGGATGCGGCACAGAAGAAACCGATGATCCCATGGCGGACATCACCTCATATAAGCAGCTGAACGACCCTCAGTATCGTATCGGTGCAGTCAACGGTACGATCCACGGACCGATCGTCGAGGAGAAGATGCCCAAGGCGCAGCTGTATTATTTCAATACCATGACTGACCTGTTCACGGCAGTCCAAATGGGCAAGGTGGATGCCATATCCGAGGATGATTGCTCCCTTATCTATTACAATACCCAAAACGGAAATAAGCTGCGGATCTTCGACGGATACCTGCAGCCCTTCGAACTTGCCATTGCCTTTCCCAAAACAGATGAAGGCAAAGAAATGTGCGGCAAGCTCAGCGAATATATCAAAAAGATCAAAGACGACGGAACGCTGGAAAAGATCGAAAAGAACTGGTTGTCGAAGGAGGGTTCTGCGGAAATGACAGTGGATTATACGAAGTTGCCTGCACCCAATGGTGTCCTGCGTATGGCGACCACATCCACGTCCCCTCCATTCAGTTATATGCAGAACAACGTCGTGGTCGGATACGATCTCGATATAGTGTCCAGGTTCTGCGAAGAAAACGGCTATGGGCTTGAGGTCATGACCATGTCCTTCGACGGCATCATTCCCGCGATCAGTTCTGGCAAATGTGATCTGGCGGGAAACCAGATCGGCATAACTGAGGAGCGAAAGGAAAGCGTGGAATTCACCGAGCCCTATTATTACGGTGGTGCCGCGGTGGCTGTCTACGATCCCAATGCCGCAGATGCCGGCGGATTCCTGACCAAACTGAAGGAGAGTCTCTACAAGACATTTGCCCGGGAGCAAAGGTATAAACTGTTCCTCAGCGGTATCCTGACAACGCTTCTGATCACGATCCTGTCGGCGCTGTTCGGTACTGTAATAGGCTTTCTTGTATTCATGGCCTGTCGAAAAGGAAACAGGATAGCAAACGGCATGACCAGATTCTGCATATGGATCATCCGGGGGTTGCCGGTGGTCGTGCTGTTGATGATCCTCTACTATATCGTATTCTCCGGTCTGCGTGTCTCTGAGATATTTGTCCCAGTGGTCGCCTTCTCGATCACATTTGGAGCCGCTGTTTACGGCATGCTCACTTCCAGCGTGGGTGCCATCGACCGTGGTCAGGCAGAAGCGGCTCGTGCTCTCGGGTTCACCGACCTGCAGACACTTTTCGGCATAGTTATGCCACAGGCATTGACGTTTTTCCTTCCGGCATACAAAGCAGAACTCGTATCTCTGATCAAGGCCACTGCGGTGGTTGGATATATCGCTGTGCAGGATCTGACCCGAGTAGGTGACATCGTCAGAAGTCGGACCTACGAGGCATTTTTCCCGCTGATCTCAGTTGCGATCATATACTTCATACTTGCAGGGATCCTGATCTTCGTCATCAACAGAATCGAACTCAAGATCGATCCAAAGCGCAGAAAAAGAGAAGATGTCCTGAAAGGAATCAGAATAAATGATTGAGCTGATCCATATGAGAAAATCCTTTGAGACGGGAACACCCCTCAAAGATGTCAACGCGGTGATAAACGACGGCGACATAATATCGGTGATCGGTCCCTCCGGGACGGGGAAGTCGACGCTTTTGCGATGCATCAATCTGATCGAACCGCCAACGGACGGGAAGATCATCCTCGACGGCGAAGAGATCACCGCGCCGGAATATGACGAGAACACGGTCCGCCGCAAGATCGGGATGGTGTTCCAGTCCTTCAACCTGTTCGGTCATCTGACCGTCATCGAAAACATAATGTATGCGCCGATGAAACTCCTTGGCGTAGGCAAGCAGGAAGCATATGAAAAGGCAATGCAGCTTCTTCACAGGGTCAGGCTTGCGGATCGTGCGCTTCGTTATCCGGAGGAACTCTCCGGAGGACAGAAGCAGCGTGTCGCCATCGCAAGGACGCTGGCCATGGATCCTGACGTGATCCTCTTAGATGAGCCTACTAGCGCACTGGATCCGACCATGGTCGGTGAGGTAGAGGCGGTCATACGGGATCTGACGGACACGGGCAAAACGATGATGATCGTGACACACGAGATGAAGTTCGCCCGATCGATCTGCAACCGTGTGTTCTACATGGATGAAGGCGGCATTTACGAAGAGGGTACTCCTGAGGAGATCTTCGATCATCCGAAAAAAGACAAGACCCGTCGCTTCATCCACCAACTGAAGATCCTGGAACTGTTGATCGAAAGCAGGTCCTACGATTTCCTGGGCGATGATGCGGAGATCGACCGGTACTGCAGTAAGCACCAGATCCCGCCGAAGATGGCCCGCCGGATCCGGTCCGCCATCGAGGAACTGGTCATCCAGATCCTTTTGCCCAGGCTGGAACAGCCAAGGATCCACGTGGTAGTGGAGTATATGGAAGAAGAAGAAAAAGCTGTCGCCACCGTCCGTTACAACGGCCCGGCCTTCGATCCTGCAGACTGTGAGGATCCTCTGGTCTGGTCCATTCTGCAGAAGGCGGTGGTCGGTATATCCTATACGCCTATCTCCGAAGGGGAGTACACGAATCGAGTCATAATGGAACAGAATATTGAGTGATCGCAGGACCTTAATCCCCAATCGGTGGTATAATTGAATAAATAAGGGAGAAAGGACAATGAGTCTGGAAACGAGAAGAGAAAGCGATCATTTGGCACTGGCTGGCAGACTCGACACTGAAACTGCACCCCAACTGGAGGCAGTGATCGATGACATTATCGGTGATGCGGATTCCCTGGTCATAGATATGAGAGATCTGGAGTATGTTTCCTCCGCCGGTCTACGGGTGATACTCAAGGCGCATAAAGTCTTTTCCGAAGGGGAAGGCCTGAAACTTATCAACGTATCGAAAACGGTGGAGGAAGTATTCAGGATCACCGGCTTTTCGGATTTTCTTTCCTATGAATTGGTCGAAGAAGAGCCCGAGGGCACCTATTACAGGAGAATGACAGCTTCGGATATCCCTGCCGTCAAAGCACTGATCGAAAGAGCACTCCAGGATGAAAGAGTGCAGTTCATCCATGAGGATTTCGAAAACGATGCGTGGTTGGAAAGCTACGATATGGATTACTTTACAAGTATCGTGGATCATTATCATGCCTATCTGATGTTCGAAGACCAATCGGATACCCTTGTGGCATCGGGATACATCAAGCTCAGCGACGATGGCAAAAGCTCATTTGTGGGAATGCTGTTTTCCGACCCAGCTTTTCGTCATCTCAAGTTGGGCACCAAGATGCTTGAGATCCTGGAGAACGATCCATATGCACAGGAAACAAAAAAGATCGTATTGCATTCTTCCATGTCAGCCTACAGGTTCTACAGGAAGATGGGGTACGTTTTTCCCAACGGCGAGTACGAGCTGATGCAGGAAGATGACGACACCTACGGAATGGCTTTGGAGAAGAATCTTTAAGGAGGGAGACTATGTGTACAGGAATCAGATTCGGCGACAACGATGGCAACATGTATTTTGGAAGAAATCTTGACTGGTCGACCGGATACGGACAGGAGGTCATAATAACCCCAAGGAAGTACTGTTTAACGTCTGCTTTTCTCGGGGACATAACTCCCAAATATGCCATTATAGGCATGGGAATAACCCAGGCGGATATCCCTCTTTACTTCGATTGCGGTAATGAAGCCGGGCTTGCCGTTGCCGGTCTCAACTTTCCTGGCTATGCTGATTATGAGCCCGAACAGGTGAACGGCAAAGTCAATGTAGCCGCTTATGAGTTTCCCCTGTTCATTTCGATGAGCTTTGCGACCGTAGATGAAGTGGAGAGTGCTCTCGCCGATATTTCCATCGTTGCAAAACCTGTAAACGACAGGTTTCCGGTATCGCTGCTGCATTGGATAATAGGAGACTCAAAACGAAGCATCGTTGTCGAGTATACGGAAAAGGGACTTGAAGTCTTTGACAACGACGTTGATGTCCTGTCAAATCAACCGGGATATGCATGGCACAGGGAAAACCTCAGGAATTACATGAACCTCGGAAGTGATATGCCGGATTCGGTCAAGTGGATGGACGCGGAAATGAAACCTTTCGGATCGGGATCGATGATGAGAGGGATCCCCGGAGACTACTATTCCACGTCGAGATTCGTGCGTGCCGCGTATCTGAACACCCATTATCCCGAAAAGGCTACGGAGGAAGAAAACGTCTCAAGACTGTTCCATACTCTTGCCGGAGTTTCGATGATAGACGGGGCTGCAAAGATGGCAGATGGCGAATTCGAGAGGACGATCTACACCGGGGGCTTTTCATCGAGAACCGACACGTACTATTACAACACCTATGACGATCCGTCAATAAAGAGTTTCAGTATGCAGGACTACGATCTGGACACTGAAGCGCTCATCGCCTGCGGCTGAACATAATGCGATACACTTATCCGCATTAACGTGGACCCTTGATATCATATTCGTCTCTCATTTTTATCTCCCTTCCGGTACCGTAAAAATGCCAACTACACATACAAGTGGTCCTATTGACAGCATTTGTTTAGTTATTATAATAAAAGTAGGATAAATTTATAGGATAAATACGGAGTATAAAATAATGAGAATAGATACGAACACAATTTTCTCAATGACGCAAGCGAATCAGAACTTCTCAACTGTGGCAAGAGCGGTCGACAGGAATGGGGAGGCTGTTTTGTTTAAAAACAATCGTCCAAAGTATCTCGTTGTCAGCATGGAGGATAACGATCTTTTACTTGATCTTTCTGATGATGAGAAGATTGATATTGTTGCAAAACGAATCCTTAACAAATATCTTGGAGCGTTCAAGGAGTTGGCCAAATGATCAAATTAAACAGTGAGAAGATCAAACTGCTGCATCAGCTTATGGCCGAAGCTACAGGAGGAAGCGTAGGCGTTAGGGATGAGGGTCTATTGAATTCTGCGATAGAGGTTGCCTTTGCAACTTCTGACGGAAAAGAACTGTATCCGACAAAAGAAGAAAAAGCCGCCAAACTGGGACATGCACTCATCTCGAATCATGCTTTTGTAGATGGGAATAAGAGAATCGGTGTCTATGTGATGCTCAGCTTCCTGGAACTGAATGGGATACATATTGAATCGAGTGATGAAGATATCGTTGCTATGGGACTCGGAGTTGCAGATGGGAGCATGAATCAGGACGACATTCACTCCTGGATCATGGAACACAGGAAGTAAAAAGGGGAGATAATTACGGTGAAAGTCGCATGGTTTTGCATCCCGGCACACGGACATACCAATCCGACGCTCGGACTTGTCAAGGCTCTTACGGATGCCGGGCATCAGATTTGGTATTTTTCGTTCGAAACATTCAGGAAAAAGATAGAAAAGGCCGGTGCAACATTTATAGGCTGCGATGGGTATGAATTCGAGATGGAAGACAAAGGCAACGCCGATCGTGTCGGAAAGGATAAGGTGTTTGCGACTGAACTTCTCGTTTCATCGACTCTTGCACTAGATGAAATGACTTCTCGAATGATAGACGAGATAAAGCCGGATGTTGTTGTGTCCGACTCTGTTGCATTCTGGGGCAAGCTTGCAGCAATGAAACATGGACTGCCCTATGTATCATCGACCACGACATTTGCCTTTAACAAGTACTCGGCAAAATATATGCAGGAGAGCGCCTGGGACATCGCAAAGATGCTGATGGCGATGCCACGCATCAACAAGCAGCTGAAACGTCTTCGCGATAAAGGCTACCCGGTAAAGAGCATTCTGGACATCGTGCAGAACGACAACGATACAAACACCATAGTTTACACATCAAAGTTCTTTCAGCCGCGCTCAGACACTTTTTCTGACAGATACCATTTCATCGGTCCGTCCATTAGGCCTGTCACAGAGCCTATCGAAAAGACGGCAGATAAAACAGTATACATATCAATGGGAACAGTGAATCAGAATAGAAAGTTTTACCGCAATTGCGTTAATGCGCTTGCTGCAACCGACTGGCAGGTGATCATCTCAATGGGAACTAATACCGATCACTTTGAGGATCTGCCGGAGAATATACAGATCTACGAATCGGTGGACCAGATGGCGGTTCTGTCAATAGCCGATGCGTTCATCACTCATTGCGGAATGAATTCTGCTTCCGAGGGACTGTATTTCGGAGTACCGCTGGTTCTCTTCCCACAGACACCGGAGCAGGATTCGGTGGCAAAGAGGACAGAGGAATTAGGTGCCGGAGTCAGACTGGAATCCATATCCGGGGAAGATATTCTTGATGTGCTGAAAAAAGTGATAGACGAACCGCAGTACAAGGAAGGTGCTGAGCGTATATCCGAAAGTTTCAAATCGTGTGGAGGAATAGCCGAAGCAAGAGCCTTTCTGGAGCAAGTCGCACAAAGTCAATGAAAAAAGAATATGCGAATTTTTGTTGAAACTGCATATCCTTGTTGGCTAAAGAAGATGGTTTCAACAAAATGAGGGTAATCGTTATTTTGCGTAACGTATGTGCTATAACCTCGAAGGAGTTTTTATGTCAAAACTATTAAGAATTGCAGTTGCTTTCATGATTGCAGCACTTGTTACCATAAGTCTTTGTGCATGCGGAGACTTTACCGGTACTGAGGGCGATCCGTCGAAGGCTACCCTCGCTATGGTATACACTATGGATGGCAAAGATCAGACTGCCATACAGTGGCTCGATGATGATTTGAATGTCGTTGCTACCAGCAAGTATCCGTATTCCGGGGCGATGGTAAGCTTTGAAAACGCTAAACACCAAGACGGGAAACTATATTTGGTTCCTACCGGTACTTTTGATAAAAAAGACGAAAATGATGTTGCTGTAGTCGATTCGAAAACCGGTGACTACGATGCTATCGAACTGAAAAGCACGAATCATGTCGCAAATGATGTTGAGAACAATAATTGGGTAATATCCGGTAACGGCAATGGAGAAGGCTTTATAGATCTTATTAATCTTGAGGATAAGACTTACGACTCTTATGTCAGTAGTGATTTGTGGGACGCGGGAATTATGTATGTTGCCCTTGTAGATGGAAAAGTCTACGGGATTGGAGACGAGGATAAGACCACCTTATATGAGATAGATATTGAGAATGATAGGATCGTTGGACTATGCGATTTCCGTTATGATCCAGAAGTTGGTGGACCGACATATTTGGAAAAACATGGCAAGGATTTGGCTTTCATTTCTGACGGAAAGCTGATCAAGTACAATACAGAGTCCGGGACTAAGAGTGAAGTAAAGTTGAGCCGTGATGATGCGTTTCAACTGAATATAAAAGGCGATATAGCTTGGATCGTTTATACGGATGTGCACGCAGATGAATATGACACATTGATTGAGGTACGTGATTATAACAGTGAAAAGGTCATAGCTCAGACAAACTGCGATTATGCTGTGGACCAGATTGAGCCAAGTGACAAAGTCGTTTATATTGCCGGATATGATAAGGCATCAAGATTCCTGTTTGACGGGAAAAAGCTTACGTTCGATAAACATATAGAATATGATCCCAAGTATAGCGAATTCAACAATGGAGGAATATATGTAATAGATTAGATATTTCAAGGCTTCAGGCAATGAAAAAGGATATGCGAATTTTTGTTGAAAATGCAAATCCTTGTTGGTACACCATCAGGGGCTTACGCGGATCGCCACCGCGATCCGCCATCCTGCGCGTGCCTCGGGCATGCTCGGACAATGAGGCTCCACCGGAGCCTCATTCCCTTTCGGGTTCGAGCCCCTGATGGCGCTTAGACAGAATAACAAAACGGAGTACCGTTGGTACTCCGTTTTGCTATTGGTACACAGTTCTCACTGATTTGAGAACACGGGGCTCTAATGCCTTGATTTCCAACACTTTCACGGAGTATAAGTTAAGAAACTTTATATAGCAGATACAGTAGATTAATCGTCCACTGAAAGTATGAGCAGTAAATCTGTCAGCTTAGATTGATAGTCAATATACTCTTCTATGGGAATGATGCATCTGCTGAATATATTGATGAAGTCGGTATTATCGCCTTTCTCAAAGGATTTTATGCTCGCCGCCAACATCTCTTCATGCTTTGTCTTTGTCAAATCAAATACATAACCACAGTTAAGGCACAGTTCTCGTGTGAATTCTCTTTGAGCCCGGCCATTTCCCTCCCTGAAAGGATGGAGCGCATTCATATCCGCATAATGAGATGCAAGTACTTCAATAAAACTGTCCTTGTTATCTTTATTGCTCTCACAGGCAGGGTAGAAATCACCAAAGACTGTTGATGCATAATCATTAATATATTGAGCTCTGCAGAACAGATTGTTTTTTCCAATGTCAACATCTCTGGTTTGTCCCGCCCAATCATACAAATCCTGAAAAATAAAATGATGAATTCGCTTCAAATGATCAAAATCAAAACTGCCTTCAATTGGATGTAATTGAAGCCATGCCAAGTTACCGCCGGTAGATAGTGCTTCAATCTTTCTTAGTTTTTCTTCATCGCGGCAGTTGAACTTGTTGATCAATGTGCTTGTTCCAGGGTAGACATACTTATCTATCATTGATTGTATGCATCTCCTTCAATCTGTTCTGGAACTCTTCTCTGGATATTTTCCCTTGAACGAGCTTACTGATTTCAGAAAAATCCTGTTCATTGAAGCTAAGCTGCTCCAAAGCAAGCGTTGCCTGTGTTTGCCTTATAATATCCACTTCAGCCGGTGTAAGCTCTTCTCTAATGTATCCGTCATTCATCATCACGCGGGAAATAAGAGAAATCAGATAGTTTGGAGGGGTTGTAACGCCTTGTTCCCAATGCTGTATGTTTGCTACAGGTATACCTAAATAAGAAGCAAACTTGTTTTGGCTCATGTTTGTATTGTTCCTAAGTTCTTTAATCGCATTCATGGCGCACCTCCATATATATCAAAAGTATATACTCGTAATATATAGCCGTCAAGCATGCAAAAGGTTATCAGATCTTTAAAAACGGAAAAGGGAGACTGCCAAGCTATACAGGAAGTTGCTACGCAGGAGTACCTACGTCATGGCCGGTAGCACAGAAGAGTAGAAAGAGATAACAATAAAGAAAACGACCTCGGAGTAATCCGAGGGTTTTCATGGAATAAAAACAAGGGTGTTAGCACGTGGGCGACGTTCTCTAAAGGATCCATGTCCTACAACGTCTATCGTTTGACCATGCTCACCCTTGAAACAATAGTTGTGGTGAATCACAGGTTCTGCCGTTTGCCATAACTACCGCTTCCCTGCGGGCGGGTGGGATGCGCCGAAGCCCCAAAAGAGAAGCAAGAAGGACGTATTAGATAGAAGCCGCCTTCGAATCCGCTCAGAAAGAGGTCGACTTTCTGCATAAAAGGATCAGCGAAGGTGTGAAACGTGCTCAGGCAGATGGAAAAGTTGTTGGAAGAAAAGCTGGAACAAAAATAGAAACAAAAAAAGCCAAAGAACAGAAGCGCGTGATACTGAAGCATTCCAGAGACTTCGGTGGCAGCCTCACAGATGCTGAGTGTATAAAACAAACAGACTTGAGCCGGAATACTTTTTACAAATATAAACGTGAATTGAAATCTCTTTGAGGGGATGACATCATAGATCAGAGCCTGGAAGACTTTTATTTATAAAAAACAGGACCCCGACCCCCAGCTCGAGCAATTAAGCCCACATGGGTTAACAGGATCCCGTATAAATCGGATCATCGACTCCAAGACTACGGGCTCAAATTACCCGTGCGGGATGATCTCCCCGATTTTGATCTGAGATGGACAGTGGTCAAGGCAACGGGCTTGAACTGGAGTGCCAGTGACACCGTTGCTGCACTGTCCAATGTGAATGCGGTTTCTGTTGAAACTGCATTCTTTAGTTGGCCGTTGGTACACCATCAGGGACTTAGACAGAATAACAAAACGGAGTACCGTTGGTACTCCGTTTTGCTGTTGGTACACCATCAGGGGCTCGAACCCTGGACACCCTGATTAAGAGTCAGGTGCTCTGCCAGCTGAGCTAATGGTGCTCGTGGTACGGGAGTTAGTATAGCACGAAAGGTGTTGTGTTTTCAACACTTTTTTATTATTATTTTGTAGTAACCAAAAAGGTGTAAATTGTAAATATAAATTCTCCTCTTCTTCCATTTTGTGTTGCTTTTACCTCTACAGAGTGTATAGTGATGTTAGTGTTACAGGAACTTAATAGGAGCAAGAAATTCACATGTCACTGCCCGTTAAGGTAAAATTAACAGATGCTGAGATCAATAGATTTTGTGATACAGCTATCCAAAGGCTGTCGTCTATCAATGCAATTAGCGCCGATGTGGCAAGCTTTGTCAACAAGTATAGAGAACATATGTTGACGTCCTCACAGTCAGTTACGCCTCCAATGGCAGGCTATTCTCATATCATAGATTTCATGAATGAAGATGTCCCTTTGTGTTGGGATATCCCTAAACTCATGGCATCAACTGCAAAGGGGCAGCGCGAATTGCTTTCTACGCATCAAGTCACTTCTCTAATAGACACAAGGTTCTTCGACGACCCTTTTGGGCGTTCTTATTCTGAGGGTCCTATTCTTCTAGCCGAAATACCTATGTGTATTCCTCAGTACTGTGTAATAGATGGAAATCACAGAGCTATTCAAGCATTCAAGTCTGGTGACCCGATGATTCCAGCTATTGTCTATCCACACCAATCTCATATGGAATACATGTCACCATATTCGAAACTGTTATTTACAATTTGTCTTAACATAGTAGCATTTTCAATATACGTAGAGGGGAAGATTAGCGATACAGATTTTGAAGAAATGCTCCTGCCTCTCTAAAGACATAGTCTTAGAAGCTTTTGCCCGCAACGCTTTCCCCAACAATTACGGGGTTGGCGCGCTTGTACACTTCTCTCTGTAATTCTTCTCTCAGGCTTTTGTAGTCATCACTATCGTAAACCCTTAGAGCTTCTTTGATTGCTTCGATAGAGAAGCCGGTATTTGAATGCTTCTCTTGTAGCATTTTTACCAGATTTTCTTTATCCATTAAACATAACGTATGAACACTAAATTCAAAGTCATTCATTTCTCTTTTTCCTTGTATTATTATCTTGTAGCTTTAACGTACTAATTTCTGCGTGATGCTATACTGTTTGGGATACTGTGGATTGGTTTCGTTCTCCTACCACTCGATGGTTTTAGAAAGGCTCCAACCACAGCTCTCTGCAGCATCGTTGATCAGTTAGATACCGCATGACGGTTTATATCGAACAAGGTTACGCCAGCAGCGAGTCCCGTGGTCCGAACAGTATCAGAAGTTATTGCCTCGTACCAAAGGAGGAGCCATGATTTACGTAGGGATTGATGTTGCTAAAGATAAACACGACTGTTATATCTGTGATTCGGATGGAGTTGAACTTTACCCTCCATTCATCATCAGCAACAACCAAGAGGGTTTTGAGAAGCTGATGAATTGCATTTGTAACGCATCCGAGGATTTTTCTAAAGTAAAAGTAGGACTGGAAGCCACCGGTCATTACTCTTACAACATACTTGGATACTTGCTTTCCAAAGGGCTGCTCATTTCCCTGATCAATCCGTTGCATACGAATCTGTTTCGTAAAAGTCTAAGCCTTAGACAGACCAAAACGGACAAGGTTGATGCACGTACCATATGTATGATGCTTTCTTCCGGTATGGCTCTTACGCCCTACTCTGATACATCATACCATATGGAGGAGCTCAAATCACTCACCAGATACCGCTTCGACAAGGTCCGTGAACGAGCACAGTTGAAGCAGTCCTTATCCAGGCTGGTCACGATCCTCTTTCCGGAGCTTGAAAAGCTGGTTCCGACGCTTCACATGAAGTCTGTTTATACACTGCTTTTAGAATTCCCGGGGGCAAAACATGTTGCCGAGGCGCATATGACGCACCTGAAACATCTACTATCTAAAAGTTCCAAAGGACGCTATGACAAGGATTTCGCCGAAACCGTTCGCAATGCAGCCAGAAACTCCATAGGCTCCGACATGCCAGCAAAGTCCTTAGAGTTGAAACACACCATTGCCTTGATCCATGTTCTTACCGACGAGATCGATGAAGTCGAAGCTTCTATCCGTGAAATCATGGACACCATCGATGCTCCGATCCTCGGTATTCCAGGGATCAACTATCGCATGGGGGCGATGATTCTTGCGGAGCTCGGTGACCTGAGCCGTTTTTCCTCACCGGACAAGATCCTTGCTTACGCCGGGATGTCTCCGTCCACCTATCAGTCCGGACAATTGACATCTTCCTATGCACATATGGAGAAACGTGGTTCTCGCTATCTTCGCTATGCTTTGTTCAACGCTACACAATATGTCTGTATGTGGGATCCCACATACAAGGCGTATCTTGAAAAGAAGCGATCCGAAGGAAAACACTACTTCGTTGCCATATCCCATGCGGCAAAGAAACTCGTTCGTCTGATATATCATTTGCAGACGACCGGCGAAGCCTATTGCCCAACGGCCTGACCTTATTCAATATCTTCTGCCAGGCATCCTTAAGGACGCCTGTTTCGTCATGCAGTTTTCAATGTTCACAGCTGTTCATTGCCGCTTATCTTGACTAACCGAAGCAGCGGAGGGCGACAACTCATTTACCCTTGACTTTTAATAGTTAGTCTTTCT